>Ga0307515_10023762_pt1 | contig 10722 bp, 4 predicted proteins | sample 17_EM_MG_FD_194513 | JGI IMG/M metagenome (GOLD analysis project Ga0307515, IMG submission 194513) | Populus trichocarpa ectomycorrhiza microbial communities from riparian zone in the Pacific Northwest, United States - 17_EM | ecosystem: Host-associated > Plants > Roots > Unclassified | place...
AAATGGATTGCTTATTGTAGCATTGGTGGTGATTTACTACACTAATTTGATTAGAAAATGAAGAAACCCTAAAATTAATGTTCTTCCTTCAGGTTTTATAGGTTGGCCTTTCATTGAAGAAACTCTTCTGTTCATTATTCCTGAAGATCTCTAGACCTTCATCCATTCGTCTAGAAAAAGATCCAAAAATAATATGTTGGGTAGCATACTTTGCGAGAGAAAAAATAGAATGTTTTATATACTTGCATGTTTATTCACTGCTAACAAATTCATATTAATTTCCTTGTTTCATGTACAAACTGATCTTTAAAACCAATTACTTGTGTTGCAACATGAAGGAACTTCGGTTGAGCTATGGTATTTGGATTCATTTGTCAAGGTTTTCGCACTTGAAGATGAAAACAGAGTGAGCGTTATTAGTGAAGTTCATGGATATACATGACAAGCATAACCTTGAGCCCATTTGGTGCCGAGAGAATTAGAGAATCGTACTTGCATTAACAAAAATTAAAAGAGGTGGGGGAGATCAATGTTACCATCCTTACTATTCATTTGAAAGTAGTTTTTTTTTTCTTTTTTTTTTTCTAGAAAATGATTCATTTGAAAAGTGGATTTCTAAAAAGTGAATTATTTTCTGATGTTTGGTAATGTCATAAAAAATAAATTGAAAAACACTTTACAGTATTTGGTCGTGTCATTTAAAATTTGTTGAAAAATAACTTATTGATGTTTTATTTTTTTTTCAAGTTTATTAAAAGAATGAGAAACAAATCTTACAAATTAAAAGGTTGAATGAAAATGAAATTGAAAAAAAATATAATTTAACGAGTTATCTCCAATAAAAAAATAGTAATCAATACAATAGAAATCAAATTTGATAGATAAAAAAAGTTAAAAGATAGATGAAATTAAAAAAAAAATACAATTTCATAAATTATTTCAAATAAGATAAATAGCAATAAAAAAATAAGAACTAAATCTGATAGATAAAAAATTTGATTTTAAAAAAGATAAGAGAAAAGCAAATAACAATATAAAAAAATAAGGACCAAAGTTGATATAAAAATCAAATTATAAGGGATAAAATTGAAAAAAAAAGATTTAAAACAAAATATATATCAATAAAAAGTCTAAGGATCAAATTTAATATAATCAATAAATAACATGATATTTCTAAGTTTTTTTACATCTTCTAGAAAGTATTTTTCACCTAAAATAAAGTGAAAATACTTTTCTGGTAGCCAAATCAATTTTTTTTTACTGAAAAGTGTTTTTTGTTGCATAATTTTTCTAATAGTAAATAAATACAAGAAAGTTTAAAAAATGATATTAAAAAAACATTTTCAATAAAACATACAGGCCTAAGGTATTTTTATAAATAAAACCATGATCATCAATTTTTTCTTAATTAAATAAACTTTTTCACGCCAAAAAAAAAAGTTTTGGCGCCAAAAAGTAACTAATCATACCACTTTCTCTTTCCTTGATTTTTTAATACCAACCTATCTCTCTTATCTCTAACTTAATAGCTGAAAGTAGAAAAATTAAAATTTTAAATCAAAATAAAATTTGCCGCTAATATAGGGTAGTTGTATATATTTTTTATTTTCTTTTTATATTTTAGACCTTTTTTCTTTTAATTTTGTATTTTTATCATGCTTTTTAAACTTGATTTTATGTGATTAGACTATAGAAGGATTAAACAGAAAAAAAGAAAAATGTTCAAAAAATTAAAGAAAAAAAAAGATTAGGTGCACAGTAAAGCGCTCAGGAGGGAATCCCGTATATTTTACATACAGTTTGGAAACTCGGTGCAAATCGTGTTTCTAAAAAAATTAATTTTTTTACTAAAATTTAATATGTTTTGTATATTTTGAATCGTTTTGATGTGCTGATGTCAAAAATGATTTTAAGAAAATAAAAAAAAATCATTGGCATGCATTTCGGCACGAAAAGTTATTTGAAAAACAACCGCAATCACACTGCCAAACATATTAATTTAATATTAAAAAAATATAGGTTACAGTGAACTATTTCGTGCCAAACATATTGTTTTTTTACTTCAAATATAAAAAAATATTAATTTGAAGTAAAAAAATAATAAAAAAATTAATTTTTTTTAAAATATTTTTGAAACGCAAAAATAAACTGAACTTTATATTATTATTAGATTGAACTAAAAAGAAACAAAACTCCAATATTCAATTAAGAATATAAAATATATCAAATAATTATTATTTTATATGTTAAGTTTTGAATTAAAATTCATTTTATCATAAAATAAGAAAGTAGAGATTCATTCAGATACTCCCAACTTTTAAGAACATCATTTACCCAAATCCTTATGCCACCATCCCTCCTTTTGGTCTCTAGTAAAATAGATCCATGGGCCTAAATTGATAATTTTCATAAGGCCGTTATTTTCGTCAACATAAGATAGGCCCTCAACATTCTTTAAGTTTTATCCCAGATTCCCAACCCAAAAACCGCACCATATCGACCCCGATCTGACCCGCCCAAGCATCTCCAGGGTTTTAGAATATTAGATTTTAGACAGACCAGCCCCGTAACAGCACAGAGTCACAGACCCTTCCCTCCAGAGTCTCAGTGGTAAAGCCGCTTTGCAGAGTAAAAAATCTCTCCATAAAATAATCCAAATATTATTCCACTCAACCGCAACATAAGATAAATTAGGGTTTCTATTTTGGTACTTTCAGTTCCTTCTCCCTGCTTGAAGAAGCCAGTGGCAGCGGATTAGCTGGTGTTTCATCAATGGAGTCACTGTTAGGATTCCAAGACGAAACGATAGCCGTTGTTGGCGATGACCAAGAGAAATCAACATCGTCATCGTACGGCTACAAATTAGTGCCGTGGTTAAACTGGAATGAATGGGAATGTGTTAGAGATTCTCTCTTCTCCGATTCTCCTGAGAAGATTCACTCTGCTATTACTAGAGTAAGACATAACTCTCTCTCTCTCACACACAAAATTTTCTCTGCTTGTTTCCCTAGAAAGTTAATTTGGAATGTCTAGGCATTCAAAGTATGAATTCAAACTTCTTGCAAAGATTCATTCTGTTTGTTTCCTGAGAAATTAGGGGAAACAGCATGTAGTCTCGGCTGCTATCGTATATTTTTCACTGTTTCGGTTCAGCTGTTAAAAGTGAAAAAACCTTTTCTAACCAGTCTGTGGTTTCATTATGTTAAATTAGTGGCTAGCTGTCAATAAAAATATTTCCAGTTTTTCCAGTTTTAACTTGTATATCTGTGATATAGATATCAACATGGCGAAGCAGAGGATGTTTACCGGCTGTGATTGATGTTACAGCTTCGATCATTGAAGTTCAACAGAAGGATCCTTTGTACAGGTAACTCTTTGTTCCCAGTCTCGGTGAGCCGATGCCCAAGGTCCTTCTGTTTTTAAACGGGTAGCTTGATTCAAATGGCCTATGCCAGTTCTTTAAATTACAATGGCCATGCTAGTTCTTCTCTTCCGTGAGGCTGCGATGCTATGTTATTTCTTTTTATGGATAAAAAGAAAAGGTTTTCTGCTGCCGGGATTTGAACCTGGATTTCCTGTATAACTTGAAATTGCCAATGTGCCACAGCAGACTTATTGACAACTCTTTTCGAGTGTGATGCTATGTTATAATTGTATATTTTTGGAATCCATATTTTTGTGTATTCTAAAAGTTTCATTTTTTTTTCTTTGTAGAAAGGACTTACCTGATGATGCTATACATTCCGAGCAAATGTTGGCAATGCTATATTGTATGGCTATCTTGAGGTAAATTGTTCTTGCATTCTTCTTCCTTTTCAACTAGAATCTCATCATTCTCTCTAGCCTTGCTGTTGTACTGATGTAATAATAGCGTATATGTATTTGTAATTTACAAGTATTTTTCACGTGGCTTCTTTTTTGATATATTGTATGGAAATCTTGAGGTAAGAACCAGGAAAGCTGGGCCAGGATAGTTATGAAGATGCTGGAGCAAAACATTTTGGAAATGGATTTTGCTAATATAATGGAAATTAGATATAGAGACATATTAACCCTATTCACCTAGAATAATTTGAAACATGCTGATGCTGTCCATTAATTGCATATCCTCAATTTTCGAAAATTTCTATTCATTTTAAGATATGCTGAAATATTTTGCAACGAAAACACTTGTCATTTATCAAGTTGGAACTAACGGCATATAATTCATTTGGATTCTTATAATTAATCCTGGTTTCTGTGTAACTTTCCTAGAAATTAGGACAGTATATCTACATCAAAGTTTTAGAGGCCTTATGCTTAAAGATTGTATTTGGTTATGTTGCCTTGTTTTGTATATGGATGCAAACATAGAATTGCAGTAAGGAAAAATAGCAGGCTCACATTGCCAAGTGTTGTTACTGAAGGCTTGTAAACTGTGTTGTTGAGAAGACAAGGAAGAAAACAGAGGTGTCAATTGCTGAGGCAGCTGGTGCAATAGGTATTCCACGCACGCTGATCGACATTCGTCATGGTTAGTGTTTTCTTTGCATAAGCTAGTTGCTCTATATCATTGGTTTTATTAGCAAAGGAGAATCTTAACTTTGGCAATTCCTGCATATGTTTTTTGGTATCTACAAGTGCAGTCATTAAGAATCTTAAACTGTTTTTGGGATTATTTTCCATGAATTCAAGTTCTTTGATGCTTGCTGAGAATTTTTCTTTTCAGGCATGTTGCCCTTTTACTGTCCACTTGAAGGAAACGATTGAACACTTACATAATCCTTGAGGTTTTTGCTAAAACTACTCTTGTGGTTGCAAGTCCAAGACTCTTGACCAGTGTACCAAGAAATGAAACTTAGTCTGTCCTATTTGCGTCCCTACTCTTCCTCTTTCAATTATCTGCAATAAGTCGTCATCAACCTATAAGCCTCCAAGTTTCCCTTATTATCACTAAAATCAATCCCTAAAATTCACCTTATTGTTACATGATATTAATTCCATCATTTCCCAACTCTTTCTCTACTAATTAAGCCACTCGAATAAACCATAATCTTGGTGCTATGTTGATGCCTTGAGAATCTTAAAAGCAGAATCTAGTATCATCCAGTAAAAGCAATTCATTTTCCTTCAATCTCAGTCATCAATGCATTTCAACATTAAACTGTAAACCTCAATTCTTATATCCTGACCCCTAAACTCCTCATTTTAACCAAGTTAACTCACTGCAAATACACAAATTCTTGTTGGTCCAATCTATTCCATATCAACAGCCAACCTGCACCCCTCTTCCTGATCCACAAACAATGATCTAGCGTAAAGTACTTGAATATTTGTATACATGCTAGCAGAGCTTTTGTAATTTTGGTGGCAGACCCAGTGGATATCTCATTAATTTGCGGTGAAATATTCTTGATTTTTTTTGCTGGACTGAATCGAGAACTCTATTGTCTTTTCTTGATGTTGCTTTGATTGTAGAGGGTTCTCACCGTGATCTTCCTGCTCTCGCACTTGTTCGGGATTCTGCTGTTAAGGTATATTGTCCATGCAAGTTTCTGTAATCTATAGCGCAATCCTTTATCCTGAGATTCTTTTCTAACAGTTTTGCATTTAAGTCTGATAAAACTCCTGTTTCAATGTTTTATGATTTTTTTTTTGGAAAATTGTTGGACCATGCTTCCACATGATTATTTAACTAACAAACCATGTTTGTTTTTGAAGTCTGTAAAAGTTAACTTACAACATCTGCTGCTGAAAATTTCAGGCAATTGATTGGTTGAAATCTTATTATTGGGAGCCTCAGACAAAGCAGATTCCATTCCAAAGAGATGGAAGTGCTGACATCAGAAAAGAAATCAAATCTAAATTCTGTGAATTAGCATCCTGCTTGAAAGTTAAGAAGAGTACCCAACCTGGTTCTTCAGCAATCAAAGCAAAACGTGCGTATGAAATTTTAGTTTCTTTTATTTTCTCTCCTTGGACATTAAAAGGCCAATGCAATTTTATTTTTCTCCCTTTTGATGTTGCCAGGCCTTAGAATAATGTGATTCAAAATAAGACTTCATGACCAAATATTCATGAAGGCTTAACATGTTTTCCCCTTTTTAACTTTTGTGACTGGTTAACCAGCATTCCACTGCATTTCCCTTCCATAGAATAAAGAACTTGTTATTCTAAGACTAAACATAGAGAAGGGCAAATCCCTCTTAACATGAGGAGGATAGCTAAAACAAGGAAATCATAGTGAGTAAAAGAGGGGTCTTGTCAAATTAGATGTAGGCGTAGATGCTGATGCTGATATTAGTATTCATCTTAATTCTCTTTGGGAATCTGTTGTCCGTGCAGCATGTTTGGTTTTCATACCTACAAGAACATTGGCTCTTTTTTTTTTCACCACTATGTATTCAGTACGTGTTCTTTTTTCCTTTGTCTGGAAAGATTAATTCTTGAAACAGTGATATCTTGGCCCGAGTCATGATGTGTTATCCCATTCCACAATTTTTTGTCAGTTCATAAAAAGCATGATTTGTTCTTATCTGGAATTGTTACTGAAATTGAATGTAAACTTATGTATTTTTTTACTCATCCCAATGAGGACATATCATTTTTTGGTTATATGATTTTCAAATGCTTATTTAATCGCTCCCACTATAGAATTTCAATCTTATTGACCGTCAGCCTTTGTAGGTGGCAGATGTTGTGAACAACTTTCTGGCCATATTAAGTTTTTCTCACTTGTGTCCAGCACGCTATATTCATCCAAATCTAGGGGTGAGATGATATGCTCCAATTATTTTTAAGAAGTAATAAAGGCAAAGTTCAAATTTATGGTTCTTTCATTCTTGATATTTCTTGGTTGCGATATAGTTCATTATGAACACTTAGTGAAGAACTTTTGAGGATAGTTTTTGATGTTGTAGGAATTCTCACTGATACTGTTTGAAATTTGGAGTCGTGGCTAATGCATGGAAGATGACCCAAATATCTGCACACACAAGTTATATGTATTTGCTGATGAACTTCTTTCTTCAGGTTCTAAGAAGAATATTACCAAGACTTTGAAAAATCTGGTTCGTCTATATTCTTCCTTCTCCTCAGAAGTACTGTCAGTTTTGTTGGAGTTCTTGCTCAAGGCTTTGGATTCCTCAAATTTGGTGGAGCTTCCAAAAGATTGCCTAGTTGGCGAAGGCGTGTGTACTTTGTTGGATGATTGGAAGCTTGTAATAACAAAATTCTCAAAGAAGGAACCAGAAGTACTCCTTATGCTTCTTAAGGCTGTTCTAAATATGATTGATACTCACGAAGCCATGAAATATGAAATGGGTAACCACAAACTCAGTCCTCCTGTGTTCCATAGCTATTGTTTGCTTATTCTTTAGGTCTTGTTAGGATAATCAGAACCTTTAGTAGTTGTTAACTGCTAACGTTCTCCATTTTCACCGTGCTTGGGGTTAATATTTTTTTGTTTGTTCACAAGAAGCACAGAAATAGCACTACTTCTATATTGGTTTATTAGCAAGAAGTTTCAGAAGATATAGGTTTAGTAACAGATATTCTCCCCAAACTTTCTACAAAATTCCAAATGCTAGGGCTTTCAGCTAGCTATAATTTGGCGTCAACTTTCAATATGCATTTGGTTTTTGCATTTGAAACCCACTTGTGAACTTTTCTTCGTTGAACCAACTTTTGTGATCATTGGTCTTTATTTGAGCTAGTGAATTAGGCATGCCCAACCTCATATTTGTTGAACTCTTTTCAACCAGTTTATGAGCTATATCTGATTAACCATGTAAGTACCTGGTTTACAATGAATGCCAGCTTGATGCAGAATGACATATAGCTAGCTGCCTGTACATGATAGCTTCAAAAAGGTTCAATGCAATAATAATCACATAAATGGTTTTGATTTAATGTTCTCTTTATTGACCTTTTCTGAAATCTTGTTTAGGAACACATCTCATATCATGGGAGCAGGGAACAGAGAATCGCCAAATTGATCGACTTTCTTCCTTGTTTGCATGGCTTGTTGGACAACTCAAGGGACTAAAGCCTCTTCGCTGTAAACAATCTGCAGCTGAAAGCTTAGCCTCTTCAATAGGAATGAATTTATCCAACGCAATCCTGATGGAGGTTCTCCGTAAATGCCTTCTGGTGTCCTCATATGGCAATAAACAGCTTATGGGTTCAGCACTGCATCTTGCACAGTTGATGGGTGATAGCTCTGTGATGGATAAACTCAAAAAACTAAGTTTGCTAGCTTTATCAGACCCAGAGGTTACCCAAGAGAAGTCTCCTCCCCTGAGTTTGAATAGCTTTCTTACCCAGCAAGATCAATCTATCCATCAGGCCACCAAGAAGCTAGACTTTGTAAAACTTTGCCGAACAAAGAGTAAAGTTGCTAAGAGAACAGATGGTGATGTGGGTAGTTCAGGCAGATGGATTGTGGCAAAATCATGGAACCCATGTCCAATTGGCATGTTGCCTCGTGACCTTGGATCTTCTGGCTGTCTTCCTGTTCTCGACTGTGATGACGACGGTAAAAAGTCTGTGCATGCATCAGAAAGGAAGCAGATCTGGGAACTGAAACAATGTAGCATAAGAGAACCTAGTGGTGATATTCCTTTATCAGATTACACTAGTGTCGAGAGGACTGGTAGCAAGAGAGAAGCTGATTCTGATATTTATCTATTGGATAAAGCAAGTGTTAAGAAGATGAGAGAGACAGCAGACAGTTTTGAATCAGAGGGCGAGAATGTTTTGTTGTCAAAAGATGACAAAGGTTGTCTAATGATAAATGGGGTTTGGAAGAAAGTCGGGGAAGAAGAGCTGCTTGCTATTATGTCTGATGTGAGGATTTTGGTGTAGAAGTCCCCAGAATAACATTTTTGATTTCTTTATGGTGCCCTATTTACTCAATTTATTCTCATTGATATTCATCTGCAACCCTTTAACAACCTCATTCTTATGGGAAATGAAATTACTGGAATTTACGCAAAGCAGCTGGCATGGCTCAAACTGGTTTCCAGGCACTCGGCACGCTCTTATTACTCCTGTCTAAAGTGATAAATTTTCAATGGGAGTGGAGCATGCTGCGAGGAAACATGGCCTAGCATCAACTTTGATATTTTCGTGATGCATATTGTTCAGGTTTGTTCCCGTCATTCTTGTAAACTGCTTTCAGCTATGTCAAGGTAGGTCTGTACTCTGCTGTCAGTGTGATTGCTCTTATCTTGTTCAAGGTGCCGCATTAGCAACACAACAGGAGCATAACTTTTAGAGCAAAAAAATAACAAGAGCTTGCATTGCCATACCTGTCCATTTGCGTAAAAGAACAACTTAAAATCGAAAATAGCACGCCTTGAGTTTTTGCTTTCATGGGTCTCACATACCGACTCTTTTAGCATTCCATCGCGTGGATTGTGAATATTGAAATTACTTGTTTATACTGCTGTTTGATACTTTCCAATTTTTTAACAAGAGAGCAGCCCTTAGATGCTGTAGCTAGACAACTAGAAGTAAAAAAACACTCGAGATATTAATAACGTAAAAAAAACACACTTACAAAAAATACAAGGAACTAGGCGAAGATCCAATGGTACAAAGCACACCATCAGAGTTGGGCCCACCACTGAAATGTAGTAACTAGCATATGGAGGAAAGCCCGGCAGGGGCGACCTGAGAACACATGTTGCTCAAGATAACCCAGGAGGGTGCAGCCCACATGTGATTTCAGGTCGCTCCTGTAGGAATCCTCCACGATCGGACGCCTCTGTGTCTTCCGTTTGCTCAACTTCGGTAATGAATGCCGCTGGGGCTTCATTCCTTGTTATATAGCAAGAAAAACCCAGTACTTCCTTTCAAATGTACTCCACGGAGTCACCATATATGGTAGTACTTGATGTGGATCTTTTAATTGAATTATCATACAATTTGTACTCCCTGATCCAGCCCCATTGTACTGCTATGGAGCAGCAAATGGGCATAATATTGTTGTAGGAAGGCTAATGAAGGACGCATGGTTTTAGTACACAGTTGATTGGGGGTCGTACAGAAGCATGATTAGCACAAAAACCAAGAAAGCAGTACATCTGTACGTCACGTGTATATCATGGAAGGAATCGTTCAAGAGTATTGGAGTTTGGAAGAAAATTCGCCCTGGATTTAGTACCAAACCAAACTTTGTTGTTTTCTTACCATTAAGAAAAGCAAAAAACTCATCTTTCATATTGAAAAAAATAAAGATTATATATATTATGTTTGTTTGCTAGTAAAAAACTCATCTTATCACTTTCTAGAAAATTATTTTTCAAACTTTCTAAAATATTATTATTTTAATTTCTTCATCTTTTAATTTTTTTATTTTTTAGATTTGATTTCTATTATTTTGATTATTATTTATTTTATTTGAATAATTTATGAAACTATATATTTTTTTCAATTTCATTCTTATTCAACTTTTTAATTTGTAAGATTTGTTCCTTATTATTTTAATAAACTTGAAAAAATAAAACATTAATAAGTTATTTTCCAGCTTATTTTCCATGACATAACCAAACACTGGAAAATGTTTTTTAATTTATTTTTTATTACACTATAAAATATCGAAAAATAATTTATTTTTTCAGAATTCATTTAAAAAAAATAATACGCATTCATGAGGTTTAATAGTATGTAACATCCTTTTGTGATCATCACACACTAAAAGCTAAAAGCCTGTTTCTTTGATGGTGTATGGAATGGCCA
>Ga0307515_10023763_pt1 | contig 10722 bp, 7 predicted proteins | sample 17_EM_MG_FD_194513 | JGI IMG/M metagenome (GOLD analysis project Ga0307515, IMG submission 194513) | Populus trichocarpa ectomycorrhiza microbial communities from riparian zone in the Pacific Northwest, United States - 17_EM | ecosystem: Host-associated > Plants > Roots > Unclassified | place...
CCATGAAAAGAGAATAATTTGCGAGCACCCAAACAGTGGTCATCATGAGGGATATTTATCAGATGCGATACGTCAACAGGCAGCAATAGTTGACAACTATTAGGCTTTCATACTCTTCTTTTTTCCCATTAGATAATGTTAATTGTTGACCACAAAAACAAAAGGTGAAGTCCAAAAAAAACGCATGCTGGACCAAAACAAAAAACAAAACTATTTTAGATGTTTTAGTGGTGGTTTTTTAAAAAAAGACAAGAGCTTTACGAAGGTGAAGTACTCATCTATCCATTTATTTCTGGTAAAAATATCATCCTTTAATTTCAAATCCAATAAAACTAAGTCAGTGAACAATTAAGTGTTTTTTCTTTTATCTAAATCATCATTTAAAAGCCATCCTTACGCTAGCTAAGACCCAAATGCCTGTGTCATATAAAACTGAAGAGCAAATTTATAAGAAGCTCATAACTAGCTAGTCCAAAGCTATTTTACCATTGATGAAAGATATATATAACAATAAATAAATTCAAAGAAGCTTAAATGAGTTTATTGCTGTACAAATTGACACCATCTAATTGCAATGGATTGTCTTAGAAGACATTCATTCATTTACTTACGGTAAATTACTTTGATTTAATATTTCTTACATACATGCAGACCATAGCAGCAGCAATTGTAATCGGGGTGATTCTCCATGCTGGAAACCATCTAGCTTGTGATTTTCCAAAGCTTATAAATTCATCTGATGATACCTACGAACAGTATCTGAGAAATGACTTTGGTGGAAAGAAACCTTCATATGCAAAATTGGTTAGAGGGGCTGAAGGTGTGACTGGAATTCTTATGGTGATCAGCATGGCAATTGCATTTACACTTGCTACAAGATGGTTCAGGAGGAGCCTCATTAAGTTTCCAAAACCCTTGGACAGGCTTACTGGATTCAATGCATTCTGGTATTCACACCACTTGTTCGTCATTGTCTACATCTTGCTTATCATCCATGGTGTATTCTTGTATCTCGTGCATAAATGGTACAAAAAGACGGTATGAATCAGAAATCTTTTCCTTACTAGTTTTAACAGCAGCGAGTGTTCGCGAGAGTAAACTGACGGTGATTTCTTGCTTGCAGACATGGATGTATCTTTCTGTTCCAGTTTTACTATATGCAGGAGAAAGGGCCCTCAGGTTTTTTCGTTCTGGCTTCAATACTGTCAGGCTCCTCAAGGTATAAAATCTTGAAGACCTCGGTTTGATCTTTTTGAAAGAGCCGTATAAAGTACTGGAATACTTCTGTAAAGTTGAAGACCAACTGTACTAGATTTTTGTCTATAATAGTATCTTTTTTCTTCCTTACATTCAGGTTGCAATTTATCCTGGAAATGTTCTCACATTGCAAATGTCTAAGCCTCCCCAATTCCGATACAAGAGTGGACAGTATATGTTTGTCCAGTGCCCTGCTGTTTCTCCATTTGAGTGGTAAGTCACTATTAATTTATCAACTCACGTGAAAATACATGTCATTTTCGGTAGTTTACAACACTTTCAGCTGTAGTTCAAAAGATTTTCGGTCGTCAAATACATCCAGGGAAACTGCTAACAAGAAACTTGCTCATCATATGCTTTAAGCTAATGTTATGCTTATTGTCTTTATGAATGCTCGTATTTCGGAGTGATTAATTTCATTAGCTGATGAAAGCTAGTGAGTTTTTTTTGGCAGGAATCAGTGATTGCTTTCTTAAATTCCGTGGTTGTTGATCAATTGATACCACCAATGTGAATTAGTTTCTATGTTCTGATACCTGATTTGCATTGTAACTTAATATGAGCATGCTTTTATTTTTCCACCCAGGCATCCATTTTCAATCACCTCCGCGCCTGGTGATGACTACCTTAGTGTTCACATTCGGCAGCTAGGTGACTGGACTCAAGAACTAAGAAGGGTATTCTCTGAAGCCTGTGAATGTCCCGTGGCCGGTAAGAGTGGACTTCTCAGGGCTGATGAAACAACAAAGAAAATGTACGGAATATGTCTATACTAATTTCCTTTCCTTTTCTCATTCTATTTTCGCCTTTGGATACCGTTTTCTGATTATATTGTTTATGTAACATTCTTCTCTAATGACAGTTTGCCGAAGCTCTTAATAGATGGGCCTTATGGTGCACCAGCACAAGATTACCGCAAGTATGATGTGCTGCTGCTTGTTGGTTTGGGAATTGGAGCAACACCTTTCATCAGCATTCTAAAAGATTTGCTTAATAACATTGTCAAAATGGAGGAGCAGGCAGTAAGTGACAAGAAAACTGACTTTAACTTTCCAATCTACAATAAAATGTCTCTTCATCCACGGTAATCTCTTAAATGCGTAGTCACAAGTCTGATTCTTATTCTCAGGATTTGGTCTCGGATATCAGTAGGACATCAGACCTGAGCATTGGAAGTAATGATACTTCATCCTCTAACAAAGTTTCAACGAAACGTAAAAAGGCTGTAAGGACCACCAATGCTTATTTCTATTGGGTAACAAGGGAGCAGGGCTCTTTTGATTGGTTCAAAGGAGTCATGAATGAAGTTGCAGAGCTTGATCAAAGGGTAATTAATGTCCATTTAAGTAAATTAGAAAGATTTTTCCATTTTGCTTCGTTTCCTTGATTGTTGACTTGTCATTGGACTACTCCAGGGTGTGATTGAGATGCATAATTACTTGACCAGTGTGTATGAGGAAGGAGATGCCCGATCAACCCTCATTACCATGGTCCAAGCCCTAAACCATGCGAAAAACGGTGTGGACATTGTCTCTGGCACCAGGGTAAGACCAATCTTTTTGTTTCAGGCTCCTCGTATGTTCATCTTGTGGGTCCTAGGTTATATCAGCAGGAATTTTCCAAAATTTCTGGCACCTTCAAAGAGATATAAGTTACATTCTCAGCAGGCAAGTGACACCATGCAGTTCAACTAACAAATCCCAAACTTTTTCTTCAGGTGCGAACGCATTTTGCAAGGCCTAATTGGAAAAAGGTTCTTTCTAAATTATGTTCCAAGCACTGTAATGCAAGGATAGGTGAGTGTTCCTTCCAGCCAACATAATTCTTTTCAATAAAGAAACCCATCATTTTGTTCTAATTATATCACTGTGGTTCTGGAGCAGGCGTGTTTTACTGCGGGGCACCTGTCTTGGCCAAGGAATTAAGCAGGCTCTGCTATGAATTCAATCAAAAAGGTTCCACAAAGTTTGAGTTCCACAAGGAGCATTTCTAAGTGATCAGGGGGGTGGTATACATACATAGCGTTTACACCTTTTTTTTCTCAGCAAAACTTCCTCTAACACCCCCGATGCAAAATAAGAAGTTCTGCAATAAGACAATGAAGCTTTTGTACAGTGTTGGGCAGAAAAAGGAAAATGGGGGAGTTAAAAAAAGAAAGATAAATAGATATACTGAAATACGTGGTAACATATTAGTAACACCAAGCAGGGCCATAAAAATAATCCTGGCTGGTGAGATTGCTTGAGGTTTCAACGATAAACCTGTGCTAGTTTGGAGGTGGCAAGTGGACGGCATTGCTGAGAGCAAGAGTGGGTTACAGCTGCAATGGAGAGGTTGAGATTATTGAAAAATGATATACATAGTTTCGTTTTGTCTTTTTTCTTATATATATATATATATATAGTTTCATCGAGTGTTAGGACTTAGGACTGCCATTGTAAAAGTAAATGGGGTCCTAACCTTGCTATTAGAAATAGATTTTCTGTTCGTTGAAACCGTAACACTTGATGGGTGAGTTGATAGCATTTGGATTTAGTATCAGTTCTTGTATTCTACTAATTGCTTTTAGTTCTTTGATGTACTTTTCACTACTTTTCTGGAATTGCATCTACTAACAAAAAGAATGGATGGAGATTAAAATAAAAATAAAAAATAAATTTATTTTTTATTAAAAGATAAAATTAAAAAAAAAAATTATTAAAAAAACAAAAAAAACGATTAAAAGAATGAGTATCAAAATTGAAATAAAAAATAAAAAATAAAATTATGAATGAAAAGGTGAAATTAAAAAGAAAAAACAATTTAAGAATTAAAAAAAGTTAGTATTAAATTGAAAAAATAATATATTTGAAATTAAATAATAAAATTATAAAAAGCCAAAAAAAATACTGAAGTTGACATAATAAATAAGAAGATAATTTTAAAATTTTAAATGAGAACGGGGTGTTATAGTACTTAATTAATTTTGTAGCAAAACTATTAAAATCACCTCATACATTTAATTTTATAATACTTTCAACAGCATCAACATATGACTTGCAAAAATCTTAATTTTTTTTTGTAATATATTTCGAAGAATTCTTCGTAATTACACCCCTATTATAAATGGTCTCGCACTGTCTACACATCAGCTTTCAAACCATCCAAATCTAAGTTGTTTCAGGCAGGCTCATTTCTCCTCCTGGGGTAGCAGTTGGGCCCATCTGCGTAGTCTCCACGATTTTCATAAATTCTGGGTTGGATTAGGCTCTAATATAATTGTAGGCTGTTCTAATCTTGGGCTTTCACTTCGCTCGATCAAAATATTGTCAAGTCTTGGTCCTTTCTTCAAGTAATATGGGTTTCAAGCCCATAATGAGCTCCGGGCTCTATCAGGCTTTAGAAAGGATCAATATATGATTCTCCCTGGCTACAGGTGTTTTAGAGTTTTAGCAGTATTGTTTTTCATAATGTTTTTTTTTGTTTATAAATATATAAAAATAATATTTTTTATTTTTTAAAATTTATTTTTAATACCATCATGTCAAATCGATCTAAAAATAAATATATAATAATTTTTTAAAAAATTGAATTTTAAGCCACAATCCTTTGACTCGACTGCTTGACATAAAGGGTTTTTCTCCTGCATTATTATCATCAAATTTCAATAAAAATACAAAAAATGCGAGAAAGTTTTGTAAAAATTTAGGTATGGGTGGCTTGTTTAAATTGAGTACAGATTTAAGCTTAAACTGCTGATAAAAAGAAAAGGTAAAATTTTTGTAAGCAAGTTTTTCCTACATTTACATAATGGCGCCTCCACGTCCTAGGACTGCTCCTCCAAGGTTGCTAAAAATTCAACACAGCGGACGGCTCCTCTTTTCCATGCTGCTACTGTATAAAAAGGTGATTCAGCACATACGCATAAGATTATAAGCCTAAAACAAGAGATCCAGTTTCCTAAAAACCCGAAGAAAAAATTAACCCTACTACGTCACCGTCTACAAGCTCAGGAAAAATGTCCCAAGGCAACCAAATTGTTCCTTTTAGCACCAGCTAAATCTCATCGGAAAAGCGACGAAGAGTATGCCACGGTACAACCCAAAGCGTTACGGTAAAAAACAAGCAGCAAATGTTATGCATATTTTCTTGCTTTAATTGTCATCCTGAGTGCAATCAACTTAGTTTTGCACTAATTGTGATGCCAAGAACTCCTGATGTTATATTATGCTTGGTCGCCGTCGAAAATCCAAGTAATGGTAACAGTAAAGTCCTTCCATCCAACATGACACTAGCTGCTGAGTTTAATAACAAGAACACAAAGTTTGGTCTCTTCAAATTTGAGAATACCAGGGCTAGTGTTCTGTATGAGGGCATGGCGGTTGGTGTCTTGGTGAAGCAAAATTAAGCAACGGAGGATTGAAGCAGAGAAATTTACGGGCTGAATATTGTTGTGAATGATAAGTCATCAGATGGGTTAGATTGTCACTTCTATCATAGGTTACAAGCTTGCCTGCAAAACAAGTCATTGTTGATACATAGAACCGTGTGATGCTTAAGTTAATAAATGCATGACGAGTGAAATGTGTGTGGAGCAGGTAGAGTAATGTTGTGTATGAGCTTGAATTACAGCTTTCTTTTTTATGTGGTGACTTATGATATTTATAAATATTAGAGGTAATATAAGTTTACATGGTGCAGAGAAAAAAATAATGGAAAATATTTGTTTTACCATAAAGTTGAGTAATTGGTTAATGTGTCACGTTTGTCATTAGTTAATAGATTGATGCTGGAGAGTAATCCACTGATGAAAAAATGGTCAGATTAGGAGAGCTGGGGTAGGCTGGTTGACAGCGCACCCGAGTTCAATTCCTTTTTTTTTTTTTCTTTCCTAGTAACATCATATCAAGTTCAATTCAGGATTTAGGGTGCAGAAAGTGTACAAATTTACAAATAAATCTTAGTTGTTTTTCCCCTATTGTACTATTTGTATAATTGTTTTGTTGTTTATAAAAGGTTTGGAGAATATATATACATTTTGGAAGTAAATTAATTAATTAATTGTTTTTTGGTAATTCCATATATATACTAGGATTGCTTGGCTAAATCTTCAATTTCCTTTTCGCCATAATTCATTCATTCAAATTTCAATGTTTGAGTAAATTTGATTTGCTGGCATATTCTCAGATACTAAGCTGGAATATAAATCAAAGGGGCACAAAATATTAATCCATAAAAGGATCAGAGGAGAGAGGGCATTCTGAAATATATCTTGAACTTATTTTCATTGAATACATGTTATAATATTATAAGATGTAACATGATGATTTGAAAGCAATTTTTTTCTTGCTTTGATTCTATCTTGAAAGTCGGTCAAAGTCTGTGACACTTTTCTATTCTACTGAATGAAATTTTTATCAATGAATTCTTTGATGTACAATATTATAATAAAAGCTAAATACTGTGAGGAATCATTATAGATTATAGATTAAGAGATTTTTTACTGTATATTATAATAGTGATCTCACTTTTAATTTTTCATTTTTTCATGAGATGTTTCTTTGGCTTTTTTTTTCTTTCCCGGCGAATGAACGGCGCACGCACCATTAAGGAGGCGCATGTGACGCTTTCTAGTGATCAAATCTGGTAATCCACTGTCTTACTGGATGCGCAGCTGTAGCTTCTTTCATTTGGTGTGACGCGTGTAGATAAATAATAGTTGGATTGCCGTCGGTGATCGATTGTTTACGTTTTTTCTTTCTTTTCTCTCTCACGACAACTAAAGTACACGACTATTCTTTTTTTTAATTTTTTTGTCAAATCAGACATGTTTTTCATACCCAAGCGTCTATCAATCATGTCAGACTTGCGCGCCTGATTCCAAGAATTTAATATTTTTCAAAAGCACGATTGGACTGCAAAAACAAACATTGTCTCATTCAAGCAAGATTTTTCATTTATATGCGGTAGAACTTAACTGCAAACTCTTTTTTATTTGTGCAACTTATTTTATAAATTTGTTATATTTGAAGAGGAAAGAATGAAAAAAAAAGTTGAGTTCCAAGTGATTTATTTCAAGTTTTCAAAAAAAAAACTTCTCTTTTTTATATGCATTGTGAATGAAAATATTAATTTTATGTTTTTATCCAAGTGTTTGACAGTTTTTTAAAGGGTTCATACTTTTTTAAATTTGAGATGTTATTGCATGATCTAATTGTCAAAGTTTGTTACAAGAAAAGTTTATTCTACATTATAACTATTAGTATATACGAAAATTTGAAATATATGATCATAAAAAAAAAAATTGAACTTTTTAATTGATACACTATGTTGTAGGAAAAGAAAATATTGTATATGTAAAAGATTTATTGTCCTTTTGAATTTCTTAATTTGTGCAATTTTATAGATGATTTCTTCACTAAAATTAGAGATTAATAAAGAAAAAATGAGTAAGCGCGTGACAACAATGCCAGACCCGCACCTGAGTCTAGCAACCACACCAGGCCTAGGCGCCTTGAGTCTGGTAACCATACCAGCAAAAACACCTTGGGTTTGGTAGGCGTTTGGATCTGGCAAAGTTGCTAGACCCAAGCACTTTAGGTCAGGCATTCAAAAAAAGGCGTTTGGTTTTGGCATGGTTGCCAGACCTAGACACTTAGGTCAAAAATAAAATTAAAAAATATTAAAAAATAATAGTACAAAGGCGAACATAAATCTATATTTTAAAATTTTAAAGATCAATTAACTAGTTTTATTGAACTAAAGAAAAAGAAATAAGTTATAATTAACGCTCTCAAGCTCACTTTTTGTTGTTTAAGCATAGTTATTAGACCTAGTCAGTACATCAGGTCAACTCGAGACTCGAGTGACCCAACAAAACTCGGTAGAGATCTTTTTTTTCAAATGTGTTTTTCCCCCAAGCCAGAGACCTTTTTTTCATATTTTTCAGTTGGTTACTAACTCATATCAAAGTTCACTACATAAATACTAGAATAATATTTTATTTTTTCAATGTGGGATTTGAAGCCAATTAATATATATAATCTATGTTCACAAGAAAAAAATTATGTTTTTTTAATGTGAGATAAAAAAAAACATTTTTGTTTAAATACTTCAACTTAACAGAATAAGATAATATCTTTTTAATGTGAGATAAAAAAATCTTTTGAAATAATATTTTAGTTTATATCTACATAGATTGTTTCTTAATTTTTCATATAAAATATTAAAATCTTAAATATTTTTTTAATTTATCCAGGTTGACCCATGCCAGGCCAGGCCCAAAAAATATCAGATCCGCGATTGGGTCTGCCAACCATGTTTTAGTCTGGCATGACTACCAAACCCAAGGCGCATAGGTCTGGCATAGTTGTCATACCCAAGACACCTGAGTCTGACAAAGAGTTAAGTGAAGGTTTAAAAATTAATCCACTTAATTAATAACACTATTAAAATATTTTTTATATTTTTTTAAAATAATATTGATATGCTTATATTTTAAAAAAATTAATATTAAACCGCTGAAAAGCGAATGTCAATATATTAATAATTACTAAATTCTATGTTTTCAAAGTCAAGAGACGTGCAACCCTCGCAAACGCGCAGAGGACCAATTGTATGCTTGACTGTATACTCATTGACTAGTACTTGTCAAACAACATGGACAAAACAAAATATAAAAGATTGTAATAATAATAAAAAAAAATCGAACCATTCCCTTCTTGAGTTTTGTCATGGCTGAGACAGAGCAGGTCAAGCCCTTAGCCCCGGCAGCATTCCAGATCCGCAGTGATGAAGAAGAAACAATGCCTGTGCAATTGAAAACTCGCCGACGAAATTGCATCAAGTGCTGTGGCTGCATCACTGCGATGTTATTAATTGTTGCCGTGACTATTGTAGTTTTAGTCCTTACAGTTTTTCATGTTAAGGACCCTGTGATCAAGATGAACAGGGTATTCGTGCAACGCCTTGAGCTTGCTAATGGGACTCTTCGAACAGATGTGAACGTGACACTTCTTGCTGACGTCTCCGTGAAAAATCCTAACGCGGCCTCGTTCAAGTTCGAAAAAGGCACAACGACTATTTACTATGGTGGCGCGGTGGTTGGCGAGGCTAATACTCCGCCAGGGATGGCCAAGGCGAGGCGGACTCTACATATGAATGTCACAGTGGATCTAATTCCTGCCAAATTACTGGCTGTTCCACGCTCGTTCAGTGACATACGTTCAGCGGGAGAATTGAATATGACCAGCAGTACAATAATTAGTGGAAAGGTGAGGATACTCCATACTTTCAAGAAATATATTGTGGTGGGAGTAAATTGCACTGTGACATATAATCTTGCAAGTCGGGAAATTCACGGTGGCAACTGCAAACCTCATCTTAGTATCTAAGCGGTAGTGGAAAGCAAACTATAATGTAGCTTTCACATTTTGCTGCTCATTTTTTTCTTGTCGTAGCTTTTCTGCTATACGTATATTGATGGATTGCTAATATACTCTTCATATGTACAAGATTTTAGCATTATAGATTGATGTATGATAAATCTCTACACGTGATTTTTTTTCCCCTTAAGATTATATATGAATTTGTAGTTGAAAAGCAAGGATTGCTCCAGATAGATTACTTGAATGCACTAAATCAAGTCGTTGGTTAATCACAAGCCTAATAGAATGAGTTGTTCATCAGTCTACAAAAGGGACGATTTTTAACCCTGACATAATGAAAATAGCCGTTGGTGTTGAGACCATGGTTTTTGGATCGGGAAAGTAGACATGGGAAGAAATCCATTTCCAATTCCCAGAATTTGCAATTACCAAAACAAATGTTCTGTAGAACAATGTAAATATAAATGCATTCTAAATTAAAAATGAAGTCCATCAGTACCAACATATTGAAAGTCCTAAGAGGAAACTTCGTGCTTGGAGACAACAACCAAAAGATAACTTCCAAGTGCAGTTGATCGGATGAGGCCATTGGTTTGGTAGCCATCAAGTCAACATATATGATTAAAATACAAGCTCTTTTTGAGTTGAAACTTGGATTAGTAGTTGCTCAGTTGCTTTCGTGCGGTATGTGGAAATTTCTATGATTTTGCCTATTGGAATGTTGCCAAATTCCATCAGTGTTTGATTGTGCATACTTCACTCCCAAACGACTTGAAAGAATACTCGAGACTTAGATTACGTTTGTTTTCCGCTAGTTTTCACATAAGCGGTGAAATAAACACATCAATATATTTAATAATAAAAAAAAAATTATATTTTATACCGTGGAATCCATTAAAAAATTAAGTTTACAAGGCAGTTTTTATGTAGTAATTTTTATATACTTTTTTATCTGAGTTTTGTAAATATTCTGTCATTTCATTCAAATATTTTATACATGTTTTTTACTATATATAAATTTCAATTACAGTTTTTATCAAACATGTATTTAATACAATTAACTAAAACTTAAAATACTTTTTTAAAATTTATTTTTTTA
>Ga0307515_10023765_pt1 | contig 10722 bp, 8 predicted proteins | sample 17_EM_MG_FD_194513 | JGI IMG/M metagenome (GOLD analysis project Ga0307515, IMG submission 194513) | Populus trichocarpa ectomycorrhiza microbial communities from riparian zone in the Pacific Northwest, United States - 17_EM | ecosystem: Host-associated > Plants > Roots > Unclassified | place...
AGTGATCTGCTGCCCGAACTGCCGGTTTGCGACCACTACGCCGGCATCGAAGCCCGCATGCGCAAGGCCCTGGCCTTGCAGGCCGAGCTTGGCCCGGCCTTCGACGTGACGCTGGACATCGAGGACGGCGCACCGGTCGGCGGTGAGGTCGAGCACGCACACCTGATTGCCGAGCTGCTGCTGAGCGAGTCAAACCAGTTCGGCCGGGTCGGCGTGCGCCTGCCGCAAACGACGCACGCGGCGTTTGCCGACACGGCGCGTGTCGTCGTCGAGCGCGCCGGCACGAAAGCCGCTTATCTGATGCTGCCGAAGATCGACAGCCTGGCCGAGTTGCAGGCGGCCGCGACCGAGATCGACCGCCTGAGCGATCAGGCCGGCCTGGCGCGGCGAATCCCGCTGCACGCGCTGATCGAAACCCACGGCGGGCTGCGTGAGGTGCAGGCGCTGGCAGCGCACCCGCGCATCGAGTCGCTCTCGTTCGGTCTGATGGACTTCGTTTCGGCGCACCGCGGTGCGATCCCGCAGTCGGCGATGAGCGCGCAAGGCCAGTTCGAGCACCCGCTGGTGTTGCGAGCCAAGCTGGAGATCGCCGCCGCCTGCCACGGCCACGGCAAGGTGCCTTCGCACTGCGTGGTGACCGAATTCAAGGACGAGGCCGCGTTGCAGACTGCGGCCGAGCGTGCAGCGCGCCAGCTCGGCTACTTGCGCATGTGGAGCATCCACCCCGACCAGATCCGCCCGATCATCGACGCCTTCGCGCCCAGCGTGGCCGAGGTCGACCAGGCGATCGAGATCATCATGGCGGCGCGGGCCGCGCAATGGGCGCCGATCCGCCATGGCCACCGCGGCCGCGAGCAGCTGCACGACCGAGCCAGCTACCGCTACTTCTGGCAGGTGCTGCAGCGCGCACACCGCACCTCGTTCGCCGACGGCCCGCAGCTGCCGGCCGAGGTGCGACTGGAATTCTTCGACGCGTGACTTAGTGCGCACCGCACCGACGCCAACCCCTCGGCGGAAACGTTCGGTCACCCCTGCCACCGAAGGGGACCGGACAATGCCGCCGGTTGTCCCGTTCCCCCGGAGTTCCAATTCATGTCGTTGAACCGCACCCTGACCCTCACGTTGGCCGCCGCCTGGCTGGCCGGCGCCGCGACTGTCGCGCACGCCCAGGCCTCGGCACCGGCCGCCAAGCCGGCAGCCCCCGCCGCGAAGCCGGCCGCGGCAGCACCGATGAAGAAGGCGGCCAAGCCCGCCGTCAAGGCGCCGCCGCCCGAAGTCCCGCTGCCCGCCGCTGACGCCGACCAACTGAAGGCCGCCGCGATGACACACATCGGCGCCTACCAGTGCGAGCTGAACCAGAGCGTCGAGGTGAGCACGAACACGAAGTACGACGGCTACGTCGACGTCTCGTTCAACAAGCAGAAATTCACGATGAAGCCGGTGCTGTCGTCGACCGGCGCCCTGCGCCTGGAAGACGTCAAGGGCCAGACGCTGATGATTCAGATCGCCTACAAGTCGATGCTGATGGACGTGAAGGCCGGCCGCCGCCTGGTGGACGAATGCGTGCACGAGAAGCAGGCCGCCGCCAAGAAGGCCGCCGAAGGCCAGAGCAGCCAGGGCCTGATGGGCAACTGAGCTCGTCGCGTACGCCCCTTCCGAAAGCCCGGCCTTTGCCGGGCTTTTTCATTGGCGGCGCCTCGGGGCTCCGAACTGACCCTCAAGCCGGGTCGGGCGTGGGCGCGGCAGCCTTGCGCGGGCGCCGTCCTGCGGGAGAATCGACAGTCTTGCCCGCCCCGACGCACGCCAGACCGGCGCGCCACCACGAGTGGGCCTTGGCAAGTCTTATATAAGATATAAAATAGCGTAGTAACCCTTGCCCCGTTCTTCAGGAGAGCCCCGCCATGCTGCAAGCCTATCGCCAACATGTCGCCGAACGCGCCGCCCTCGGCATCCCGCCGCTGCCGCTCGACGCCAAGCAGATCGCCGATGTCATCGAACTGATCAAGAACCCGCCGGCGGGTGAAGAAGCTTTCCTGTTGGACCTGCTGACCCACCGAGTGCCCCCGGGCGTGGACGATGCCGCCAAGGTCAAAGCCAGCTTCCTGGCCGCCGTCGCGCATGGCGACCTCAAGGTCGGCCTGGTCAGCAAGGCCAAGGCCACCGAGCTGCTGGGCACGATGGTCGGCGGCTACAACGTTCACCCGCTGATCGAGTTGCTGGACGACACCGAAGTGGCCGGCGTGGCCGCCACCGCGTTGAAGAAGACGCTGCTGATGTTCGACTTCTTCAACGACGTCGCCGAGAAGGCCAAGGCCGGCAACGCCAAGGCGAAGGAAGTGATCCAGAGCTGGGCCGATGCCGAGTGGTTCACCTCGCGCCACGAAGTCGACAAGAAGATCACCGTCACCGTGTTCAAGGTGCCCGGCGAAACCAATACCGACGACCTGTCGCCCGCCCCCGATGCCTGGAGCCGCCCGGACATCCCGCTGCACTACCTGGCGATGCTGAAGAACACCCGCGAAGGCGCGGCCTTCAAGCCGGAAGAAGACGGCAAGCGCGGCCCGATGCAGTTCATCGAGGACCTGAAGAAGAAGGGCCATCTGGTTGCCTACGTCGGCGACGTGGTGGGCACCGGCTCGTCGCGCAAGAGCGCGACCAACAGCGTGATCTGGGCCACCGGCCAGGACATCCCCTTCGTGCCGAACAAGCGCTTCGGCGGCATCACGCTCGGCGCCAAGATCGCACCGATCTTCTTCAACACGCAAGAAGACTCGGGCTCGCTGCCGATCGAGGTCGACGTGTCCAAGCTCGAGATGGGCGATGTGGTCGACATCCTCCCGTACGACGGCAAGATCGTGAAGAACGGCGAGACCCTCGTCGAGTTCAAGCTCAAGAACGACGTGCTGTTCGACGAGGTCCGCGCCGGCGGCCGCATCAACCTGATCATCGGTCGCTCGCTGACGGCCAAGGCACGCGATTTCCTCGGCCTGCCCGCGTCCACCGCCTTCCGCCTGCCGAAGGCGCCGGTCGACACCGGCAAGGGCTTCACGGTGGCGCAGAAGATGGTCGGCCGCGCCTGCGGCTTCCCTGAAGGCAAGGGCGTTCGCCCGGGCACCTACTGCGAGCCGCGCATGACCACCGTGGGGTCGCAAGACACCACCGGCCCGATGACCCGTGACGAGCTGAAAGACCTGGCCTGCCTGGGCTTCAGCGCCGACCTGGTGATGCAGAGCTTCTGCCACACCGCGGCCTACCCGAAGCCGGTCGACGTGAAGACGCACCGCGAACTGCCGACCTTCATCAGCAACCGCGGCGGCGTTTCGCTGCGCCCAGGCGACGGCATCATCCACAGCTGGCTGAACCGCCTGCTGCTGCCCGACACCGTGGGCACCGGCGGCGACTCGCACACCCGCTTCCCGATCGGCATCTCGTTCCCGGCCGGCTCCGGCCTGGTGGCCTTCGGTGCCGCCACCGGCGTGATGCCGCTGGACATGCCCGAGTCGGTGCTGGTGCGCTTCAAGGGCCAGATGCAGCCCGGCGTCACGCTGCGTGACCTGGTTCATGCGATCCCCTACTACGCGATCCAGGCCGGCCTGCTGACTGTCGCGAAGCAAGGCAAGAAGAACATCTTCTCGGGCCGCATCCTCGAAATCGAGGGCCTGCCGGACCTGAAGATCGAACAGGCCTTCGAGCTGAGCGACGCCTCGGCCGAGCGCTCGGCCGCGGGCTGCACCGTCAAGCTGAACCCCGAGCCGATCAAGGAATACCTCACCAGCAACATCGTGCTGATGAAGAACATGATCGCCGACGGCTACGCCGACAAGCGCACGCTGGAGCGCCGCATCAAGTCGGTCGAGGCTTGGCTGGCCAAGCCGGAGCTGATGCACGCCGACGCCGACGCCGAGTACGCGGCCGTGATCGAGATCGACCTGAACGAGCTGAAAGAGCCGGTGCTGTGCTGCCCGAACGACCCGGACGACGCCAAGCTGCTGTCCGACGTCGCCGGCACCAAAATCGACGAGGCCTTCATCGGCTCGTGCATGACCAACATCGGCCACTTCCGCGCGGCCGCCAAGCTGCTGGGCGGCCAGCGTGACATCCCGGTCAAACTGTGGGTCGCGCCGCCGACCAAGATGGACGAGAGCGAACTGATCAAGGAAGGCCACTACGCCGCCTTTGGCGCCGCCGGTGCGCGCACCGAGATGCCGGGCTGCTCGCTGTGCATGGGCAACCAAGCGCAGGTGCGTGAAGGCGCGACGGTCATCTCGACCTCAACCCGCAACTTCCCGAACCGCCTGGGCAAGAACGCCAATGTGTTCCTGGCCTCGGCCGAGTTGTCGGCCATCGCGTCCAAGCTCGGCCGCATCCCGACCGTGGCCGAGTACCAGGCCGAGATGGGCATCGTGAACAAGGAATCGGCCAGCATCTACCGCTACATGAACTTCGACCAGATCGAAGAGTACGCGGACACCGCCAAAGCTGTGACGGTCTAACGTTCTGATTGAACGGGCGCGCTACACGCCGCCCGCGCCACGCAAAAGGCCACCTTTCGGTGGCCTTTGTCATTCGGTATCGCCGTCCCCGCTTGCGGCAAGGCACGCAAGCAAGGCTTCGACAAGCTCAGCCCGAACGGGCACGGGAAACGGGACGCGCGCAGCGCCGTCCCCTCCAAGTGGCGTGCGCGGATCCGGCTTTGCCGGGCCGCTGCGCGAACCCCCTCGGGGGGCAGCCCCCGGAAGGGGGCGTGGGGGCCAACTATTTCCCCGCTTTGATCGCCTTCTCGTCGTCTTCCTTGTAGCGACGGTTGCCGCAGTTATCGAGCCAGGCTATGCGGTCGTCTTCGTGGGTCTGCTGCTCCTTGGCGAGCGCCTTGTTGCGATCGTTCCAGCTTTGGGCCGTTTGCTGCTGCGCGTCGACACGCGCATTCAACTTGTTGACCGCATCATTGCCGCCCGACTGGATTCTGTCGCGCTCGGCATTGAGTTCGCCCTCTTCCTTCTTGATGTCGGCCGCTTCCTTCTCCATCTTGCGGCGCTCACGCTCGGCCGTCGGGCCGCTGCGGCCGGATTTCTCGAGCTCGTCCGACCGTGCCTGCAGGTCCTTCACCTTCACCGAGAAGGCCGTCATCCTGGCATTGAGCGCATCGACAGCTCCCTTGCTCGAAGACAGCGTCGCCTGCTCGGCCTTGATCGAGTCGGTCTCTTTCTGGATCTCGTCGCGTTCCGCATTGATCTTGGTCTGGCGCGTTTCCAGGTCGGTCTTGCGTGCAGACAGTTCTGTCTGCTGCTTCATGCAGGCGCGCAACTCGTCGCGCGTCATGACCTTGCCGGTGCCCGTCTTGCCCGTGAGCGTCTTGTTGTCAGACTGGGCTTGGGCTGGACCGGCGACGGTGGCGGCAAACAAAACTGCGGCCAAGGCGCCGGTAACGGAGAGATATTCGGTTCGCTTCATGAGATCCTCTAAATCGCTCGGGCTCGTGGCCCAGCCGCGCATCATGCCACCGCCTTTTGACTGCGCGCCCCTCACCCCGGGAAAGCACATGTCACAAAGCATTCACGACTTCCACGACGATCCGCGCAACGCGGACATTCGCATCTGGGTCAACGGCGCGCTGAAGTCGCGGGTTGACGCCACCGTCTCAGTCTTCGACAGCGGCTTCGTGCTGGGCGACGGCGTCTGGGAGGGTCTGCGCGTCTCTGGCGGTCATCCGCTGTTCCTCGACGCCCACCTGGACCGGCTGTTCGAAGGCGCCAAGGCGATCGCGCTGAAGATCGGCCTGACGCGCGAAGAGCTGACGAAGGCGATCTACGACACGCTGGCCGCCAACAAGATGGACGACGGCGTGCACATCCGGATGATGGTCACGCGCGGCGTCAAGCGCACGCCCTACCAGGATCCGCGCGCCGCGTTGGGCCAGGCCACAGTCGTGATCATCCCTGAGTGGAAGCTGGCGAAGCCCGAGACACTGTCCGCCGGCCTGAAGCTGTTCACCGTGCATGTGCGGCGCGGCTTCCCCGACGTGCAGGACCCGAAGCTGAACAGCCACAGCAAGCTCAACTGCATCACCGCCTGCATCCAGGCGATCGAAGCCGGGGCCGACGAGGCGCTGATGCTGGATCCGCACGGTTTCGTCGCGACCTGCAACTCGACCCACTTCTTCATCGTCCGCAAGGGCGAGGTCTGGACCTCCAGCGGTGACTACTGCCTGGGTGGCATCACCCGCTCGAACGTGATCCAGGTCTGCCGCGAGGCCGGCATCCCGGTGTTTGAGAAGAACTTCAGCCTGACCCAGGTCTACAGCGCCGACGAGGCCTTCTGCACCGGCACCTTTGCCGGCGTGGCGTCGGTGCGCACGATCGATGGCCGTGGTTACGACAGTGTGCCGGGGCCGATGGTGACGCGGCTGCAGGGCCTGTACAAGGAGCTCGTGCAGCGCGACATCGCAGGGCGGACGAAATGAGCGCGCAGCAGCCGACGCCGCTGCGCGTGGCCATGTGGAGCGGGCCGCGCAACATCTCGACCGCGATGATGCGGGCCTGGGAGAACCGCGGCGACTGCGCGGTCAGTGACGAGCCTCTGTATGCGGCTTACCTGGCGGCCACCGGGCTGGACCACCCGGGCCGCGACGAGATCGTCGCCACTGGCGACACCGACTACGAACGCGTCGCCGAGGCCTTGTCCGTCGGACCGATGCCTGGTGACCAGCCGGTCTGGTACCAGAAGCACATGACGCACCACCTGCAGCCCAGGTACGCCACGTCGTGGGTGAATCGGCTGACCAATGTGTTCCTGATCCGTGACCCGGCCGAGGTGGTCGAGTCGTACCTGAAATCGCGTGCGACCGTGGCGCCGGAGGACATCGGCCTGCTGCAGCAGGTCAAGCTGTTCGACCAGGTGTCGGACCATCTGGGCCATGCCCCGGCGGTGATCGATGCCGACGACTTCTTGCGCGCCCCGGGCCCCTACCTCGAAGCCTTGTGCGAGCACGTCGGCCTGGGCTTCACCGAGCGAATGCTCGAGTGGCCGGCGGGCCGGCGCGACAGCGACGGGATCTGGGCGCCGTACTGGTACGACGCAGTGTGGAAGTCGACCGGCTTCGAGCCGTGGCGGCCACGCTCGCCGCAACTGAGCGGCGAGGCCTTGCGCGTGGCCGACGCTTGTCGGCCGGCCTACGAGAAGCTTCGCGCCCAGCGACTGGTTCTGGAGTGATCCCGAAACCGCGTCCGTAGGCGCGCGAAGGGCCGCCGCCCATTCCAGTGGCGTGCGCGGATCCGGCTTGGCCGGTCCGCTGCGCGAGCCCCCTTGGGGGGCAGCCCCTGGGGCGTGGGGGCATTATTCCCCGCGGATCGCCTTCTCGTCAGCTTCGCGGTAAGGCCGGTTGCCGCAACGCAGCTTCCACGCGGCCAGCTGCTCGTCGTAGCCCTTGGCCTCTTCGTTGAAGACCCGGTTGTGCTCGATGGCCACCGCGGCCGCCGCTTGCTGGGACTGGGTGTGCTCGGTCAAGGCGGTGCGGGCCGGCTCCATCGTGCCGGTCCATTGCGCGGCCTCGGCCTTGATGGCAACGTCGGCCTTGGCCAGCGCGTCGCCCTCGGCCTCGAGCTGGCCACGCTCGCGTTCGGCGTTGGTCACCGGCGGCGATTCTTTGAAATCCTTGGTGCGCTGGTTGTACAGCGCCACCCGCTCGCCGTGCGCCTTGACCCGCTCTTTGAAGGCTTGCACCTGGGCGACCTTGGCGGCGTAAGCGTCGCGCTCGGCCTGCACCGTGTCCTTTTGCTGGCGCACCGCGTCGGTTTCAGCCTCGATCTCGGCGCGGCGCTTTTCCAGCTCGGCCACCCGGACGGTCTGTACCTGCTGTTCCTTCAGGCAAGAGCGCAACTCGTCGCGGCTCATCATCGCGCCCTTGGCCGGGGCGTCGCCGTTCAGCGTCTTGGTCGCCGCCTGGGCCTGCGCAGTCAGCGGCACGGCCAACGACAAGACCAGCACGGCGAAGCCCGCGCCCACCACCCAACCGCCCTTCACAGCTTGCGCACCACGACGCTGCCGACCGAGTAGCCAGCGCCGAAGGAACACACCACGCCCACATCGCCCGCGGCCAGGTCGGCCCGGTGGTGATGGAACGCGATGATCGAACCGGCCGACGCGGTGTTGGCGTACTCGTTCAGGATCAGCGGTGCAATGTCGCCGCCGGCCTCCTGGCCGACCAGCTTCTTGACGATGAACTGGTTCATGCCGAGGTTGGCCTGGTGCAGCCAGAAGCGGCGCACCTGCGTCGGCTCGAAACCCAGCGCTTGCAGGTGGTGCTCGATGTGCGCAGCGGCCAACGGCACGACTTCCTTGAAGACCTTGCGCCCTTCCTGGCGGAAGGTCTTGTCGCGCGCGTTCGGGTCGCTATCTTCGCTGCGGTTCAGGAACCCGAAGTTGTTGCGGATGTTGTTCGAGAACTGCGTCACCAGCTTGGTGCCCAGGATCTCCCACTGGTCGGCCGAGGTCGCCGTTTCGGCGCGCTCGACGATCACGGCGGTGCACACGTCACCGAAGATGAAGTGGCAGTCGCGGTCGCGCCACTCGAGGTGGGCCGAGGTGATCTCAGGGTTCACGACCAGCACGCAGTTGGCGGTACCGGCGCGCACCGCATTGGCGGCCTGCTCGATCGCGAAAGTGGCCGACGAGCAGGCGACGTTCATGTCGAAGCCAAAACCGCCGGCGCCCAGCGCCTGCTGGATCTCGACCGCTATCGCCGGGTAGGCGCGCTGCATGTTCGCCGCCGCGCACAACACCGCGTCGACCTGCGCGCCGGTCTTGCCGGCGGCGGCCAGCGCCTTTTGCGAAGCGTCGACCGCAATCTCGGCCATCAGCGACAACTGATCGTCGGCCCGCTCTTCGAAGCGCGGGTACATGCGGGTCGGGTCCAGCACGCCAGCCTTGTCGACCACGTAACGCTGCTGGATGCCCGAGGCTTTTTCGATGAACTCGACGCTGGACGGCACCATCGCCGGCAGATCGCCGGCCGAGATGGCATCGGCGTTCTTCTCGTTTTGCAGTGCCGCGTAGGCGTTGAAGGCCTCGACCAACTCGGTGTTGGTGATGACGTGCGGCGGCCGGTACAGGCCGGTGCCGCTGATGACGACTCGGGTCATGGTGGGGTCAGGAATGCGAAGAAAGCCAGCCTGCCAGTGTAGGCCTCCAGGGAAACGGCCTTGGCCGCCCGGGTGAGGGAAAGCGAGCGGAAGTTCTAGGTTGGTAACTCAAACCCCGTCCATGGATCACCGCGCGCTCACCCGACGCTCACTTGCGCCCCGACTTGGCCGCCGCCTTGGGTGCCGGCGCGGCGTCGTCGCCACCACCTTGGCGCAGCGCGTCCGACATGCCCATCAGCACCCCGCTGACCAGTGCGGTATAGCTTTGAGCCAGCGTCTGCGCCGCCTTCAGGCCGGCGGCCCGGCTCTGGCGCATGGCCGTTTGCATCTGGCTGGTCATCTGCTCCAGCGTCGCGTTGGCCTGGGCACCGGTCAGGCTGCCAGCTTGTTCGAACTTGCCCAGCACCTCGCCCCACGGTCCGGCCAGCTTGCCCATGTCGGCACCCGCGGTGGCTTTGCGCACGGTGTCGAACATCGTGTCCTCGAGCTTTTCGAGATCGTCCAACGCCTTCTGCAGCTGCTTTTCCTGCAGCCCCACGCCCTGGTCGACCAGGCGTTCGAGCGCCACACGGTTGGCGTCGACAGCCTTCAGCAGCGCATCGTCCATGCCGGACAGGGCGCCGTTCAACATCGCCTCGACGTCGACCTTGGGCGTCACGTTCTGCAGCGCGCCGGTGCTGGCGGCCTCGGTGACCGACTTGAGCACGGCCTTGATGTTCTTCAGGCTCATCTCACGCCCTTGCAGCGCCTTCAAGGTGGCCTGGCCCACCGCATCGCGCAACTGCGCCGTCTGCTTGGCGCTGGCGCTGGCGAACATCTCGATCAGTGCATCCTGGTCGATTCCAGACTTGAGCATGGGGGTCTCCTGGGCTTGGTGTGAGGCCGCTACCTTACGCCCAGCGCCGGGCCCCGGTCTCAGGGCTTGCCCCAGAGAAAAAGGCCTCACGAGGAGGCCTTGGGGCTTGGCACCAGCGACCGGAAGGCGGCAGCATCGCCGCCGCTTCCGGCCCGTTACTCAGCTCAGTTGGTGGGGGCGCAGACTTGCTTGAACGCCTTCTTGAAGCCGGCGTTGGTGTACAGCGTGCCCTGGTTGGCGCCACCGGATTGCGTGCAACCGGCGTTGGTGTGGATCGCCACCACGCGGCCGCTGCTCAGCACGGCCGAGCCGCTGTTGCCGCCTTCGGTGTCGGCCGAGTACTTCAGAACGGTCGTGCCGGTGTCGACCGAGGTGATCGGGCCGTTCGAGTACTGCTGGGTCTGGTTGTCCACGCCGGTGTCCACACCGTAGCCATGGATGTCCACCTTGGCCCCCACTGCCGGCACCGCCTTGGCCAGCTTCAGGCCACCGCCCTGGGCTTGCAGCGGGGTCTTGCCCGTTTCGCTGTTCGGCGCCACGGTGAACACACCCCAATCGTTGCCGATGTTGCCCTGGAAGGACTTGCGGTTCGTCGTCGGCACGTACTGGTCCTTCGGCGCCGGGTGGTTCAGGCTGCCGTTGGCGTTGGACTTCGGCACATTGAACTCGACCACGTCGACCAGCGACGGCGTGGACATGCAGTGGCCGGCGGTGATGAAGCAGCCCTTG
>Ga0307515_10023766_pt1 | contig 10721 bp, 12 predicted proteins | sample 17_EM_MG_FD_194513 | JGI IMG/M metagenome (GOLD analysis project Ga0307515, IMG submission 194513) | Populus trichocarpa ectomycorrhiza microbial communities from riparian zone in the Pacific Northwest, United States - 17_EM | ecosystem: Host-associated > Plants > Roots > Unclassified | place...
GGGTTGATACATTTGTCAATGGTGGGTGCAACTACCATTGACAAATGGTAACCCTACTCCTTAGGGTAGGTTGCCCAATAATGGCAAATCCCAACATTCCTGAATAGAGATTCCCAGCTATAAATTTTCTCTCCTGTATCTGAGACAGAAGTGTTTCTTGTTGTTCAACAGCCCTGTTTTGCTTCGACATTTCTCTAACATTTGCAAGAAAGAAGCTGCTTTCAAATTGATTAGAAATTTTGTTGTAAATAGCTTTGGCAACAGGTGTCCCTGTTCGACCAATCTCCCTGATCCCTACCATGCGAACATCATTTGACCCATTGCTTAACATACAGTATACATGCATATGAGAATCTAACCCAACAGGATAATCAGCAACATGTAAGAATGTGCGTTCCAATATATTCAAGACCTTGTCAACAATTTGAACTATCACACATAAAATAAATTTGTAATATGATTATGAAAACTAGATCGAACTTAAAAAAAATTTTATTTAATCTTTCTATAATATACTGAAATGAAAAAAAAACAAGGAGTTTGAATGAAAAATTCAAAAAATAATAACTATGAAAATAATAAATTGATATCTCTTTTCATCTACAGAAATTACTATAAAGAAGCATAGTCTAAATACCATCCCGGCAGAGTAGCTGCTTTTCTTAGAGCTTCCTTCCACTCCTACAACTTTTCTGTACTCACCATGGTTATAAATGCAGATATTCTCCAAAATGCTTCTTTTGTTCTTCATTTCTGATGGATCCACATTATAGAACACAGGTAAAACCACCTGTCCCTTAATTTGATTCCTTACATCAAATCATCTTCACCAGCTCATTCAAGCAATAAGTAGAATTCCTTATATTTTTTTCTACTTATTTTAATTATTGATTTTAAAAAAAAACTTCAATCATGTTTTCTTTTAATTAAAAAAAGGCTCTTAATAAAAAAAATATTTGGTAAAAAAATACTTGCAATAGAAAAGAATAATCATTTAATAAAAAAATATTTTTTGAGAATCTAAATTATAGCATTTTGTATAAATATCTATTTTAATTATTAAAGAACTAAGTAATAATAGATTTTGAAAACTATCCCGCGACATGCGGGTAGATAACTAGTTTTTTCTATAGGATAAAATGGTTCAATCAAATTATTCATTTTGGAATGATGTTGTTCTTCTTTTTCTTTTTTCTTTTCTGCCAAGCCATGCTCAAAATGATTCGACCAAATGATCCAGTTTGGCGTCATGCTGACAGATCTTCCAGGGCATATGTTGAAAATATGGATGATGGTAGAATGAAGTGTAAGCTTTGTAGGCAATTGTTTGCCCAAGGTACTTCCATCTCGAGGATCAAATTCCATTTGTCAGGAGTGAAAGGGCGTGGTGTTAAAATTTGTGAAGATGTTCCAAAAGAAGTTCAAGATGCAGCCCTTGCAGCAATTGATGGCCCTCCAGAAAAAAAGCTTAAAACTGTAGCAGGCTCAAGCAGTAACGAGGTCCCTAATGCACAAGAACAGAACAATGAAGGGACACATGTAGAAATGGCACAACATGGAGAAGCTGTTTTCACTGGAGAACATGCATGGGCAAATGATTTCATTGGAGGAGGGATTGAGCTTGTGCATAATACATCGGAGCGTAGACCAGTATCAGAGCAACTCTGCTCTCCAACAGTAAACAATGATGTCATTATGATGAGGTGATTGGAGGGATTGAACCTATGCATAATGCACCGGAGACTAGACCAATAACAGAGCAAACAAGTCAAGAGCGTGAACGAGGAATCTGTGACTTCTCTTCTTCTTCCACGGTGGATAATGTCATTGGCAATAACATAGAAAACCCAGCCACGGGATTCATGCAGCCTGGTGCAGGAGCTAGCTCTTCTGGAGGCCTTAAATACTACACTAGTGAGACTAGAGGAGATCTGTTACCTACTAGCTCTACAAAGCTAGTGGGTCGAGCATTCGAAGAGAATAGGAATATGATATGGTCCTGGTTAATGGATGATGAAGTCTTAACCATTGGTGTTTATGGGATGGGGGGAGTTGGTAAAACAACAATGCTGCAATATATCCATAACGAGCTTCTAAAAAGATCAGATATTTCTCGTCATGTTTATTAGGTGACCGTGTCTCGAGATTTCAACATTAATACATTGCATAATCTTATTGCTAAACGTCTTGACTTAGATCTATCAAGGAAAGATAATGATCAAAGTAGAGCTGCCAGCTTGTCAAAAGAACTAATAAAGAAACAAAAATGAATTTTTATTTTAGATGATTTGTGGAACTCTTTTAAGCTAGACAAAGTGGGAATTTCTTTCCAATTGAACGGATGCAAGCCGATTATCATAACTCGGTCAGAAAGGGTTTGTTACCGGATGAATTGCCAACACGAAATCAAAGCGATGCCACTTTCTGACGGAGATGCGTGGACTTTGTTAATGGAGGAACTTGGACATGACATACCTCTTTCTCTAGAAGTGGAACTAATTGTAGTAGCCGTTGCAAGGGAATGTGCTGGATTACCTTTGGGAATTATTACAATGGCAGGAAGCTTGAGAGGAGTGGAGGAATATTGATGTAGTCAAGTATGCGATAATGAGTGATTCTGAACAGTTAAATGTAGATCTGTCATAATTAGATGAGAATCTGCTTCAGACAGGTTACATGGATAACCTAACAGATGCATTTATAGACCAAAAGAATAGGTCTAAACCTAAATTAAGATTAGTTGCATCGGACCAGAATAACAACTCAAAAGGATCATAACGTTTCAGAATGGAACTAACTCAGCTTCTCATCAAGGACCAATTCTTACAATGATGATTCAGATTCAGACACACCTCCAAGAAGGTATCGACCGTTAACTTATATTTATGATTCTTATAGTGTTGCCTTCTTTACTTGTGAACCACAATGTTTTTCAGTAACAAATTCTTTGTTTATCTGGCTTCTGCTATTATTTTCCAACATTTATTTCTTAATTAGTCATATACGTACACTTCCTGCAAATAACAGAAATCTTTTGTGTGAATCAATAATAGGGATCAAACAATTCGACAACTAGGTTTTGCGACAACAAAGTCTGAAAGGATGAATTGTATTTCAAATAATTTTCACTTAAACCTTGAATAATGCATAACAGTTTAATAGGATTCGTGGGACTCTGAAAAAATTTAAAATTATTGGTATCGCAGCGTTTATGTTTTTTTGAGAAACTTAGTAGTTAGCCACATAATTTTCTTTCCTTAGTAATTGCATATTTGTCTCCAACGATTTGCAGTCTCTTGCTTGTAGTCTCTTAATCGTCCCGTGGAATCTCTGAAATTTATCGAAGTTTCTTGCATTCGAATAGTTTGAGGCTTCTCAAGTTAGTGAACGTGGAAAATATTTGAGGGAGTAAAACTTGTTTCCTGACAAATCTAGTTCCATGAACATGGAAAATAAATTTCGACATTGTCAGGTAACTGACATCGATTAGACTGCAGTATTGCAGATCCAGATATCTTAATTAATATAGGACACCACAGCGAGGAAAAGCTATATATCCAAAAAATTGCTTGGGGCTGCAAGTCTTCTTGGAGAACGAAAAGGATGGTAGCTGGATCCCGATGAACACTCTTAAGGTATTCAGAGACCTGGGGAAGCTTGAATGCTCCGCACTTGGTTTATTCACTGGAAACTTGCCAATTTTTGAGCTACCTTCGTAAGATTGTCACACCCGTGTCCGCCTTAAAAATATTTCATGGAAAAAAATAGATTTTTGGTGTTTTTTTTTAATGAGAAATAGTTTTGTTTAAGGAATTGCTATCTAGTATTATGATTATTAGGAATCTTAACTGATCAATAGAAATTCTATGATACGAGATTTGTAATATTAAAGGGAAGATATTACCACCTCTTAAACGTCTTGCCTGAAACAGGCTGCATTGTTAGTTTTGTCTTAAATTACTAAAAGTTTGTTGGTTTACGTTATGATGATTTGCTTGTAATATTCCTTACTCTGTCGCTAGTGAATATTCAACTACGGATACTTCCAACTCTAGCATTAGTAAATATTACGTAGCTATAAAATAAAATAAATTTAAATCAATATTTTTTATTCCTGACTCTAGCAATAAACCAATAAAATAAATTTATTTTTTATACATGCAAATATTTTTTTTATTTTTTTCAGGCTGAGTCCAACACAGCCCTTGGACCCAACCGGTTCAGTCTGGTCACTGGCCTAGACCAGTGACCCGGCTGGGTAGCAGGCGTGCGCCACACACACGCCTGCTACAGAAACAAAAAATCAGGTGAATTATAATTCACTTGCTACAGTAGCGTGAATTATAATTCACAGCTACTGTAGCTGTGAACTATAACGCAAAGGAGATACAGGAGTGCTGAATGAATTAAGCTACAAAACAGGCAGAGAAGAAGAAAGGCTTACCTGGTCTGCTGGAGCTCCTCTGTTTCTTCTTCTGGTCTTTCTATTCTTGTGTATTGTTTCTGTAGCTTTGTTTTGTTCGTTCGTTTGTCCACCCCTGCTCGCTCTCCTCTCTGTTTCGTTCTTTATTTTTTTTACCTCTGTTTTTCTCTTCTTTCGTTCGTATCTCTGTGCTCTCTCAGTTTAGTTCCTCCTAGTCTCTCTCTGTTCTATCTCCCCTGTCTTTCTCGGTCTCTCTCTCTGTATGTCCTCCTGCTCGTCGTCTCCTCCCCCTTTCTCTAGGCCTTTCTCTGGCTTTTATAAAGCCAGAGAAGGTCTTGTGTCCCTGCCTCCAGAAATGGCGGGCATCGTGGAGGCGAGAGATCGTGGGCTTTAGAAACGGCACCGTGGGTATAGTGGCCGTGATCTGCTGCATTTTCCCCTGGCCATGATCTGCTGGATTTTCCCCTGTTGAACCGGTCTTCGGCAAACAGATGATGAACAGTAGGATCCAAACGGCGTCATTTAGCATGGAATTTTTGCCTTGAATCAGCTCTAAATTTTTGTATTTCTTTGATTAAGGTACTGATTTTTTTAATTAATTAAATTAAATTTTAATTAACTCTACATACTTATTAATTCTTTAATTAATCTTTTGATTTTAAACTAATTTAAATTTTAATTCTTTAATTTCTGATCCTCTCAAATTTGATAATTTTATCTCTGAACTTTGAATTTATATTTGTCTTAACTCCTTTCTTAAATATATTTTTATTTATTTATTTTTTATTATTTATTTAAAAATTAGATTATAACAAAAGATAACGCTCAAGATAACTTAGAATTAGATTATAAATGTTGCTGGAATACTGGCAAGGTTAATGTTGCAGTTAGGACTTCAAGCCTCGTTATATTTTCAATTGATGAACAATTTAAATAAAGCTTCTCCAAGCATGGCAACTTTTCCACAAATTTTAGAAACACCTCAAGTTTTTTTGCAGGGGGTAAAAAGAAGGGTGTCGAGAGATTTCAATTTGAAGTTGCTAGGAAGACTTCCAAGGTTAAAGCAGAATTCAAGGCTTTAAAATTGAAGCATACCAATAAACCCAACAGATTGACGAATAAAAAATAAGTTCATGCAACCATCTAGATTCATCCTCTATGCTTGAATAATCAGGTGTTTAGAATAAGTTTTTGTTAGGATTTACAGAGAGAAGCACCAATAGATACAACCTTGAATCCCTCAAATTGCTTGATGAAGCTATGCTGCATCTCGAGTACGACAAGTTCTCTTCCATGAAATGCAGGTGACGTTGACAATAAAGGACATCCAGGCCATTCAAGCCATCTTTACGAATTTGGGAGATTTACAGGAGCCATCCTTGAACAATGCCTTGCGGATTATTACTATCCGAAGCCTTTTCACCTTCTTAAAGACCTCAGCACTCAAGTGCATGTCTTCTGGTTCTTGTAAATATAGCATAATTCCTTCTATCTCATCTGTCCCCTGACGTCTCAACAAACAAGTAAAACATACAACTGCATCAGAATGGGACTCTCCATCACCAAATTCATCAATGGCCATGGTAGCAAGGTTCTTCTCCTTCTGGCGACCTTCTTTCTTTTCTCATCATCACTCATGCTTTGTGTTCCATAAATTAACACCTCTTCATCATTCATTGATCTTTTTTACCAAGGGACGACCATCTCTAAGCTTCCATTAGCAACATCTTCAGTGCTTGAGATATTAGAAGAAAATCCTTTTCTGCTCCATTCTTTTGTAGATCCTTTACCATCTCGGTTTCTCATGAAGGTATATATTTGTATCACTCAAGCCAGAGATTCAACATCAGAAATATATGTCTCATCTTTTTCAGTTTCATATTCTACTGCATCATGTTCCCTGATGGGACTGCTGCGAAGCTCATTAAAGAAATTCATTTTTTGCTTACTCTTTGGTTGAAGTTGAACCTTTTCCTCTAATTTCTTGATGCACATTGGATTCCAATTACTCACATCCATTGGCTGCAAAGATAAAGAAAGCCAATGCTCCAGTTGATGCTCCCCAGATTTGGATGCTGTCAAAGGGTTACCCGGCTTCTGATCCATTGGCTGCAGAGAAAAAGAAAACTGCTCTCCACGCTGATCATCAGCAGTTTTTCTTCTGCTCACCTTTGGATTCAAACTGATTTCCAAGTCATCATTGTTGCACCTTTCAGTTAGATCTGATGATGCTGGCCGCTTCCTGTTCATACTAGGACTCAAAGCGAAGTCGGGGTCATCTACGTAGCAACTTGTCATGAGATCAAATGAAACAGAGTGGTCTGTGTGATAACTTGTGGATTGAGTGGAACTTGGATCACTCACTGTCTTATCTTGCTTGTATATAAAATAGATCCCACACATTTTCAACGCCGAACCCCTTGGTGCTCCGAGGACTTCAAATGAAATCTCAAAGCGAACTAAATCATTTCTTGCTTTGCCCAAGGCTCTAGTATAGCAATATGGCTGGTAGTGTAACCACATATGATCCGTCTCCAATGGAAAGAAATGTCTTGAGCACAAAATCATGCTTTTCCCATCAACAAACATTTCACATGATATATTTGCTGTCACTCCATCCTCTAAACATAAAATGGAGCAGATAACCAGTCCTTGGATTTTCTCGAAAACAGAGGAAGGTACAAGGTAAGTCAAGGAGCCCTGTTCACTAGTAAACGTGAACCATTCTGGAATTTTATTTCCAGGAAGGAACATTTCAACTTGAAATTGCTTATGAAATGCCTGTTACAAAAAAAATAAAGTAACGTATTAGTGGTTAATGCTGTTCATGATATAAGGTGGATGCAACAATGAAATCTGAAAAGGTAAATTTGGTTCAACATGACCATTTATCAACAAATTCAAATAGCAAGCATACATAGTCACAAACACATTTTTGCAGAAAGAGATGGAAACAGATGAAAGAGGACAGAAGATATCAACATTTTGAGTTTGCAGGCAAGCCAACCTTACTAAAGAATGCATCCTCCAAATTCTTTCCCTGGTTTTTAGCTAGTTTGTGGCAGTTTGAGAAGTCAACAACCCGAAGTTTGGCTGGCCATTCACCTTCCTTCTCTAATGGTGAATATCTTTCCAACAATTCACAATCTCTTGCTTCTAGTCTCTTAATATTCCGTGGAAGCTCTGGAATTTCTTGAAGCTTCGTGCATTTATGTAATTTGAGGCTCTTCAAGTGAGTAAATAGCGAGAGTGTTTCCGGAATGATAGCAAAACTGTTTCCTGACAAATCTAATTCCTTCAACTTGGGAAAGCAATCATGTATCTTCAAGAAATTGACATTTCTTAGACAGCAGTTTCGTAGATCTAGCCATCTTAACGAAGGAAATCCCAATGAGGAAGAGCCTTCAAGAGAATTCGCTTGAGCCGGAAGGAAGTCTGATCCTGAGGAATTTTCATAACAATTTGAAGATGTAAGGAAATTTGATGGTACCTCATTCTCCCCATTCACTGGAAACTTGTCAAGTTTTGAGCAACCTTCAAGAAGCAGACACTCAAGATGTGTAAGTTTATAAATGCTACTAGGAAGATCGGCAAGGTTTTTGCAAAATGTCAGGGTCAGGACTTTAAGCCCAGATATATTTTTGATGGATGAAGGAAGCACTTTTATTGCAGTTCCACTCAAACAAAGTTTCTCCAAACATGGCATCTTTTCAACAACGTCAGGAAACGCCTCAAGCTTTTGACAGCCTGAAAGAAGAAGGGTGTTAAGAGATTGCAATTTGATTCTTCGGGGAAGATTTCTGAGGTTAGAGCAGAATTCAACATTCAAGAATTCAAGTTTATCAAGATATCCAACAGACTGATGAACCTCAACCAAATTTGCGCACCCTTCAAGATTCAACCTCTCAAGATTCCTGATGGTTGAGAAGTCGGGTGTTTCTTTTAGGAACCCGCAACCACTGAAATTCATAAACTTCAAGCAACTGTAATTCTGTGAAACAGAAAAGGTATTAGTTTCTGATAAGTTGATGATATAATTTGTAGAAAGAAACCTCTAATAGTTCAAAACCTTGAATCCCTCAAAGTGGCTGATGAAGCTATGCTGCATGTTGAGAACAACAAGTTTTCTTGCATGAAAAGTAGATGGCAGTGACAATAATGGACACCCAGGCCATTCAAGCCATCTCAACTCATTTGAGAGATATACAGGAGCCACAGTTAACAAAGCATTGCGGATTATAAGTATTCTAAGTCTTTTCATCTTCTTAAATGCTTTAGCACTCAAGTGCATCTCTTCTGGTTCATGGAAGTCTAGCATTATTGCTTCAATCTCATCTGTTCCCTGAAAATTAAAAGGATACGCATACAATATATCAGAAATGAGTCAAAGCATTCATATTTTTACCAAGGAGAGGAAAAATGGGTTGCCTTCAAAGTATAGTTCATAAGATCATGCTCGCAAGTGTACGCGACACTCACCATATTTTCGGTCAATACATGAACAATATCCTCATGAAACCACAATCTGCTGCGCCTGCCTGGTATATTGGGAGATTCTTGTTGAACAATTTGTCTGCCCATTGCTTGTAGTAAATCATGCATCTGCAGCTTATTATTCTCTATACTTATCAAAGACTTCTCAATAAGAACTTGGACTCCTATAATTGGCTTGAAATTGCATGCATGGAACACTTTCATCACATAGTCTTTGTCCATTCCTCTAAAGAAACACGCAATATCAAGGAAAATGGCCTTTTGAGTGCCATCCTCCAAGCCATCATAACTTATTTTGAGTATTTCATATATCTTTTTATTAGGAATTTGCTTCAATTTATCTAATTGACTTTCCCATTCATGTACACTCCTACCATACAGAAAAGAACCCAACACAACAAGAGCTAATGGCAAGCCTTGGGCATAAGTTACTGCTTCGCGTGAATGCATCATGAACTCCTCCTTGGGTTGGGAATTTCTGAATGCATGCAAGCTGAAAAGTTGGAAAGCATCATCTCGACATAGTTCCTCCACTTTATGCACAAATTTCACTCCATGGGAAACAAGCACATGTTCATCTCTACTCGTAATAATGATCCTACTCCCTGCACCAAACCAATCTGGCTCTCCAGCTAGTCTTTTTAACTGGTCCACATTATCCACATCATCAACAACAATAAGAACCTTTTTACTACACAACCTGTCCTTTATCACACCGATTCCAAAATCTATATTTCCAACTGAACAATTTTTATCTCCAAGTATCTGTGAAAGAAGTGTTTGTTGTAGTTCAACAACCTTGTTTTGCTTTGCCATTTCTCTAACGTTTGCAAGAAAGCTGCTACCTTCAAACTGATTAGCAATTTCGTTGTAAATAGCTTTGGCAACAGTTGTCTTGCCTATTCCGCCAATTCCCAAAATCCCTACCATGCAAACATCATTTGATGCAAGGCGTAACTGACAATTCAAATCTTGGATATGGGAATCTAGTCCAACAGGGTAATCGGCAACATGTAAGAATGCGCGGTTCAATATAGCCAAGACCTTTTCAACAATGCTCTGGATAGTTTTAGCCTCATTCCTGGATATTTAAATTGTGAGAATCATGTAATGAGCATGGCCAAAGCTAACCGGAAAGAGATTCAATACTTGATCAGACTTAAATTTAAGTTAATAATAACATGAAACAAATCCATCATTTTCGACCACCGCGCAACATCGTTTGGTTATCCAATTTTAAATATGTTGTGAATGGATTTCAAACTATTCTCTAAAACAGGAGGATTTGTTGAATAACTATTACCGGAGGAGGTTGTAGAGTAGGTTAATACGGAAGGAAACATTTTCTTGAAGAGGCGTTATTGTCTCAGGAAGAAAACATTCAAGAACTTATAATTAAGGATTTTCAAAAGCAGGCTGCGTACAAAATAGACTAGAATACAAACCTAGTCTCAAGAAGTCTAACGAGCTGCCATGCTAGGTGGTAGAGTTGTTGGAGAAAGAGTATATCATAGAGTGTGTGAGTTCCCTGTATAGCTAGTCCCAACCCTTGCTTGATCTCAAAGAAAGATGGCACGTTGGACATGTCCATAAACCAAATCACTAGGAAGTACATGTATCCCATATCATGTTTGGATAACATATTGTCTTAGCAGACTGATTCTACGACTTGATCAAAAAAGAAAAAAGAAAAAAGAAAAAGAGTGGAAGATGGCGTTTAAGATACAAGATGAGTTGTATGAGTGGATGATGATGCCATTTGGATTGTTCAATGCACCTAGCACCTTTATATTTGGTTCATGCA
>Ga0307515_10023767_pt1 | contig 10721 bp, 5 predicted proteins | sample 17_EM_MG_FD_194513 | JGI IMG/M metagenome (GOLD analysis project Ga0307515, IMG submission 194513) | Populus trichocarpa ectomycorrhiza microbial communities from riparian zone in the Pacific Northwest, United States - 17_EM | ecosystem: Host-associated > Plants > Roots > Unclassified | place...
TCTTTCCCCAAAAACTCCAACTTGAAACTTAAAACCTCACTAAGATTAAAACTTTCGGTTCAATTTCAGAGATTAATTTGTTATGGGGTTAAGGATTCTGATGAAGAGACTAAAGCAGTGGTGGATTTTGGTGGTGGGGGAGGTGGAGCTGGAGGTGGGGATGATGGTGATGGCGATGGGGAAATGGAGAAAAAAATGGGATTTTGCTGCTGATGATGTGAAGACTATGTTTGCTACTGCTGTTGTTTCCCTTGCATTTTGTTCTTTTGTAGCAGAGCCAAGATTCATTCCTTCTTTGTTCATGTATCCAACATTTGATGTTGGCAATCGTGTTTTTTCAGAGAAGATAACAATCAACATGACTTCCTTTCCTTTTCTTTCTTTCCTTTTATGATGTTAATGAGGTTTTGTGGGAGTAAATTTGATGCTGAACTGAGGCACATTTCAGTCGCAGAGAAAAAAAAACCATAGGTTTTTTCGGTTTTGGACCTCAAAAACCGAATCGAAACCGAACCGAAACCGGTCGATTTGGACTGGTTCCGGTTCGGTTTGGGTTCCTCTTTTTTTTTTGGTTTGGTTGTTTTTTAGAGGTAAAAACCGAACCAAACCGAAAATGATCATCCCTACAAACTGAACCGAACTGGCAAGATTTTATGGTTTTAAAAATCGGTTTAATCTGTTTTTCATCTCGGTTTGGTTTTCTCGGTTAATTTTTCTTTGGTTTTCTCGGTTGTTCGGTTTTTTTGAACACCCCTACTACAAAGTATAATCTTACAAATAAAAACCTATAATTACAACATGCTTGAAGGATCCATTCTTGTAGCCTTAATCTTTAAGATCCATTGCAAAGCTATATTTTCTGCTTTTGTCAATAAACATAAATTCTAATATCAGAAAGGTGAAACATTACTTCTCCAAACAAACCTTTTTAAATCAAATATAGTTGTACCCAAATCCATCCAATGAAAATATGTTACCCTACCAGAGGACTGAATCCTTGAAGGTGTCATCCAACCTGAACCTTTACAATCACCACAACCAAATATTCAACTCAAACAAATAACCCAACATAGTGATGGTAAAGTCAGATTGTCCTTCCATAGACATTCAACCAGTTCTAGAATCTCAGATGAATCTTGATTGCTCCCGACACCCCACAAGTCAATAACAATTCCCAAATCTCCACAAGCCATATAAACACTATTCAAAATTACCAAACCCAGACCTCTAATGAATAAACATTTCAAGAATAAACTTCTAAAATCAATAAACTTGCATGGAGAAATCCCACTCCTAAAACAACGATTACCCCTCATATAGCCATCCATAATGAACCAACCATTATAAACCAACATAGATTCAATGCATCTTCCCTCTATGAATAGAAAATAGATGGAATGTCCGAATACGATATCCTAAACACCTTGCAACAAATGACCATCGCTGTCAATACCTACAAAACCCAAACTGAAACCCCAGACAAAGCTATGGTTGAATTCCTTATAACTGATTTTTCTAGCCAGTTAAAATGATGATGGGATTATCATCTTATTGAAACCCAACACCTTGAAATCCTTAACTCCATCCAAATGACTGAAGACCAAATACTTATCCTTGACTCTGATAGAAACATCATCCAAGATGCAGTCTCAACCTTTATTTTAACCATTTCTCTATATTTTGTATAAGATCATTCCCATTTTAAAGACAAAAATATTGAACTTCTTTCCAACCTTAAATGTAAAAAAACTCAATGACTTTCAATGGTATAAAACCATTTTTCTTCCCTATGTCATGCCCTGAGAAGATTTAAACCAACCTTTCTGAAAAGATAAATTCCTTGCTGGTCTGCCAACCCTTCTAGGAGAGAGAGTTAGGAACAAGATCAAAGAGATTTTTTTGTCTCCAAAACAATCATTTATGACTAATTAATATATGGTGAGCTTGTCAGTTTTACCCGGAAAAAAAAGGTCTTAAGATTTGTCAAAACCTTAAATTTTAAAAACACATTAAGTGGGAGATGAGAAGAACTAGATAAGAATTATGTAGTTTTTATCAACAGTTAACCTATCCATACCAAAGCCAACCTGTAGTAGTTCATGCTCCAAACCCACCACCTCAAAGCCCAATAAACCACCTCACAAAAAATAAGCCCATAAATACAGAAAACGTTTATATACTAAAACTAAACCTTACTACAAAAAGACCTTACAAAGCCCACAAAACCTTTTAAGTTAAAATCAAAATCCAAGCCCAAATTTGACCCCAAAAACATTACTTAATGTGTCAGAAAAGTCATACCTCTAGATTTTATCGAATCAATACAAAGCTACATGAACTTTAATTAGAAGAAGAAGAAGAAGTAATTTACCATATCTAAAACCTCTTGATTGAAGCATTTGAGATTGAATCCAACCCATCAGACATTTCTAAAGAACCTTTCCAAATTTATAAGCTAGCAACATCCAGTTCTGGCTTAGATACATCAAACCATACCACTTCAAAACAAATAAATATCTTAATCCAAGATTGAGAATTTATTCTTGAAGCTATTAAAAGACTTAATGATCCTTAATTACAAAAACAACTTATCTAGACAAACTTATGAGTTCCTTTGATAAACCAAAGACACCACACCCTATTCAAGGACAATCACTATTGCCATCAACCAATACAAATACTTATGACTTTACCAAAATTCTCAACAGAAAGAAGAAATCTAAACATTTTGCTACTATCTTAGAACTACAATCTAAAATCAAAACACTTAAAAATAAACTACAAAACTTCAAACAAGCCCAACAAAAAGACTTTGCTATTTTCCAACACCTTCTTACAAAGTTAGATAACCAGTCTAATTCTGAACCAGAATTTAAAAGATCAAACCCTAGAGAATCATGCATTTTCAAATATTAAGCATGTCAGTGAAGATTTTCTGCATGTTTTAACTCAAATTACTTCAAAAAAGTACATCATAAAAATTACATTAATCTTTTCAAATGATTTTAAAATAGATATTATTGTCTTGTTTGATACAGGTGCATATTTGTATTATATTAAAAAATGAATAGTTCCAAAATAAATTTTACAAAGCACATCTAAAAAACTTTATGCGGCAAATTATACTAAATTAGTCATTAAATACAAAACTTAAGCATCAATTTTTAATAATGAGTTTTATCTTAAAGATTTCTTTGTTGTTACAAATGATATTAATCATACTATTATTCTTGGCACTCATTTTATTGACATGATTACTCCTTACAAATTTAATGATGAAAGTATTATTTCAAAAATCAATGATTTGAAACTTGTTTTCCCTTTTCTTAGAAAAACAAAAATCTAGGAATTTAAATCTGATCAAAGCATGTTCTATTCATACTCATAATATTAATACATAGATTCGAGGAAAACAAGCTTATCTCATGCATCTTAGACAAGATATTTTTTTATAAAAAAATATCTTGCAGTTACAAAATTTTATTTTACAAAAAAGAATTTCAAAATTTCAAAGCAAGATAGAAAAAGATATTTGTTATGATATACCAAATGCCTTTTGGAAGAGAAAACATATTGTTGATCTTCCTTATAATGATAATTTTAATGAGAAATATATTTCTATAAAAGTAAGACATATTCAAATGAATGCTGAATTAGAATAACATTGTTGACTCGAAATCAAAGATTTAGAGTCTAAAGGTCTTATAAAAAAGTCTAGCTCACCTTAGTCATGTGCTGACTTTTATGTTAACAAAAATTCTAAGATTGAACAAGGCATCCCAAGGCTTGTCATAAATTATAAACATTTGAACAAAGCTTTGAAATGGACTAGATATCTAATTACAAATAAAAACAATTTGTTGCAAAAATTACATTCTGCATTCATATTTTCAAAGTTTCATATAAAGTCAGGATTTTGGCAAATTCAAATTCATCTAAAAGATCGTTACAAAATTGCATTTACAGTTCCATTTGATCAATAAGAGTGGAATGTCATTCCATTTGGAAAAAAAAAATGCTCATTCTAAATTTCAAAGAATCATGAATGATATTTTCAATGCATATTCAAAATTATGCATAATATACATTGATGATGTTCTTATTTTGTTAAATTCAATAGAACAACATTTTAAACATTTTAAATATTCTTTTATGTCACAAAGAAAAATGGTTTAGTTATTCCAAAAATAAAGATTTCTCTTTTCCAAACTCGTATTCGTTTTCTTCGTTATTATATCTCCTAATGAACCATTACACCTATTGAGAGACCCCTTACATTTGCTAATAAATTTCTTGACAGATTCTAGATAATACCTAGCTAAAAAGGTTTATAGGAAGTCTAAATTATGTTATAGGTTTTTATCCCAATGTGAGTAGAATAGTAAAACCCTTACATAATAGGTTAAGAAAGAACCATGTTACATGGTTTGATAAACATACTAGGATTGTTTGACAAATTAAAAAAAACAAGTCCAAAAAATTTCTTACTTACATATTGCCAATCCCTTAGCTCCTAAAATAATTAACAAATGCTTTTGAGTTGGGATATGGGGGTATTCTTAAACAAGTACAAAATAACAAAGAACAAATTCTTCAATTTACATCTGCACATTGAAATGATTGTCAAAAGAATTATTCTGCTATAAAAAAAGAAATTCTTTATATTGTATTATGCATTACAAAATTTTAAAGTGATTTATTAAATCATAAATTCCTTTTACATATTGATTGCAAATTTATTAAAGATGTTTTATAGAAAGATATTTAAAATATTGCTTTAAAACAGATTTTTACCTGATGGCAAGCTGTATTAGGTATTTTTTTTTATATATAGAATATATAAAATGAGATATAAATTTCATTCCTGATTTCCTAAACAAAAAATTTCTTCAAAACAGGTCCTGATGCCTCCCAAATCCAAATCCAAATACAAAGGCAAAGCCACACAAACAAAGTCTGAATCTCTAAAATCTCAAAAATCACAAAACCTTACAAAACTTTTTGCCTCAACCATTTCTTCTGCAAAACAAATTAAATCCTAGTATGAATCAATAATTGAAGATGAGAAAGTAGATCGCTCTTTACAGGTACAAAATTGGGAAGAATTCTTATCCTATTCATCAGAATTGCTTATGGCCTTACAAATTATTAGCCAGAAGTCCTTTAAGAAAGAAAAATCTTTTTAGGCAGGTAAATCCCTCAAACTAATTTCCAAAATAAAAACAAGTTCTTCTTCACAAATACCCTTATTTTCTTTTAATCTAAATTCCCCATTTAAACTATCTTAAAAGTTTTCAAAAGAAAAATCTGATTGCATTGAAAAACTAAAATTTCAAAATATTTTAACTATTGAAAATGAATTTTTCCATTCTGACCCTTTCATTGCAGCTACAAAAATCTTCCCTCCAAATTGGTATTTCAAACCAAGAGATTTATCCAAACCCTAGTCTTACTATGTGACAATACTTGAGATAACAGGTTCCACCAGATTCAAACATTTCAAACTTCAACAGAACCTTAAACTCTTGTAAGTCTAAGTTTTGACAACATTTGATGAATAACACTTCTAAACTTTTCAGTTTAACGTGTATGGGAGATTCTTGTATTCTTTGGTTCTTGAACAAACTGAATTTGACTTATCAAAGATTAAATGACTTCGTGGCGTTATTCGACTTTATTTCAATAGTGTTGATGTCTTGGGACAAGTTTTTATTGTGTCACACTCCTATCAAATTTCTTTCGGCTTTCCGGGATCAAATCTCAATCTTGATTGTTAGTTGCATGACCACGTGAACATGAGATTTTCATCACTTTTTATATATTTTTTAAAGATACTATTAGGAAGTGGATTTTTTCCCTTCGGCTATGAGAGCTAAAATCTAGGTCATTTGAAAAATGGCTTAAAAGGCAGGAAGAACAAGAGCAACCAAATGGATCAAAACAATTTATATGTCCATTATCTGATTATGCTTCATAAACAAGATGACCATCAGATATAAAATGTCGAATAGAAATAAATAAAAAAGGTGAGAAGCTTATTTATAATCACATATTTATTAATAGATATTTTTTTATGTTGAAGCCTTTAAATCTTTTGAGAAAGAAATTTGGATGACATAAACACTAATTCAGAATTTTGCATGTGTTAAACAGTGTTATAAAACTCTTCATAATTATAACCCAAAAGTTTAGTAGAAGTTGAACAAGCTCATCTCTAGTAAGTCATTGAGGGACTAAAGTATATGTTAGAGTTTGTCCTGCTTCAACATTTAGCAAAAAGTAGTCTTTTATTGGAAAAAGAGTCAACAAGATAAGAGCATGATTTTGGACCCAGTAAGAAAATTAAGTAAAAAGAGTGTCTAATTAAAGAGATGTAGTAATTTAAAAAAAGTGTTTAAAACACATTCCTACATTTAATGTTATTTGGAGAGTAGCTAGATAAGCTTGGTAATATTTGACAAAGCAAGAGTCAAGTGCTGCAAGTTTGCTAGGAGTCCTTTTCTATCATGAAAGGTTAAAGAAAGATGTATGGCTTTAATATGAACATGAGTGTAGCTTTGAGCGATTTATTCAGAGATAAACTCTTCTGGAAAGGAAAGAGATAAACCATGAATGAAGATCAGATTAAATATCGATTGAATTTTGAAACTTATACAAATTTTTTTACATGGGGTTTATGTTTAACTATTGTTTGATATGTTTTCTAAAGAATGAGAGAGATATTTTTCTCAAATATTCTATAATGATTTACAAGGAGAATGTCAATAATGAGATACATTATTCTTGATGTAAGTAAGACACTTCATAAAAATAATATAGTTTAGATGTTGAGCTAGATTTAAAAAAAGTGAAGGGGAAGATGATGGTACACGTGTCGATAAATTAGAGAACATGATTAATAGATATTTATTACTTAACTAAGGTTATTTCATAAATATTATAAGGGAAGATCGCGAGACGAAAGACTCTACTAGGCGTTTAATGCTCAAACAAATTTTATAATCGCGCCTCTGGGACCAATGGAAAAAACTTAGAAAGCAACAAATCTTAATAATAATCTTTCTTCTCTGATTGGGTAATGGGTGTTTGTTGAGAGGTTGATCGGGTTACTGGCTCTCGTACCGGGAGGAGTTGAAAGAACAAACCGGGCCTAACTCGGAAGGGCTCAAAATGGTTCGGTTCGGTTCTGTGACTTTATTCTCTGTGAAACTTTATCATCTAAAGAAGGAGCTTTTGTTCTTTTATTAAGGTATTTTACATAAAAAAGATGGAGGGACATATACAATACCCTAAAATCCAATTAGATGATTACCAGCCTCAATATCTCTCTCACTTGGTAAGTCTAACTCGCTCTGTCACTTGTTTTAATTCTTCTCTGTTTGTTTGCTAAGAAACCACAAGAAAGTTTTGAGATTTTTGTATAGACTACTAGATTCTGTATGTTAAATATTGTACTGGGGGTCCTCCATGTTTGGTTGACAAATCTGAAAATTCACTGAATTTTGTTAATTGAATTTTAGTATATTAAGCAAAGGATTAAGCTTTACCGTCACTGTTAGTGAATATGCTTTCTATAGTTTGAATGGATTAACTGCCAGTTGAGCTGTGCTTTTGGAGTGATGCAAACCAATCTAATCAAGGTAATTAAGATGTGATTGATGGTAAAACATTTTAAATGAAAAGGGATTGTTCTAATTGTATCTGGTAAATGTTAATCAGGGAAGATGGAGAAGTTTTCTGCGTCACTATTAACTGGATATGTGTATTTTTGTTTTAGAAAAACAAATAGAAGAAAGGGTGCGCTTTGGCCTTCTTAGGGAGGTTCTAATGCTTTAAGAAACTGTGTTAGAATGCTAAGATGATTTGTTTTGATGATGAGGCCATCCCTTTTTGCTGTTTCTACATGCAATTCGATGCTTCAATTGGTTCAAGGGCTATGTGATATGCAGGATGAGCAAAACAGATTTTGAAGAGTGTGATTCATTAAACTGGAATTTGTTTTTGTTCTTGTTTTTCGTTTTTTTTTATAAGGGTTTAATTCGTGTCCTTCAGACATTTCTACTCATGGTCTTTTAAGGATGATGGATTTTTATTTAACTTTTTTTGTTCAAATCATTTTCTTGTTGGTGTTGGCACGGAAATAATGTGCTTAAAATATACTTTGTATGGTTATGAAGGAAGTGTTTACCAATATTCCTTTAGGGTGCATTAATCTGGATTACATTAGTAATGTGTTAGTTTGAGCAAGATAAATCAATGGTTACCAATGCTCTTTACCTTATATTATAAAATATCATTTTCTAGATGGTTTTTCATTATCAGGTGAGATGTGTTTCTAGTATACTGTATTTGACTTTGTGCAATTGTTTACCCTTTGATAATAAGTGTTGATTTGTGCAAAATAAAACAATGTGAAAACTTTTTTTATTTTATTGTTTTCCCTTGCTTCTCATTTCTTGTGTACCTAGATGATTAAAAAATTAGTTTGAGGTCTTTGTTCTGTCGGTAGATTTCTAAAGAGATGGAGGACCATAGATGTAAAAGCAATATAATACCAAAAAATGCTGTTGCACAAGAAGATAGGACACTGCTCAGAAAATGTGAAAGTGAAGCGTCTCAACCTGACACGGCTAACAATGGTGTGGAAAATGTTTCAAAGACCTGCCATTCAAAGCAGGGTAAAGTTTTTTTTTATGATACACCACACTCTGAAGAAACTGGAGTTTGGATACCTGTCTCTGTTCCACCAATGTCAGAAAGTGAACATCAAGAATGGAGTAGAGGTCTCCCTCTTAATGGGGGATGCTTCCCTGATGAAGATCTAGATTGGAATCAGCTCCTTGAGAACAATAAGGAGCTGACCATGTGGGATGTGGTTGCTGAGATGTTGGTAGCAGCTCGAGGAAAAGTGAGTGCCATTGCTTCTGGAGATGTCCACAGATGTGGAATTTCCTGGATATCAGATCATCTTCTTGAGCAAGCTTGGAGTGAGATGGCCCAAACTCTTACAGAGGCTAATTTTGGCAACAGCTGGGAGATTCTTGAAGCCAAGCCTCCAAAGTGGTTGGCTGATAGTTCTGCTTCTGCTTGCATGTTGTGTAATGTAAGATTCCATCCTATCATGTGCTCCAGGCATCACTGCCGTTTTTGTGGTGGAATATTTTGTAATGAATGCTCAAAGGGGAGAAGCTTGTTGCCCAAAAATTTCCACACCAGAAACCCGCAACGTGTTTGTGATGTGTGCTGTGTGCGGCTTGAGTCAGTGCAATCATACTTGAAGGACCATGAAAGTCGCGCTGCTCAGTTGCCAACACAAGATCTAACTGACCTCAGTACTTTGAGATCATGGCTCAATTTCCCATGGGGCCAGTCCATGGAGTATGAGATTTACAAGGCCACAAACACCATTCAGGGTTATGCTAAGGTAACAGTGACATCTTTAGCTATCATCTGAATTCAGTTTAAATGATTCATGATGCTGTTTGAGTCATCGCATCATTGTTGAGATCTTAAAAGGTGAATAAATAAATAGAAATAAGAGTCTAGAAAAAAAAGCACTTAAAGGTTCGTCAAATGCAAACCTCTTGTTGGAGTAGTGTGCAAAGAAATCTTATTCCTTTTATGTAATGTATAGAGGTGCTTTAATTATACTGATTGTTATGATTAAATTTTGGCCTATTGAAACTTTTACTGAGTTCAATGATGATGGCTTCCCTGTTGAGCCTTTCCTGTCATAAAGTTGTTTTTGTAGTATCATTAATTAATAAGAGTGTGGCATTAATGTGATAACTCATGTTGATGATTAGTTTTTTACCTTCAGTTTTCACATTGCTCAGGTTGGTTCTCTACTGCCTGAGAAGTCCATACCGGATTCTATTTTGAAACAAGCAAAAGGCCTTGCAATCCTTACAATTGCAAAGGTTGGTGTAATGGTGACCTACAACATTGGGACGGGACTAGTTGTTTCTCGTAGGGAGGATGGATCCTGGTCTCCACCATCAGCCATTTCTTCCTTTGGCATGGGCTGGGGAGCTCAGGTAAATATAGCAATTATCTGTTACATCTATAACTGTCTATCTCCTCGAATATTGCATGAAAATTGTATTTCTCCCTCAGAGTTCCATAAGCACCTAAAACATGATCCATAGTTAAGCTAATCTCAGAACAATAATGAAAATTGGATTCATTGATTTAGTTTTTGTTCAAGAAAATTACAGATTTCGTAGTTGAATGTATGTCATCATAGACTTCATTTTGGACCTTTGGCATCCCTGTCGACATTACAGGATACAGGTATATTTATGAAATCTGAGTCTGAACTGTGCTGACTTTTAGATGCAATTTTTGCTCAACTGCTTTGCTTCAGATTGAGGGGTTTGGGGATTGATTGCATCTAAAATCCAGCAATAATTCGACTCTTATTTTATGAATTATGAGTCTGAGTTGTGTCTGCATTTTAGATTCAATGTTGCTCGACTGCTTTGCCTTAAATCAAGGGATTTTGAGATTGATTGCACTTTGGAGCATGTAGCCATTGAAGCAGCAGCAATGGAAATTGGAATTGTTCCATTCTTATTCCTCAGGCTTCAATTTCTTGAATTGTTGACCACATGTGACATAAGCTAGCTGACAGTTACATGTTATTTTGTATAGATAGAGAGGCTATACACCAGTGGAGCAGTGTTGCTTAAGCACTAAGCTATGGTGTAGTCCCTGCTAAG
>Ga0307515_10023768_pt1 | contig 10721 bp, 6 predicted proteins | sample 17_EM_MG_FD_194513 | JGI IMG/M metagenome (GOLD analysis project Ga0307515, IMG submission 194513) | Populus trichocarpa ectomycorrhiza microbial communities from riparian zone in the Pacific Northwest, United States - 17_EM | ecosystem: Host-associated > Plants > Roots > Unclassified | place...
CAGTTTCTACTACAAGGTTATCTTGGAAAATGCTCCTCGTCATAAACTAGTTGGTGCCTTTTACGTTCTAAAATGTGTGGCCATTAAAGACATGGCTTCGCCTTTCCATTATGGAACGCTTAATAAAACCACCACCATGGATATATATTAATTACATAAATGAATCCACTTTTCTGATGCACAAGCACAATGCTCTTTTTCGGTGCATGGGGGGCTCTTGACCTGAAATCTTATAGCATTTTATGATATTTAATGAAGGAAAAGGTTCCAGCTACTAAAAATCATGTACCTAAGCACCAAAATCGGCGTGAACGACTGCAAGAGCAAAGAAGACCTCACAAATGCGGGTATGTTACTCTTCTGAAGCAAAGACCAAGTTTTTTAACTGCTTTTTTGTCATGATGGCTTGTTTTGAAGCAGAAGATGCTGCCACTATGAGGTGGCTTTTTCTAATGGTCACCCTTGTGGTGACTCTGGTGGCAGCAGCATATTTTGGTTACAAAGGTCTCATGTGGCTCTCCGATTGGATGGATGAAGTTGAAGAGCAACGAGACAGAGAACCATGAATCTAATCATTGTCAAAGTCGTCATCAAGTTACATTGCTTGAACTCTGATAGGCGTTTACTGGTTACCATTTATTTTTTACAACAAATGGCTGTCTGGTGAATGTACTGGGGGGTTTGTTTTCCTTGTTAGTAGTAGTCTTTCTGCCTCACATACAAAAGCGGCGAGCATCACCTGATTTGGGCAAAAAAACATGCGATTGATTTTGACATGAATTTGGAACATGGATGTGAGCATGGACACAACCGGTAATTCTGTCAATACATATTTGATTTATGAAGCGAGACATGATTCTGGTATTATTGGAACTTGATAAGATGGATTGTTTAAAGTTATTTGTACATATTAGGTCGATTTCATGTGCTGTTGCAACCCAATTTCCTGAATGATTTAATTGATGTGATGCAGATCTTTCTCTATTCGGTGCATCCAAGAAAAAGAGCTTTTTAGCATCGGCCAAACTACTTGAAGAATCAGCCATTTGGCTCTCTCATGTTTTTCCAACAAGAAGCTGGATTGGTCTAAAGTTTTGTTCTGGACAAAATTTACCATTGAAACAAGACTGCAGGGACCAGAACGTGTCTGACTTGCTCTGTTTCTTCACTTTTTTCAGCCTTTCTTTCCTCCTATCCAGGTAAAACGTCAGCAAATGCATGAATATAACAGAAGTTGTGCTTGGATTACGGTCAACAGCAGGGATATATTGGATTGGATCACGCCCAGAAGATTCGAGTGGTGGTTGAAAGGTAGAAAAGGGAACTCCAAGGTGGTGTTTTTGCCTACGTGTGCGAGAGAGCGGGGATGACAAGGCGAGATGTTATGGTTTGTAACAAAATCAAATCAAATCAATTACTCCTCGCTCGTGTTTTCAATAGATAGAATCAGGGTGAGCTGCTGTTAAACCCTATCGGATCTCAAAATTAATTCCAAAATTCACAATTGCAAATTTAATTAGAGAAGGGCCTTGTCACCACAATATCGATGGGTGGTTTTACACAAGCTATAAATCACTGCATGGACGTGAAATGCAAGAGTACTTGTATGCATCATTAGGCACATGTGATATGTTTGCAGCTCATTCTTGCCAGCCCATGAACTGTTAATGCATCCCTTTGGCCTGTAGTCGTCTCCCGTGACTGTTTTCCGGTACCATGAAGTTGTTTGGTCTAATCAAGCAGCTAAATGTTGTTTAAATACATATGGGGGAAAAAAACAAATGGTGTTGTTGGGAGGCTGTACATAAATAAGGGCAGAATTTTTTCACCTTGGATTGAGTACTCCCAATCTGTATGTCCTCTTACCACAAAACGATTCATTGACAACGAATTTCAAGAACATCTGCTTGTCTTTTTTTTGTTTTTCCTTTCTCCTGTGAGAATATGCTATTAAATTACAAGTTAGAGCTACTATAAAAAGTTAATGATGGTGATTGATAGTTTTCTTTATGTACCTTTGTCCAACGAATTGGATAAATAGTGTAACTAGCACATAAAAAAAAAAAAAGGCGAGGTGACATAATTTTTTTTTTGATAAAATAATATAGTTCGATAAATATAACTGTGATATTAATTATAATTTTATATTTTTTTATTTGGGTTTAAATTTTAATTTATATCTCTTTTTAAAAATATGACAATATCAAAGTGTATTATTTTACCGAATCTTTTTAAACGATGATTTACCGTCAAAATTCTACATTTATTATGCTAATTATGTAATTTATCCCGATGAATTAATGTTGTTTTCCGGTTACAATCATATTTATAAAACAGATGCTGAATAAAAATACAGCTTCAGCACCGCATATTTTCAGCCACTGCTGAAACATCTAAAATCTAAAATCCTTAGGGAGCCATATTGTCAACCAATGCTAAAACATCTAAAATCAAAGTAAATAAACACCAATGTATGAGGACTGAGGAGAGAGTGGTTCACGGACCACCACCGATAAGAACCCACATCTGCCCCGGGAACATTTAATCTCACTTAATGCATAATTAATTAGGGTATTAACCGCAGCGTTCACATTAATGTGTACAAGCCTTCACATTGATGTTTACATTTGGATGCCAATAAGAGGAGTAAATACAACCCAATTGGGCATTAAATTCGCGAGGCACCGCATAATTCGTCGGAATATTTTCTTTTTTATTCATCAAACGTGTATCCATTACACACGATCTTCCATGGACGTCGTGTCTCTTTTGGGACTAAATCTCTTATAATTCATATGTTAAATCAGTAATTTTACATCTAAACCATGCATTTATAAAGATTTCATTCAGCAATCTTTATTCAAATTACTAAATAACACTTTTCAATGTATACTTGTATTATACGCGTAAGGTAGGTAGATGTCGATCGTATGGATTTTGTATTTGTAAAGTACACTGCATATTTGGTCCAAACACGTGCCAAGCAAATAATGATTCATCACCACCAGAACAAAGGATAAATTAGGCGATTAGTATACAAAATAAAAAGAAATTGTGAGCCGCCATTTTGAGCCGTGATATTTAATTTGCGATAACAAACAAAATTTTAATTGATTTTAGAAAATTTGCTTGGTGGAGTATGTTCATATTTTTCTTGTGGAATTTTGAGCCTTCTTGCATCAATGTGTGTTTAGTACTAGTTTGTTCCGACTGTGAATTTCTGTCTAACCCTGCTATTAGGGTTTCTAACCAGAGCGTGCAAAGCATAAATCTGACACATGATCTCTTTTTAATGGTTCCATTTACTTAATTTCTCTGTATTGTTAGGTTGAAAAGTCTTTGCAAAGTATGGAAGAAGAAGCTGGGCGTATTTACAAGGATGAGCGTGGAATGCTTCTTGACGATGAAGCGGCATCGACTAGAGATGCGATGTGATCAGAACTCGGTCTTTGCTTTCCTTTTGCATTCTCATAGTTTGCCTTTTGCAGGCCCGATCTGCCCTTCATATTCTGACATTCTCACCTGCTTCAAAGTTTAATCTCCCTCTTATCTCCATTCCATCACTGTCTTCTAACACCTCCTCTCCTCACCCACACAAGAATAGTACCATCATCATCGTCATCATCATCGGTGTCATTGTTGTGATAATCATTGTCGTCCAAAAAAGTGACCCGGAATCAGAATAACAAGGGATGGGTCGGAGGTGAGAGAGAAGGCAAGGATAAATTAAATTGAGGATTTGTACAGGAAACGAAACAGAAAGAGACGGTGCAAGGGACAAAGATAAAGTCGGGGATTTGTAGAAGAAAGCAAAGATACTGCATCAAAGAAAATGAAAGAAACAATATAATTGATGTTGCGGATATGAACTTAGATCTTAATTAAAATTTTATTATACTTTTTAACTGTGATATCAATATCACAGTTGTTAAATATGATATAATTTACAGGCTGTTTGATAACGAGGTTGTGTTTGTATTTTAAATAAAATATAGATGCAACTTGTTTGGTAAAGAAAAAAACATTTTACTGTTCATAGATCTTACAGTGTTTTTACGTCCGAAACGCAGGGAAATGAAAAGCAAGTGAATGCCGCTTCTTGCGCCTTGTTCATGCTAATTAATTAGCATGAACAGTGGAGCTGGCTACACTGTTCACGTGAATAGTGTAGCCAGCTCCACTGTTCTGGTCGGACCGGTTCCAGTTCAAAACTCAAAATTCATTGAACCATGTCCGACCTAGTAAAATAAAAAATAAAAATTATTTTTTAATTTTTAATTGTGTTTTATTCAAAAAATTAGTGTTAAATATTATTCAATAACTACATAAATTAGATGGAGATCGCTTGATGACGCCGCATTTACAGAATTTGATCGCAATCTCAATTTTGTTCCTGATTATATTTTACCTGATATTGTTGCGCTCTTAAGAAATTTGTGAAAACTGTAGTCCTTGTCGGATGTATTTCATACGTGATGAAATTTTAAATAGTTTAATAGAATAATAAAAAATATTTTTTAAAATTATTTTACAACCTCAATTAGCATTATTAACCAAATTCATTAAACTACTTTTTACTCAATCTCAATTTTAACTACAGTTTTAACCAAACATATATTTTTTCAAACCAACCTCAACTAAAAGTACTTTTTATAAAACAATTTTTTTCAAATCACAACCACAACAGCAACCGCAATACCAAACACATAATATCATGTTTCTTAACAACAATATAAAAAAAAAACTATTTTATCAAAAAAAAAATTCAAAATATAATATTCTTTAAAAAAATTAAAATTAATATGATAATTTTACAAAAAGTCGCAGAACAAAGCCCTATCCTATTGACTCTTTTGTTAATTGAATTTTCAAAGTCAAATTCATGGAGTACCAAACGTTAACTCGAAGCAATGTGCCAAGGTCCAGAAATAGGACCACATTTTGCTTCTGCTTCTTGCCCTTTTCAGGGTTGGACCCATACCAGAAATTCTACTTCGAAAAGAGTTCTGATAGCGGTGGTCGGTGTAGGCAAGTACACAGTGAAAAGCATCGTCGTCTATTTTGGTGCCACATGTACAGCCCCATATGCCTAATTTTGTCAACTTTATGTCCTTTCCTAACATCACATCGCAAATAGACAAATCGTCATCTGCAACTTTTTTTTAAGAGAAAGGGTGATCGGTCCATTTTGTCAACGAGAAAACTGGGTGAACTCTTCCGACTACACCGTGTTTGTTAGTGTTTAAAATACTGTTCCTTAAAAATTTAATTTTTTTATTTAATATTATATTTTTATGTTTTTTAAATTGTCTTAAGGTATTAATATAAAAAATACAATTTTAAAAAAATATTATTTTAATTTATTTTTAAATATAAAACACTTGAAACTATTGCTGTAATGCCAGACATACATGCATCCTACCTCGACAAAAGGAAAAATAAGCAAAGGGGCTTTTGTTTAACAATCTTAAACTATTAAGAAGAAAAGGAATATTCTCCATAAAAATAAATCATGTAATCATTCTCCTTGCGGTCAGTGTTCACAAAACCCTACATTACAGCTCGATTGTTGATAAATACTCCTAATTCCTCTGCAATTGAAAAGGAAAAAAAAAAGGAAAGGAAAAATCCTAATTCTTTACAGTAGCCCAAATGTATACCCAATTAAATTATCCAAAAAAATATTTGTTCTTCTGGGTTTGAAAATTGAAATTTCAATCTGAAACAATTGATATTCTACCACTAGAGATGCCGCCATGGCTACTACCATCACAGAGGGACAAGGCTCGCTCCAAGTTAGCAACAATGTCTGTCATAGTTGGCCTATCTTTCCCTTCCAAATTCACACAATGCATTGCAGTGTATCCCACCAGCTCCACTGCTTCTGCTTCATTAAGCTCCGGCGGTCCAACCCTGGGATCCAAAATCTTACCCAATTCATTAACCATAAGGTTAGGCACCGCAAAATCCACTATACTTGTTGGTGTGCCTCCATTATCATCACCCTTGAAAATGGCTCTTTTTCCAGTCAGGAGTTCTAATAATACCACACCAAGGCCATAGACATCACTCTTTGCAGTTAATACATTTAGGCCATAGTACTCAGGATCAATGTACCCAACTGTTCCTGCTGCCTTTGTTGGTCTGTAATTGTAATCCTGTTCTGATTCAGGACCCATCAATGACAACCCAAAATCAGAAACTCTTGCTGTCCAATTCGCATCGAGTAATATATTTGACGACTTGATGTCTCTGTGAATTATTGGTGGGACCGCATAGTTGTGAAGATATTCAATTCCTCTAGCAGCATCAAGTGCAATCTTGATCCTCATTTTCCATGAATTTATCACACTGCTACTCTTTTCAATGTTGTTCTTGTCATGTAAATGGTCATAAAGAGCTCCATTCTTCATGTAATCATAAACTAGAAGCCTCTCATCTCCATCTTCACAATACCCAACAAGCCTTACCAGATGTTTGTGGTGAAGCCGTGACAAGAACGCCAATTCTGATTCAAAAGCACTCTCTTTCTCTTGAAACTTCTTCATCTTCTGGCCTGTTTCCCCTCTCTTAATCGCCACTTCGCGGCCATCTTTCAATTTCCCTCCATAAACAACACCAAAGCTCCCTGCACCAATCTTGTTCTCTACTGAAAAATTGTTGGTAGCAGCAGCAAGTTCAGCCAGACTAAACTCCTCAGCTCTATCCCCATGCTTTGATGACGTTCCACTCCTCTGACGCCTCATCACCCTTGAGCTCTGGCGCCTTATAGTTGATGATCTCGAATTTAAACCACTATTATTTGATGTCACGCCAGCAATGGAAACAGCTCTAGTAATTGTAGGCTGAACTGAATTATGCACTTTCTTCTTACCAAAGCAAACTCCAGTCCACAAGCAATAAATAATCGTGCAAATTCCGGCAAACCCCCCTACTGATCCAACAATAGCAAATGCCAATAACCCTGTTGTCAATTTATTGGACGGAGATGACTTTGGCACTATCGACGGGGGTGGTGCTGATGGCAATGACGTCGGAGCCAACGGTGTTAATATCGAAGCATTGGGACCACAAGGCTTGCAAATGTTCCCTGAACCAGAACACAACTTCTCAGATCGCGGATACAAACCGCATTCACTACAAGAAGATTGCACACATGGCCCTGGTAAAACCTCGCCCAACGGAAGCCGAGTCCCTGAAGCATTAGGCCACCCTGGTCCCCAACACATAATCGAAAAATCACGCGAAACCAATCCACAGCTAAAATTAGAACCTGAAACAATAGACTCAAAGAAAACACCCTGAATCTCGCTCACATTATATTCACCACCACCTCCCCAACAAACAACAGATCCATTATTCCTTCGAATCGCACAGCTATGACTAGCCCCAAGAGCCAACTGCGAATATTCCAATGCATTATTTGAAGGGACATTCAATTGACCAAATCTATTATCCCCTTTGCACACCAAAACGCCACTAGAATTGACACCACAAACATGTAAACCACCCACTTCAAGATTCCAAATTATCATATCGGCAAAACCAAGTTCAATCTCTCTTGCAATTGCATTATTACCCCAACACTTAATTCTGTTATTTTCCATTAAAATCCCACATGAGAAGCCAGACCCACTTGAAATTGACTTAAATTTATCGCCTTCGCTTGGTGATTGTTTACTTGCATTACCATCTCCCCTCCAACACCTAACGGTCCCAGTTTTGTTGACACTCGATGTGTCATTAACAATTGCACACACTTGATTATCACCAACAGAGAGGTTTTGTAGAAGGGCGGTGTTGTTAACATAGACTCTTCGAGATTCAAAAAAGGAATTCGATGTGTCCCAGCATAAGAAAGCATAGCCCCCAGAACGTAGACCGCAGAAGAAGGTGGAGCCGCCGGAGATGGCAGAGAAGGAGACGTTAGGTTGGACGGTGATGATTTCGGCGATGGGGGTTCGTCTATAGCAGGTAATACTTTGGGATGGTTGGGAGGCGGCGACGCCACAGACGGTGGAGGTGGCCGAGATGACCGCGAGGGTGGAGCCGGAGCCCAAGGCATGGGTTAGAAATGGAGATGATAAGATGAAGGAGAGAAGTGAGAGGGTGGTGACGGAGAGGGCAGCGGAGGAGAGGTGTAGTTTCGTCATGTACAGAAGTGGAGATTTCCGGTGGTGGTTGAGGAGGTGGGTGACGGGTGACGGGTACGCTTCATTGGTAGAGAGAGAGCGGAGATTTTAAGGTACTGAATGTCTATCAGTTTTTATTGTTTTTATTGCGTTTGAAATTAATAAGAGAATGAAAAGCTCATGGAGAGGGGGGGAGAGTGGGGGGGTTTTAAGTTCTTGTGTGCAGCAGGTTACATGGCTTTTTCAGCTCGTTTGCGTTTTTTTATTTTCTTGACTGTTAAGAGTTTTTGTTTCTAAGGATGTGTTTGGAAAGTTTTTTTTTTAAAGGGTAAATGATAATTTATTTTTAGAGTGGACAGTTTTCATATATATATAGGGTGTTCGTTAGGGCAAATTATAAATTATGATATAAGAAAATTTAATTTTTTTAAAAACAACTTGATAGTTAAATATATATGCTTCTTTTGTTAATTTTCGAAGTTAAATTCCTAGGTGTTATTTGATAACAAGAAATTAAATATATAAGAATGAAGGAGAGTTTTGTTCTCACTATGTATGTGCTCAGTTGATTAAAATGGAATGAAAATGAAAACTAAATAATATAATGAAAACTAAATAAATTTTTGTTATTATGGGGAAAATGCAAATAAAAATATGGAGTGAGGATTATATTTTTGAAAAAAAAATTAAACATTATTTTTATTCTTTTTATTTTAACTATTTTACCATTATCACTGGTTTAACCACTATTACAGTGATAAAATAATTTTTTTGTGGCTTTGATTTTTTTTAAAAGTAAATTATTGTTATTACTATGATATTATTTTCACCCATCTTCTAATTCTTAACCATCTTTATTATTTTTACTTCCACGGGTATTGATAGAATTACTTTTTTAATCATTATTTCATTTTTAATTTTAAAAACGAGTCATTTAATGTTTTTAATTCCATCATGCTACCTGTTACTATTTCAAGCATAGTATTGGACTTAAAACGTGTTCCGATTTCTTTATTCCTGTTATCATTCCTCCATTAATTCTCATCCCATACTTTTTTTTTATATTAAAATGGATGTACGGTCGGTTTGCACATACTTCGACTAATCTTATGAATCCTAAAGTTAATGATCATGTAAACCTCCAGTGGTCATCATATTAGCAACTACAGGGCTCGAACTTGAGATTATAGGAAAATAAATCACTTGATCCCAAACTCTTACTATTGAAACACCTATTAGATGGTTTCATCCCAGACATTTTATTCTTATAACCAAACGACACCTTAGTTCTAGCATCTTGAAAAAATTATTAATTTTTTATTAAAATCACTTTGAAAAAAAATATAATTTTAATTAATGAGCAAGTTAATAAAAAAATACCCTTTCTCTTTGAGTTAATAAAAAAATCATATCATTTTGATGAGATAATTGTTCTCAATCTACAAAAGTGAAACGAAAATCAAAATGGTTTCTTCTTTGAATGCATATTGGTTATCAATTTCGCTTGTTTGATTGAATAGATCTCTTAAAATCGTTTAAATTTAAAGAGAGAGAGATTCTTGATCTAGTGGGTAAATAAGCAGCTCCTTAATTCCATATCAATATATATATATCTAGATCCAATCTCAATATATTAGGCTAGAATATGTGTTTTCCTATGAAGTTTTTAAAATCAAGAATTAATTGTTATGTATTTAGTCGATGAGATGAATTGATTTTAAAATGCTATGTATTAATTGCTATCTCAATTTCATAACTATTTTAAAATCCATATCAGAGTATTGTATTTTTTTCAGTTTTTCAGGGCAAGTTAAGTTCAAATCCCGCAATTTCCCAACACTTAAAGCCACAAAGATGCTTTGTTATCTATCCATTAAATGAAAAAAATTTACAAGGGCACTTTTTTCCAAGGAAACGCAGGACCACACTTATGATTATGATGATACGATCATTCTCTTTTTTGTGTTTATTTTTATTTTTATGTTTTAAAAATATTTTATTTTTTTTATTTTAAATTAATATTTCTTTGGTATTTTCAAATCATTTTGATGCACAAATATCAAAACTAATTTTTTTAAAAAAATCATTTTAATATATTTTCAAGTAAAAAATATTTTGAAAAGTAACCGTAATTATACGATTGCGACTCAAACACATCCCTCGAGAGTTGAGAGTTTTTTTTATGGTAAACAGGGAATAGGTGAATTACAATTTGCTATTTTTGTTTTAGTTTAACATGGGTGTCCGGGTCAGCTTGCGTGCACCTCGACTAATCCCACAGGCCCTGAAATTAACGACCATGTAAGCCTCCAGTGGTCATCATATGAGCAACTACAAGGCTCGAACCTGAGACCATAACAAATTTTTTAGTTCCAAACTCTTACCACTTGATCACCATCCTCTATGGTTACAATTTATCATCTTTGATGGCCAAAGAACTTGTTGTTAACTGTAGAGAGCGAAGCACATGCACCATGCTCGATTGAAAAAAAAAGGAAATAAAGAAAGAAAGAAACACGTAAGCAATGCAAAGGCAAATTGTTTTACGAAACATACAGATGGCAATTCTTGACCACGAAGGCTGCAAAT
>Ga0307515_10023769_pt1 | contig 10721 bp, 6 predicted proteins | sample 17_EM_MG_FD_194513 | JGI IMG/M metagenome (GOLD analysis project Ga0307515, IMG submission 194513) | Populus trichocarpa ectomycorrhiza microbial communities from riparian zone in the Pacific Northwest, United States - 17_EM | ecosystem: Host-associated > Plants > Roots > Unclassified | place...
CCTGTTAGTCTAATCCTTTAAGAAAGCCATATAATGTTTAGGATTTAAAATCCGAGCAGCTAGATAGTATGGAGATTTTAAGAGATTTTTTGTATACTTTTTAAGCTTTTCCTTAGCTTATACGAGGCGAGGAAGTATAAAGTTATCCTTGCTTAAAGAAGCTAATTCCTAGAAAGAAAGAATTAGTAAAAGAAATGTAATAAGAAGTTGTACGATAAACCCTTATTGTTTAAATAATCTCTTAAAGAGTATTAATTAATTCTAGAACTCTTTCTAATGTTATATAATCTCCCTAAAGAAAAAGAGTTGCGTTATAGAAAGCTTTAAGGAAGTTATAAATCGTATAAAGCTAAATTTAGTTATCTATTATAAGAACATCCGCTTTTAGAATATCTTTCTTATAGTACTTAATATAGAGTTAAAGCCTAGTCTTTACCTGATCCTCTAGAGCCACTAATAATATATTAAACCAGCTATTCCATCTTGTACGATTATTAAGAGGAATAACTTTTTTAGCTTTGTTCTTAAACTATGTTATATAATTTGCTAAAGAATAAATATAAATAACGTTGTTATAAAGCTTTCCTATTAGTCCTATAATTTCTTAAATATTTTTACCCCTCTTATCTAACTTATCTTTTTAAGACAAGGGTTTTATCTTTACTTCTCCTTTTACTAGCTTTTTTACTTATTGTATAACTTCTTCTTCTAGTTCTGTGGCATTTTTTTTCCCCTTTCCCCTCTTTCTAATTAGTGTCTTTATTAGTACCGGCTGTTATATAACTTCGTCCTTACTTTTATTCTCTTCCTTCTCCGCCTTCTCCTTCTCCTCCTCCTTTTCTTCTTCTTCTTCTTTTTTCTTATCCTCTTTATTATACGACGCTATAAGCTTTTTATGCTTCTTTAAGGTAAAAAGGAAGGCCTAAATAATAAGATTAATAACATACCCCTAATAGCGAATTCTTTAATACTCCGTATTCTAGGAAATCTTATGTCTTAGCAAGAGCTATATAGCAATTATACGATATAAAACGTCGTTTAAGCCTATATTATCGCTAATAAGAGCTCTAATCTTTGTTTTAATTCCGTACGACTTAAGAATGGGTTAAAGTACCTCCTATTAATCCTTACTACTTTAACTATACACTATACAAAGGCCAATTAAGATGTTTTAATATTAATCCTAGATATTAAGGAAGCTTACGCAGATTTTAAGTATAAGAGAATAATTAGGAGAGGTCCAGATATTAACCGCAAGGTAGATATTTATCTTTATAGACTAAAGAACTTGTTATACGATATCCTGGCTTTTAGTAAAGTGGCTATAAATCTAATCCGTGATTATTAAGTAGTATATCGGAATAATATTAAGATTCGCTGCTTCTTAGTTTAATGCTTTAATAAAAGTATAAAACTTTGGCTACTTAATATATAAGAATGGAAGCCGTTGTACGATAATAAGATCTAGAAGTGTTTGTTTAATAGTACCCTTCTCTACTATATAATATAGAACCTCGCCCTTAAGCCCCTAAACCTCTCCCTTTACTAGAAGCTTTTTATAAAGTGCTTAAATTAATTCCTCTCCTTCGTCTTATACTGTTATATGAGACTTATTCTCTTCTTAGCTCCATATTATATTATGCATTCTTTTAAGATAGCCACGAAGCCCTGTTATTAAGGTATGCTATCCTTCTAAATTATCTAGAGAATAGTATTTATAGAGGTATCTCTTCTTTGTACGAAGCTTATCTTTTTTAATAACCTCATAAGTATATTGGTGAATTGAGGAGAATTTTATAGAACCTTCTTTTGTATAACTTATTGAGGTTAAACCTATATTGGTATTAGCGCTTAAAAGACCAGAATAAGTATTACTATTAAATTTATTAGATAGAATATCACTCTAATTAGCTATTTTATCCTTTGTATAATAAAGAAAGAAGAAAAAGATTAAAAAAGTGGGAATGCCAAGCCTTTGTTGGAATAATTGTTCCGATAAAGGCTTGTCGGGCCAATAGCTTGTTTGTCGAACAATTGTCGGACAAGAACCTTGTCGACCGCAGGCCTGGTTCTGATTCTGGTGTTCGCGCACGGGCTACTACTCTGCTCGCCCTGACGGGTCAAGGGATAAACCGTGTTTAGATTTTCCTACAAATCTCGCCAAAGTCTCTCAGATCCAAAAAACGATTACCGTCCTAAATCAGCCTAGCGGACGGTCCGGATATTCCTATATCCGCACAATCGATTCCTTGGTCTGAGCTTCTGAGGTAACCATTTGGCTGCCTTAGGTGTACCGCAAATGCACTTACCTCCAAATACTATTAATATTCTTATTATATATTATTAACGCCATGACTACTGAGTATATTCGCGTCGAAAATAAGATCCGGGAGGCTCTTAAAGAACTCCGAGAGTCTGCCAAGCCCAATGTCGCAGAAGCTGCGCGCCGACACGGTGTTCCTGAATCACGCCTCCACGCTCAGTGGAAAGGATGTTAATTGCGTTGTGAGAGGCCTGCAGCAGGTAGAAGGCTTACTGACAATTAAGATCTTGCTCTTCGTAGCTATATTAATTGCTTAGATTCCTTACATACCGCCGCTTGACTACCAATGATACGTTCTGCCGCAAATTAGATCTTACATTAAGCCAACGAAAATCCGGATCAGCCACCACCTTCTATTAGCTCTCACTTTGTTAAACGCTGGCTTAGCCGCTACCTAGAGTACTATAAGCATAGGCAGAGAACAATGGAGCTTAAGCGCACAGTGGTACACGAACCAAAGGATATTAAGGTGTGGTTTTATTAATACCGCGACGTCATAATTAAGTATAGAGTTATACCCACGGATATATACAACTTTAATAAGTTAGGATTCCGTGTTAGTATTGGTAAAGACCAGTGGATTATTATAAGGGAGCCTTATAGGAAAGCTTACCTTTCTACCAATACAAATCGCGAGCTGGTTACAATATTAGAAACAATAAGTGGTAACGAAGTTGATCTGCCACCTATAATTATACTTACGGGCATACAGTTTCTCTACTAGTGGTTTAAGAATTCAGCCCTTCCTAACTACTATCTATTGGCCCTATCGGAAACAGGCTATTTAAATAATAAATTGGCTTTTACTTGGCTTAAGTACTTTGATGTATATAGCTCTCGGCGCCAGCTGGGTGCATATAGGCTCCTAATTTTTAACGGCCACGGCTCTCACCTCACGAAGGAGTTTATTGAGTATTGCGACGATTAAAAGATTATACTATTTACCTTACCTCCGTATACAAAGCCACCTTTTGCAGCCTTTTGATGTCGTTGTATTTCAGCCATATAAACACCACCATAGCGAGGCAGTCGAGCAAGCGACACGAACGGGCTGCACCAATTTTAATAAAGTTGAATTCCTCCACGCAATCGAATTAATTTGCCGCCGAACATTTAAAGCAAGTATAATCAGATCAGCCTTTCGATAGGCAGGTCTTATTCCTTATAACCCCCAAATTGTCCTTGATTCGATGCGTGAGGCGCGTCCTACCACACCATATATACCAAGATCTTTGCGTACAGTTTGGAAGAAAGCTTTTCCGCTAGCTCAGGAGATGCACAAAGATAATAAGGAGGCCATGGATATCTTTATGAAATTCGCAAGAGGCAGTTCGGCAAATATGCATGCACGACTACAAGCCGAACGCGAGTTTGCAAATACACAAGCAGTTGCCAGAGCTCGTCGGCAACGCCAAAAGGGTAACAGAAAGGTTGTACAGAATGGGGGAGTTATATACGCAGCAAATGCACGATCGATTGTACAAAAACGCGAGCAGGAGGCTCTAAAAGCTGCACGTGCATTACTGAGGAAGGAACGGGCAACTGCGAAGCAGCTTCTTCAGGACGCCACAAGACGGCCAGAGTCTTGATCTGTTGTATATAGAGTCTTCTTCCACCAATAAACTAGTACCATACCACAAGATTCTAAATATTCGACTTTTTGGTGGAGCTCTACGGGTTTACAATCACGGTCTTGGCAAATCTGACGTTGAGGTGGGCCCTAGTCGTTGAGCTGGCCGGCACTTACCGGAGGTAAGTGCATTTGCGACAGCGGCACGGGTAATCTTAGCTTTGTGTCACCGTCATCAATGGAGCAGCAAAAGAATACACGACGGGGCAGCCTTACGTTATTTATACCGGCGCTTTCTCTGTCCCCAAGAGTGCGAAAGAACAGCCTCACCCTCACATCCGTGTGAACTATTCGAGTCAAGCTGTCTTTGAACCTTCTAAGCAAGTAGGTAATTCATGTTTAACACCCGGAATCTCAGGCTAATTAAAGGCTACTAGTCAAGCTCTTTCGCCCGCAGTTGGTCCTCTGATTACTCCTCACAAGATGTCCGGCTTTGAAATTATCGGTATCATCTCCGGAATAATTACAGTCCTTGATGCTACCACGAAAGTCTACAGCGCCGCTACAGATGTCTCTGGTCTACCGCCAGCCTTCCGCGACGTATCCAAAAGAATCCCGCTTATTCAAGACACTCTTCGGGCTGCTGAAACGCGCTTGAATAAATGTGATCAAGCTGAAGACTTTTATAAGGCCATGAAGTTTACTCTAGAATGCTGCAAGGATAAGGCTGAGCGCCTGCAGAAGATATTTCAAACAGTTACTCCGCGGGATGGTACTCCGAGGTTCGAACGCTATGTTCAAGCTACGCGCACTTTGGGAAAGGGAAACCGGGTGGAGACCCTTATGAAGGGGATATTGGAGGATGTACAACTCTTGACAGGAAACCATGCAGTCAAGGCGGCAACTGAAGCACAAGTAAAAGAATTGCAGAATGCCCTTCAAGAAATATCAGCAATACCACTATCACTGCCAGAAGATGAGCCCTCCTCATATACGTTTTATAACTCTGGGGAGGGCCGGATAAACGTTAACACTGGCGGCGCACCTCAAAACAACAATAATAGCTCTGGCTATCAGTTTAATGGCCCAATTCACGGGTTCCAATTGCCGTTCACCTTACTACCTAAGTGTTATGAGCCAGCCGGACACTCAAGGGTTATCTAAGGAGAACCCTTGTATAATCATTGAACCTACAAAATGAAGACTAATGAAAGGCCGTGGTACGCGGACCAGTGAGGAACCGCCGAGTAGGAAACCACGTGATAAGGATCCGAGTGTTCTGCAGAAAGGGAAAAGGGCGAACGGAGCCTTGGACAAGGCTCTGAAGGATTACCAGACAAAATAACGAAGCCAGCAGAGCAAGGCTCTTGGCAGGAAGAAGAGAACAAGTATATAGACTGGATGGATTTCCTATCGAATAGTTCTGATTCCTTGTATGTATTGCCAAATTGTTATCATGCAAGGGACAGGATCGCCGCTCAGCACCCACTGACCTTCTAACCTATACTTTTATGTCCACTACTTCCACCTCCGCTTGCGCGAGGAAAGTTCTTTGCTCTGGCGATAATAAAGACGTTGGGCGGTGTCACATGTGGTGTGATGGGGCGCTAAGGCCGTTTCAAGCATAGCCTCCAGCCATACTGTGGCTCCACTCCGCCATCGCTCGCCTTGGCGAAGGTCCAAACCAAAGTACCGTCTCTGCTCTCAGCTCACCCTCTCTCCATGCAGCGATATCCTTCGATTGCGCCATGAAGCGAGCTCTCTTCTGTCCGCGCCCTGAACAAACGTACAGTCATCCTCCATCCCCCGTCCCCGAAACGTCGCAAGCCATCCCCCTCCGACAGCGCCCACTGCTGCCTGCACGATCCTCTATTGCAGCCCTCACGAACACCTCCTCTGACGTCCGAGGTACTCCAAGCATTCCTCTCGGTCACAAGCGCGCAAAGACTCGACGCAATCCATCAGACAGTGGGCAAGTAATTGCGATAGTGGGGTGGACATTAAGAGAGGTTGTAGCCAAAAATAGAGTAGCAAGTCCCGAAACTGGGGGCCGCAAACGGGATACACAGCAGGAACTAGAAAGTGGCCCATTGAATTAAGCACGACCATACCCCACATTGGACCCTTCATTGGGCAATCTGGCTAGCAGTGGTAATGATTGAAAGCCCTTGAAATTAGGTGGGCCATAATCCCTCCGAATAACGCGGCCTTTTCACTACTACACATATTCCATCAGTTTCCTGACTTTGGAGGAGTGTTTGTGGTCCTATGCGCAGCATTTCTAGGTTGGCTCTCGATTTAGTCGCGCGCCTCAGTACCATCTAGCTTGGCAGGCTATCTTGCTCTGCACTAATTAACATTCCTACGGATATGGGCGCTAAAGATTCGGTTCCGAATCGGGATCCACAGTAGAACCAAAACAAGGCCCGGGCCAGCTCGGGCACAGTCAGCTTGAAACCCTCGCCAAGTCTCACTCCCTAACATGTATTATCGTTAAAGACACATGGAGACGAGAAGGGGCTTCTTGGAGAGGAGCATCCTTCCACGCTAATTAGCATGGCTAACCTCACATTTACGTTAAAGGGTCAAGGTCGTTACGATAAGGCCGTTTCATTGATGGAGAAATGCTTTCAGCCGCGGGAAAATAAGCCCTTGGCTCTCAACATCCATACACATTGTCATCGCTTGAAGCCCCACATGAGTGACAGTCGAAGCATTAGGTATACTTTGAAGCAATTCATGTTATAGATCGGTAGGTTCGTAAGTAGAGCCGGCAATAACTTAGTCTAGTTAGTCCTTTCCTTCCGTTAAAGCAGCAGCACTGAAGGTAGTGCGAATGCGGAGGGCTTTTGCTCCGTGAGCATGCTTACTGAACGGTAATGGAAGTGACAGCGCCACCACAAGCAGGGAGGGTGGCCGACCCGCTCCGGCCATACCCTTGTGAGGGTCTACCTTTTGAGGTTGAAAAATAGAGAATGTAGAGGAAATGGGCAACTGTGGTTGGCATTGGAACCAAAGTGTCTTGGGCGTGGCGTTGTGGCGGTGAAGCACTGCCGCATCCACACGCCACAGTCCCCACCAACGCTTTTGTGTGCTGCTCGGCTGTTTAACGTGTTCCACCAGCGAGCTGCGAACACCAGCGAGCTGCGAACCCCAAAAACCACCAAAAATCGGAAAAACTGCACCTTGATATCTCGACAATGGCTTAATAATAAATTCCGAAATTTTATAATTAGCCTTTTATACTTATTTTAAACCTCTTATTAGATTTAAAAAGTAATCTAGTAAAATCTCTTTAGTACGATATGGTTTATTTAACCGAGCGTATTGTAATACCAAGGGTATCGTTATATTGCATACTTGTATATAACATGCGGAACGTTAGTCCCCCAACGCAAATTTTGACCCAAGTTTATAACCCAAAGCTTTAACTTAGAGCTTTATTATACAGACTTTAATTAATATATATAGAGATAAGGTTTTCCAGGGGGAGACTGTTAGCGACTCAGTCAATCGAGGCACGAGCACGGCAAAGAGGATGCATGCAAGCCTGTACGATTGGATTGTCTATAAACGAAGATCCAAAGCTAGAGAAAGGAAAGGAGAAGGAGGGCAGCGCCGCTCAAGGTTTTATGCGGTCCTTGAGTCACGTGGTCTCACGTGACCTGCGTCTACTATAACGTCTACCATAATCCACCGTTTTCCACCAGCGCCGTAACATTACCCCCCCCTCTGAAAAAGCCTGCCCTTAGGCTTTGTGTGTCCGTATTATATCTATAGGGTATTCTTATCTTTATGCTTAATAGGCAGCCTATTGTCTTCGCTATACCAGCACTCCATCTACTTATTAAGGTACTTTAGGGGCCCGGTGTTACGGACGCTTTAAGTACAATATTACGACTACTTGGAGAAGAGTCGGAAGAAGCTAGTTGGTTAATACAGGCACGATCCAGCATGGAGCCGGTAGAACCATGTGACGAGGAATGGTAAGCGAGTTACATGATATTGTACGAAGTGTACGAAGTATACGAAGGGAACGTACGTATAACGCGTATAACACGTATCTTACGTATAAGGAGGTTTCCTAGGAGTACGGTTGTATATTTAAAGGACCATAGTCCCTACTCTAGATAGTTCTTTCCTTATAGTAATTCTCAGAATATAATTAGAGTTAATCTATTAGGCAACTACTCCACCAGTTATTATTACGTTATTAACTTTTATACTTGCATTTCCTACACACCTAGCCCAATAACGAGCCCATTGTAGTTACTGCTATAAGGTTCCGTTATACAATTACTACCTAGTTACAGTATTAATATAAGAAGTTAAATAATATACCACCAAAAGCAGCCACTATAACGCCATTAACGGCGGCAACTACTTTAAGGTTAGGAGGCGATACTAGTATAGCAGATACTAACTTATAGCAACCTGTGACGGTCGGACAACTATAAGAGATAGTTAATTAGTTAACAGAAAACAATGCGATATTTAAATAAAGAATTAACGGAATAGGCGTAGTAAAGGTTAAATTACTATCAATTAAGAGATTCTTAGGAGAGAGATTAAAGCTTAAAGGATTTTTTACGTAAATGCATTTTAAGGTTATGCAGGAAGGAGCAAAGCTGGCGACACCTATAGATTAAATAGCGTATGTAGGATTATTCTTATTAAGAAGGGCACTTAAGTAGTTTAAGTCTTACCTTACAGAGATACAAGCAAATAGAATAACAATGACAAACTAAGAGGTACGGTTTATATTCTTAAGCTAGAACGGGTTTATAGAGCGACTTATATAAATATTTAAAGACCTAGAGGCGACAACTACGGCGGAAAGAAGACTTTAAGGCATTACGCAACGAACCTTAGTAATTAAGTACACAACGTAGTTCCAGACGCTAGTAATATAAGTTAAGTGAAATAATAGGGCGCTTATGGCACAGTATAAATAAGGACTTAAGGCTAAAGTCTAGAATATAATTATTCTAATAGAAGATGCGGACACCCTAAGGGAATTAATAGATCAAGTAATTAAGATTAATAATAGGATCTTCTAAAGGGAATAGACTAAGAAAGGTTAAAATAGAGTTTTATAGTTATATAGGACGTAGAGTACATAATGACTAAAGCTAAGTTAGAAACTATAGTATGGCGCAGAGCTAATAGACCTAAGTAGTACTAAAGAAGCCTATAAGAGATAGAGTAAAAAACTATAAAAACCTAAAGGTTAAGGATCTAGTGATTATAGAACTAAGGAGTAGAGGCCAAACTAGGGATCTTATTAAGAGAAGATGTTTAAGCGGACTCTATAGCAAAGTTAATGGTTTAGAGATAGAGCTTATATAAATTGCGGGAAATAAGGTTATTTTGTAAAGGATTATAAAGATGGTTAGAGTCACTATATAATAAAGGGAACTAGACTAATAGAAGACATATATGTATAGAGGGATAATAGTATACTGCGAGAAATAAAAGAGTATTTAATTAGAAGTTTCGTGTTCTGTTATAATAACGCATGCCGAATTTATAAAGACGCTAAGTATGGCGTAAGCTATTAGCTATAGGAGCTAAAATCTATAGAGTATAGAGGAACTAACGAACCATCGCGTAGATTAGATATTGAAGACGATAAATTTAACGTAGGCGAAATATTTATAGACGATAAGAAAATAAAGGCAGTTTACTAAGAACGTGCAGACCTTAGAGAAGTCATATTAGAAGTAGGGACTGAGACCGCTATAGAGCAAGGTTTAGTAACGGGCATTATAATACCGTTAGATACGGTATCTATTACTTTATAAGACAAAAAGAAGAGCATCTTAAAGAGATTAAGTAAGTAGACGACTGCTAGTGCTAATTCATCGGACAGGATCCGGACAGTAACTCTTGGCAGTAACTTTACTGTCCGAATCTTTTGATTGACGGCGGCTCAGCAGGCGGTAAAGGAAGCCAAGACACTACTCAGGGCCTATTTTAGCCTTCCCGTCATCTATTTTTACTCTTTCTTGTGCTGTACATATCTCCCCCTACACGTCTCCCCCCACGCGTCTCTCTACGCGTCTCCTTCCACGTGTCTCCCCACGCGTCTCCTTCCACGTGTCTCTCTACGCGTCTCTCTACGCGTCTCTTTCTATGCGTCCCTCTACGCGCCCCCCTTTGTAAGAGAGGCACGGGCAAGGCACGGGCAGAGACGCGAGCAGAGGTACGAGCAAAGCCAGAGCCACAAGTAGAGCCATAGGCAGGGCTACAAGCAGAGCCACGAGCAGAGCTACAAGCAGAGCCACGAGCAGAGCTACAAGCAGAGCCACGAGCAGGGCCATGAGTAGGGCCACGAGCAGAGAGAGGAGCAGAGGGGGGCAAAGGGAGAAGTAAAGGGGCAACTTAGATAGGAAGGTGGGTCGGTAGGGATGGGAGGTGGGTCTAGATGAACAGTGCTTAATTAGTTGATCTACAGGGGTAAATTAAGGCTGAGCTTTAATATTCCCTTTCTAGACACCCCTTTCTACCTCTACACCTCGCACCTCTATACCTCTACACTTCTCTACGTCTCTGCTTGTGGCTCTGCTCGTGGCTCCACTTATGTCTCTGCTCGTGGCTCTGCTTATGGCTCTACTTGTGGCTCTGCCCATGGCTCTGCTTATGGCTCTGCTCGTGCGTCTACTTATGTCTCTGCCCGTGTCTCTACCCGTGTCTCCTTGCGTCTCCTTATGCGTCTCTTTGCACGTCTTATAGGGGGTTAGGTAGAGAGGTGTGGAGACAGACGTAGAGATATAAGGTGCAGAGGCGTAGAGGTGTAGAGGCGCAGGAGGAGGCGCCTCTCTCCCC
>Ga0307515_10023770_pt1 | contig 10720 bp, 8 predicted proteins | sample 17_EM_MG_FD_194513 | JGI IMG/M metagenome (GOLD analysis project Ga0307515, IMG submission 194513) | Populus trichocarpa ectomycorrhiza microbial communities from riparian zone in the Pacific Northwest, United States - 17_EM | ecosystem: Host-associated > Plants > Roots > Unclassified | place...
ATTTTCAAAACTTGCAACCCATGAAATCCTAGAAACAGGCTTAACCAAGATCAAATCCAAACAAATTAAATGTTGAAGGGTGAAATCGAATAAAAAAATATCAATCTAAAAACTTTTAAAGAAAAAATTAAGCTTTAAAAAATGATAAATAAAACAAATCAATCCTGAGCAAATCCCTTAAAGCTAAGTTAATTTTCAAAACTTGCAACCCATGAAATCCTAGAAACAGGCTTAACCAAGATCAAATCCAAACAAATTAAATGTTGAAGGGTGAAATCGAATAAAAAAATATCAATCTAAAAACTTTTAAAGAAAAAAAAAAACAATCAAAAGATTAAGGATGAGATCTAATAGGAAAAAAGTAATGGAGGGTGAAATCAAAAAAAAAAAAACTCAATTCTAAAATTTATTTCAGATTCTATAAATAGAAATTAAAAAAGTGGAGACTAAATTTGACAAAGCATGAAATTGAATGAAAATGAAATTGAATTAAAATTTTAATTTTATAAATAATTTTAAATAAAACAAACAATAACCAAAATAACATGGACTAAATAAAAAAGGAAGATAAGTTTAGTGGGTGATTTGAAAAAACATAAGGCAAGCATTAACACCGAGGAAGAGAGATGAAAGAAAGAAGAAAAAAGTTATTTTTCTATGCTTTTTTTATATGAAAATACAAAACTAACCCTCAATTGGAGCTTAAAAAGTTATTTCTTTTAAGGGTAGTGATGTAAAATTATGGTGTCGTCAGAACATAAAATACTCGTCTTGTCCCGAATCAATTTAAAAATACCAAAATGACCCCATTACACAGATAATTCTACCCTCAATCATTAGCCAATTAGATTTTTTTATAAGGGTAAGAAAGTGAGAAGACGATTCCTGTCCACAATGTAATGTGTCTAGATGAATAATATTTTCACCTTTCCTTTTAGTTATTTTTAATAGGGATTACCAAAAAGACAAAAGAAAAAACACAAAGAAACAAATTAATAAAAAAACACCCTTCAATAGTCAATTGTCCATCACTCTCTTGCCTCCAAAATTCGCTAAAGTACTAGTTCTTATCCCCATAATCATTATGGATCGATTTATAAGAACCTTGTGTTTTCAACCTCCCGTAAACCTGGTTCAGATGTGTGTGACACTCACGATGCTTTCTATCTCTTAATTGACTTGTATGGACTTGACAAGGTGGATGCGAAGGTATCTATGGAGTAGAAAACTTTGATTGTCAAAGGTGAAGGTGCAAAGCAAGGGGATGATGAAAACAATGGCAAAAAATTATAATTATTATACAAGTCTAATGAGTCATGGCTAGGTGACGAAAGATGTTGCGGTTGTTGTGGTGTCTAAGTGTGTGTTTGATATTGTGATATAATGTACTTTTCAAACGTGGTTTTCATTTAAAAATAATCAAGATAATTGTTTTCAGATTTTATTTTTTTATTAGTATATCAAAACCATCATAAAACACTAAAAAAAGCATCGATTTCATGTTTTTTCATACCAAACACTCTTTTGAAACGCACCTAAACACAACTTAAAACGCAATGCCAAAGAGAGAGTTGATGTTTTCCATGTTAAGGCTGTGTACATTAAATGTGGGTTTTCATTAATTTCAATTAGTGGTAACTAGATTGATGGGTCGTGCTATATTATGGGCCGAACCAAATTTCTTTCAATATAAAAAAGAGTTTAGGTGGCATAAGCATTCTTAAAAAAAACAAAAATACTATATGAATTGGGTTATTGACTTGACTAGATTTAATAATCTCAGATAATTTAATAATGCGAATAAAAAAATACAATGAAAATAAATAAACCGATAAAAAATGACAATGATTAACTCAAAAAATGAATGTGTATCAATACCAAGAAAGATATCCTCCAAATGTTCTTAAAAGGTCTCTGTGTTCTTATTTGATAATGAAGCAAGAATTAAATAAGAATGCGATAACGCTATAGAAAGTAAAATGAAAAAAAAAATTCAAAGCTTAATTTCAAGCAAATCAAATATTGAATAATAAAATTAAAGAAAAAATTATAATTTAAAAAGGATAAATAAAATCCTGACCCGAGCTTACTCGTTTTAGCATGCCAAATACGCAACCAGGTTGTGATACTAGGGTAATCCTATAAAAACAAATTGAATAAAACTTAAAAGGTCAATTATCAAACAAGGAATGTCGTGGGCAAAACTGGAAAAAAAAACTTAATTTTTTTAAAGAAAAGCAATGAAAAAAAATATCAAGTCAACTCAAATTAATTTATTAAGCCCGCAACTCAGGACACGAGATCAGGAAAACCCTATAGAAAGGAAAGTGAAAAAAAAAGCACGAAGACCAATTCCTAACTAATCAAATATTGAAAGATGAAATTGAAATAAAATCAATTTAAAAAAAAACATAAAAAAAAATATCAAAGTCAATCCAAACTAATCCTCAAAACCCGTAACCTGGTCATGTGCTCAGGACTGACCCTATATAAGGAAAGTCTTAAAAATAATGAAACAAAATTTTCAATTAACCAAATATTAAGAGATGAAACTGAACAAAAAATAAATAAAAAAGGATCCAAAATAAAAAAAAATAGCAATCAAAAAAATGAAGACCGAATTTGAAAAAAATAAATTGAAATATTGAAGGATGAAATTGAAAGAAAAAACTCAATTAGGAAAAGGATTAAAAATAAATAGTAATCAAACGAATGAGGACCAAATTCAATATAAAAATTAAATGAAACCAAATGATGAAAGATGAAATTAAAAAAATCAATAAAAAAACAAAGAAAATAGAAATCATGAGAAAGATAACCAACTTCAATACAAAAATAAATGACAAGACACCTTTAAATTTTGGTAGGTGAGTATGAAACTCGATGAGAAGAGAGAGAAAAGAAGGAGAAGAAAAAAAAGTACATTGATGCCCGAATGTCAGACCGCTGTGTACATTTGCTTGACCACCGAGAAAATCACGCCAAGATGCTTCTAATTCCACTACTGAAAGCGGTGTTTGGCTTTCATAAGACGCTTCACACGTCGTCTAATGGCAGTGAAGGATTTCTACACATGTACTCCAATCCTCATATTTGTTTTAGTTTTAATTTTGGTCCCTCGATATTTAATTATTTTAAATTAGTTAAATTTTATGCACTAGAAGTTTCCCTCGATATTGCAAGATCCCCTTACAAATGTAATTAAGTCAAACATCACATAAAATTAACTTGAAAGGATCAAATTAGAAGAAAAAAATTGAGGGACCCGAAAAACTACTTACCTTGATCTTGTAAATTAGTCCCTGATGTTAGCAAACAAAAGGGACTCAATATTTATTCAAGATTGAAATTCGGTCCCCAAAGCTCTAATTCTTATAATTCAACCAAGCAAAAATATTCCCCTGACACTACAAAACTTCTGTACATAAATATGAAAACAAATAACCATGACTAATCCAATAGAAAAGCAATGTTAAAAGTTCAAATTAAAATAAAAACAAATTGAGGGATCAAAGTGGAGAAAAACTTTGGGAGCAAGAAAAAAAGAGAAACACCAAGCAAATCCATAATGTTCTTTCTTGCAAGGCATAGTAAAACACTATTGCCCTTTAGTTTTTTTTTTTTCTGTTTTATTTGTGTGAGTAGATAATAGAGAATTGTGACTTGTAATTTGTGAATAATATAATAAATGGAGCAAAGACTTCATTTGTTATTTTGGAATTAAGAAAATGTTGAAAGATAGTAAGGGTTGATTGATAATGTTGGTAAATAGGAAATTGGGATTAGCGCTTTCGTTATGTTTGGTATGTGTTGAAAAATTTGGAGAGAATATGTTAAAAAATGTTGAAGGGAGAAGTTTTAGAATGTTTAGTAAGAGTTAATAAATTTATAAATAATGGTGGGCCCCAATATAAATAGAATTAATTTTATATTAAATCTGTTTATAAGAAAATTTAAATAATTTATGGTTCAAAATATAAATGAAAGAAAAAACAAAGACCAGAATAAATTTTAATTCTAAAAAGAGAGGGAAGAGCACAAAATCAAGAATTTCATCCCTCCCTCCCTCCCAAAGGTTAAACACGTACGTAACCCCATTTTTGGAATTAAATATTAACCTTCTTTAAAATTTTCCCTTATCAAAAAATAATTTTATTTTTATATTTTTACCATTCTAATAAAGGCATATTATTATATTAAATAGTTTAAATTTAAAGGTTTGTTCAGTCAAATGTATGACTAAAAATTTTGTGGTTTTATATATGTAATTACATGACCTGGTGAAAAATGAAAACTTTTAGTTTCAAGTGCGGTCCGGCCTAATTTGTTTCCAACCAAAAAAAGAGTCACGCCAATGCATGTGTTTAAAAAAACAAAAAAAATATTCAAGATTTGAGTTATTAACTCGATTGAGTTTAATAAACTTGATTAACTTAAATAATATGAATAAAAAATATAATGATAATAAATTAATTAATAAAAATAATTGACAACATAAAACCATGTCAAAATAATTGAACCAAGTACATCCGAGTTAGCATACAAAATTCATGATCTGATTGTAATATCGGGGTAACCTCATTGAAAGAAAACTAAATAAAATCATGAATCTCAATTATAAAACAACATAATATTCAAGGGTGAAACTAGTAAAAAAATAATGATAAAAAAAGCAATGAAATAAAATATTCTTGTCAACCCGGGTTATCTTGTCAACCCCTTAGAAAGGAAAAAAAAAAGGCACGAAAATCATTTCTCAATAAATCAAATGTTTAAAGATGAAATTGAAAAAAAAATAATTTAAAAAATATCTAAAAAAAATACCAAATTCAACCCGTGTTAGCCTTCAAAACCAATAACTTTAGTAATGAACCTGAGACCAACACCATAGAAAACAAACCTAAAAATAACAAAGCAAAATTATAAATCAATAAAATGATACGGGATAAAATTGGAAAACAATACAATAAGAAAATCCTCCAAAACAAACAAAAAATGAGAATTAAAAGAATGACTAAATTTGATTCAAAAATAATTTGATATAAAATGTTGAGGGGTGAAATTGAAAATAAAATTCAATTAGAAAAGTGATAAAAACAAACAAACAATAATCAAAAGAGTAAGGATCAAATTTGAAATTTATATCAAATCAAATGATAATGGATGAAAATGAAGAAAAAAAATCAATAAAAAAGAATAAAAACAAAATAAATAATAATTAAAAGAATGAGAATTAAATTGGATGCAAGAAAAAAAATGAAAGGAAAAATTTATTTTTTGGTAAGGAGAAGAAAGAGAAAAGAGGAATGAGAAGAAAAAAGTAAATTGTAGACCAACCACTTATCTGATTGCCACACATATGGCGCCGTCAGAAAGACCACAACGAGACGTTTTTAACGCAACCCTGGAAGACAGTGTTTGGACAATGGGTAACGCCACCGAACGAAAGAGTGTGGGCATTGCCCAAAGCTAGCGCGTGCCACACACATGCCTTCATTTTTTATTATTAATATTTTAATAATTAAAATGATCAAATTGCACCGACCCAGCATGTTGATTACAAAAACTCTAGCGCAAATATCATTGGTTGCAAGTTTTTTTCTTTCTTTCAAAGGTATGGATGTATTTATACTATTCATACAAATGTTAAAAGATCAAATTAATCTCGATGCAGCTATTAATTAAAAAAAAACAAATTTGAAAGTACACGAACACCCTTGCTTTTTTTTTTTTTTTACTTTTAAGGGTATGCAAGTATTTACATCATTTCTAAAAAAGTAAAAGGACCAAAATAACCCGTTAGATCTTTAAACAAATTTGACTTTTTAAAGGTAATATAATCTTTATATAATGATTATGCAAGGCTAAAATAACGAATTATCCCAAACAATTGGATAATGACATATGACTGGAAACTATCAAATTACCCCATGCGAAAAATAACAATGTTTTTTTTATTGGGAGGTCAAAAAAGTAATTGTACTATTATGATGATTAGGATTACGTGTCTATATACATAATGTTTTCTTATCTCTTTTAGTTTCTTTTCTAATAAAATATATTTCCAAGTAAATTTTATTGTACCTTCTTGGATTTTACATGTCATATCAATTTATTTACAAAACGTTTTTCTTTATTAACTATGTTTTATTTTTTCATCAATTAGATCCTTACCTTGGTCTTTATTAACAAAACTAATAAAAAATATTTTTTATTACTAACTTTAATTTTCTCTTAAATAAGTAGTTTACATAATTATTTTATAAGTGAGTTTGAAAGTGATTTCACTGGAAAAACAACAAAGCCCAACAAATATTATGAATTTGAGTTTTCATAAAAAAACACAGGTACAAATTAATTAGTAAAATACAATTAAGTTTTTTAGAAAATTTAAAAAACTAAAAACTCTAAAAACGAAGCCAAATTGTTTCAAATTAAACCACTATTTGTTTTTTATGGATATTCAATAAAAGAATAAAGAAAAATACAGTCAATATTCGAAATTTATGACAATTTTATTTGACTTGGTTGCCCTCAGTTGGGAAGAAAAGCTAAGGAGTTCAGACTTGATATAGAACAAATTGAAGTGATTACTACTGTTTAATTGGTGAAAATTGAATTAGTTGACTCTTTTATAGTGTGAGTTGACTCTCTTTCGGTGATAGCATTGAGAAAAAAGAAAGAATACTGAGATGGAGAAATTGAGAAATCAGTGGGATATATCAAGAAAATTAATTTTTTATATTAAATTAATTCTGACCTTTCTTCAATCTATAAAAACTAGCAAGTTGAACTTTTGATTTTCTTCTTCTAAAATAAAATTTTGATTTTCCTCTCTGAGAAAATCTTTATGCCAATAGTTGGAATATTTCACCATTGCAATATTATATATCAGTATTTGGTACACCTGAAAAAGTTTCACGGCTTAAATTCTACATATAAAGAATTTAAGGGGATATTCAAGAGTATAATAACGATTGTGATTTAAAATATTTTTTATTTGAAAATTTATTAAAATAATATTTTTTATATTTTAAAAGTTATTTTTGATAACAGAATAAAATAATCTAAAAATATAAAAAATTTATTTTTAAATTTTTAGAAAAATAATTTCAATCGTATTTTCAAATACTGTGATAATGTTTTAAAGAGAAGAAAGCAAGAAACTTTGCCATTTAAAAATAAATTAATGGAATTCAGTTTCCATGTATGGAGATGAACAACAAAGAAATGAATAATTTAAAGGACTACAGTACCATATTCAATACTTTTTTTTTTTTATGAAACCATATTCAATACTATATTGTAAATTTTACAATAAGATGTGAAAGAAAGAAAAAATCACATTTAGGGATAATGAGGTACAGAACCTAGAAGCTCCCTTTTATGTCCCTCCTCACAAAAAGTTCCAGGTCTAGCTATTTTAGATATACCAACCCTAAATATTACAACAACAATATTTATAGACTAATCAGTAGACTATATTGTTGAAAAAATTAACACGATGATTTCTGCAAATATATATGAATACTGGACTTAGTTAATACTGTGAGTCCACTAGGCAACGAAGAATGTTCACCTGCATCTCAAGACTTGTTATATAACTTCCCATGTCGCTAAACAGTTCATCAACGCCCATCTCATTCCCACCCGGCATGAGAGATCTTAGACTGGCCAGCCGGCTTCCGATCTGCTCTTCCTCACTTTGCTCTGCAGCTTCTTTCTTGCTTCTGGCCCTCTTTAATCTCTTGTTAATCTTGGGCTTACCATTAGGGCTTGGGGAAGCTCTCTTTTGAGAAGTTACATTTGGTGAGGAATGATTATCCGCATCGTTTTTCAGAATGCTTGGGCCATGCATTGAAAGACGTCTCAATGAGGCATGGTGATGGATGGAAGAGTCATGAAATCTACCAGCATTCGTATTCTTGTGAAGCCTGCTTTTCAAGGCTCGACTCCAAGCAAACCCTGGGGCGGACATCACCAATGCCATGTCTACTTCATATCTCACACTTTCGTCTAGCTCAGAATCATGGCCATAATTGTCATCTACTAGCCTGCATGTTTTTATCTTCTTCAGAGCTGGAACCAAATGGCTCACGTAATTCCTAACAAACATTGTTTGCCCTATCAAGCTTGGCTCAAGAGGATATACACATCTCCGTTTAGCACTCATCTGTTCCTCCATGCAAGAAGTGAACAACAGAAACTGATGGTCGTAGAAAAAATGGAGGTAAAAGTAGTGCAGCCACTAGTTCTGGGGGAGAATTGTCACATAAAAGACAGAATCTGAGAAGTTAAGACCTGAAAGAACAATGCTGCAATTACGTTGATAGAGAGAGAGAGGGAGAGAGGGAGGGAGGGAGGAGCTGCTTCTCTAGTGCCCACAAGGGATGCAAAGAGAAACAGCAAGAGCTGGAATAGATCGAGAGCAGCTAGTGAAGCACATGGAGTTATAAACAAAGAATTGGATGCTAACTATCTGCAGGGGCCAACGTACGTGACACCCTAGCTATCCCAGTTCAACTCGATATACCCCACAAAATGCACCATTCTCATTCAAAAAACTTTGACATATGGAAGCCAGCCCACAAAAATAATTGGAGTGACAAAGAGATTCGTAACTATCGTCACCCAGGAAATGAGAGAGAACGTAAATCCCATGATTTTAGAGCAAATTACGGTGTGTCGAGGCAAATATACTGACCACCCCTCATAGCCAACAACGAAGATTGGCGTCCAAAACCCTGGGCTGGCCTCTTTGGAGTGGGCACATGGCCTCACATGCTTTCCTTTGCTTTTCCCCCACCTACCTAAAGGACTCTCTCCATGTGCACTACGAAACAAAACATTAAAACCCCACTATAAATGCCCTCACATGTCTCCACCCCTCCATGACTGAATACTCTTCTTCTTTTTTTTTCTTTTTTCTTTTTTCTTTTTTCTTAAATCCTCCCTTCTGGCTCTCCTACTTGAAATGGATTTTCCCCATATTTCAAATCAACCAGCTCAGCCCTGCATGTTTCTCGACCACTTTTCAACCATTTTCATATCTACTTCAAGAATAGGCTGTTTTTCCAAGAGGTTATAATTAATGATATATTAGCTATCGTTTTTCTTTTTTCCGATATGATTTTTTTTATTAATATGAATGTTCGGACTAGTTTGTGTGTATTTCGATTAATTTTACAGGCCTTGAAGTTAATGACTATATAAGTCTCTAGTAGCTATCATATTATAATTTGCTTTCCTTATTTTCTTCTTCTTTAAAATGCTCATTTGCTTGTTTTTGTAACATAGGATGAGTGCATTACATGCTATTATCAGCTGCCACTCTATCACTGCTTGAAAGTTTAAAAACATCAATGGAATATATTTATCAGCAATTAGGGAAACATTTTGTGAATCAGATGATGTTTTCACAATTTTATTTTATTTATTGGTTAGTTGTTATTTTATTTTATTCAATTTTAAATAGGCCCCCGACTAAGCATGTCAATTTTTTTTTTGTTTGGAGTGTTGATTTGAATAGCCTTCATTTAGGGGAGACTCTCCAAAAAAAATTTTTTATCTCATTTCTCATGTTTATAATTATTGGAAAAGAAAAAAAATGAAATAAAAGGCTCAGGGTGTTACAAGTAGTGTTATAAAAAATATGTTGGAAAACACTTTTCAATATTTGCTTATGCCATGAAAAATAAGTTGAAAAATAACTTATTAATATTTTTTTGAAGTCTATTAAAAATATGGGCATCAAATATGACAGATAAAAAAGTTGTTGAAGAATGAAATTGAAAAAAAAAATTTAATTTTTTAAATTATCTCAAATAAAATAAATAACAATAAAAAGAATAACGATCAAATCTTATAATTAAATTTTTTTTGAAAAAATATGAAATTAAAAAAACTTTTAATTTAATAAATTATTTTCAATAAATAAATAAAAATAAAAAATACAAATCAAATCTGATAGATAAAAAAATTCAAAATAATGATAAGAGAAAAATAAATGACAATCAAAAGAATGAGGACCAAAGTTGATACAAAAATTAAATTAAATCAAATTCTAGGGGATTAAATTAAAAAAAATAAAATATATAACAATCAAAAGATCGAAGATCAAATTTGATATAATCAATAAATAACATGTCAAAATAAAAATTAAAAAAAAAGCATAAATACATTTTCCTGAAAATCAAGTCAAGTTTTTATTTAACTAGAAAGTATTTTTAAATTATCAACCCTTGTAATGATAAACAAACATGAAAAAAAATAAAAAAAATCAAAAAATCATTTTCCATGAAAAAACAGTGATTATGCTATCTCTCCTTTCTTAATCAAACTAAATTTCACATCTTGGAAAAGTCAATTTTTACCACTGTTTAATACGCAAGGCCTTACAGGTTTTGTCAACGAAGAGGAACCAGCACGTCTCTAAGAAATCTTCAATCATGGAAGCCAATCTTGCATAAGATGTATGGTTCAAAATATTCAAACTTTAAGTCTCGCAAATTGGAGGTGTTTTTACTCTAATCTCAAATTTAAAAGCTGTTTAATTAAGAGAATTGTCAATGGAGTTCACCGAAATTTGGTTTAAAAAAAAAACGAAGCATAAGTGCATTTTCTCCTCCTTTTTTTCAAAACTAGCTCATCATTTATTTTTTAATTTTATTATTCACATAGACACACGATTTTGTGGTTTAAATTACTCAAATTATTTTCT
>Ga0307515_10023771_pt1 | contig 10718 bp, 11 predicted proteins | sample 17_EM_MG_FD_194513 | JGI IMG/M metagenome (GOLD analysis project Ga0307515, IMG submission 194513) | Populus trichocarpa ectomycorrhiza microbial communities from riparian zone in the Pacific Northwest, United States - 17_EM | ecosystem: Host-associated > Plants > Roots > Unclassified | place...
TATCATTTTATACACACAAAGAACACAAACGCATCGCATAGGGCGGACGCATATCTATTAGAATCTAAAATAAATAGAAGTAGAATCTGGTAATGGTATGAATATTTTTTAAAACATTGGCTAAATCTTCATCTGTCATTTTTTTTTTTTATATAAAAAAAGATATCTTCTTCAAGTCTATTTTATGTGTGAATCCATGGACTTTGCCCTTTTGCTAGCAGCTCTTCGATCCACCTAGGAAAAACTCCATGGCAAGAACACTACCAACATATATGTTTCTTCCCTTGTTCAAGAAAATGCATCTCCACAACTTAATGTTTTTTATGAGTAAGAATTCTATTCATATACGCTGAATAATTGAAAGCAATTGATGAATAGTTGGAAGCTTGAGCTACAAATTAGCTGTTACTTTCCCTCCTTTTCTTTTAAGAAGCTTTCAGACATTAGACATAAGCTTTCAGCATGAGGAAGGACGGTGCCACCTTCACGCTCGAGGCCCATCATTTTGAAAATTTGGTAAGGATTGGAGAGGGGCCGCGCGGACGCAGGCCCCAACTAGCACAAATTATGACGTACACTCTCCCACTTGGGGAGATGTTAGGCTCGCGCGCTGTCCTAGTGCAATGAGAACCGCCAACCTAGGCCATGGGCTTTCTTGATCGCCCATCGACCCCGTCCAGGTAAGTAATTCTTTCTGTCCATCTGCCTGCTGTTTTATAATCCATCCTTTTACTCCACTCTCCATTTCTTTCCGATGTGGGGCAAAGATCAGTCGATCATCAACACGTAAAACAAAGACTGTATCGAGATTTTCAAAAGAATTCATCTGCCTTGAAGAAGCTGTGTGTTTTGAACTAGGTTGGATCCATGAAAGGATTCTTGGGACCTTTGAGCGTAAGTTGAGGTCTTGTATTTTGGATCTGGTTTCTTCCTTTTTTGGGTTTTGATAATTTGATGGAGATGGTGATGGGGTGGTGGGTTTCGATTGCAGCGGCTTGGAAGTATTAGGAGCTACTCAGGGACGTTTAAGAGATCACAATTGCGGCTTGAAGGGATGAAGGATGTTATTGCTGTTGCTTCTGGTAAAGGTGGCGTTGGCAAATCCACCACTGCGGGTACTTTGTTTTTGGGTTTACTTCTCTTTTTTCGTTTCTTTTTTATTTTATAGTCTTAGGGGCAGTTAAGTTGAAGGGTTTGTTTCATTTTGAACTTTCTAACAAGTTTGTTTTCATTGTTCTTCTTAAAATGGAGTCTCTTGGGGTTTTGGGACGGTTCTAAATGTCAGCATCAAGGAAAAATTTCCATTCTTTTTGTCTGTTTTGCTGAGCTAATGAGGCAATTAGGTGATTGCAATGTTCTAACTTCCGGGTCAATGATTATATGCTGATTTTGAGAAATGACTGCGTTATTAGTTTTCATTTTGAAATATTTGCTTTTTCTGTGATGTTTTAAGTGGGGGTGGTTTAAAGAGGAGTGGAAAGTGGAAACTAACTTCAAATTATGAGCAATATTGATTGTTTCTCTGAATTCAAATGCGTTTGATTACCATGTCATATGTCTTCTCTTTGTACATGAGATCCACGAGGCACTTACCATTGCCCTTTTCCTTAATGTTGTTTGATTTGATTCATATCCGCAAACTGGTTGGACCTGCAGTTAACTTGGCTGTTGCACTTGCTATTAAGTGCCAACTGAAGGTGGGCCTGCTTGACGCTGATGTTTATGGACCATCTGTTCCTATGATGATGAAGATTGACAGGAAGCCAGATATCACTGAAGGTAACGCTTTAAGTCTCTAATGTGTTCAAGAAGGCATGTTGTCGATTTAAGGTAGTATTTTAAGTGGATATCAATAAGTTGATCCTTGTAAGTGTGATAGCAAGGGGTTTGAGATAGTTAGAAGTTGTTTGCTCTATTTAAGATCGTTTACTAACCTTGGTTGATTTCATAACTCATCATTCTCATTTCCTCACTCTCACTACTGAATTACATGCGTTGTGCTTTGTACCTTGCAACATGCGTATTTTGAAAATATACTGAGACACAAGGAAGTGAATTTATCGTATAAGTCAATTTTCACCCCCCCTTGACTCCCCTTCTACACGCATGGCAGATGCCGATGTTGGAGAATGAGTTTTTGTTTTTGTGACTTCATTTACTTCTAGTGATTTCCTTGTGGGCTGAAGTTATGTGAATTTAACATCCAGTGTTGAACTTGAGGTGATACACAATCACACCCAAACATATGCAATGGATCTCTGTTTGTCATGCTTATAACTTGTAAACAACAATTTGAACATAACTTTCTCTCTCTCCTCTCTCTCTCTTGCAGATAAGAAGATGATTCCAATAGAGAACTATGGAGTTAAGTGTATGTCAATGGGATTTCTTGTAGAGAAGGATGCCCCTATCGTATGGAGAGGTCCCATGGTACGTTAGTCGTTATATTTCCCCTACATGTTGGCAACTCATCTTTCAGATGGATTGTGGTCTTACATCAACTTAACAAAAAATCTCAACAATTCATCGTTAGTTAATGTAATATGATGCTTTTCCTTTTCTTTTAGTGAAAAATATGTCTAAACATTGATAAAAAAAAAATCGAGATAACCCCGTGCTTTACATTTACTCTCCTTTCATCCTTTTGCCTTTACATCATCTGCAAATAATTACTGGTGGCAGGAATGTAGCAGTTTTGTCCATAGAATTTTTTATTTGCTTCTTATGAGAACTTGAGTCTACCTTCTACTACAGGTGATGAGTGCTCTTGTGAAAATGACTAGGGGAGTTGATTGGGGAAATCTTGATATTCTTGTGGTGGATATGCCCCCTGGTACTGGCGACGCACAACTAACTATGACCCAAAATCTGCAACTATCTGGTGAGTAAAGAGTATTTCATTTAGCCCGAGGACAAAAAAGTATTGCTCTCCATTTCCCTTTTAAGGTTTTGTTAATTTTGTTGTGCTGATTTAATTATCAAAATGACAATTGCCATTATGCTGACTAGCCTTTTGTCTAATTAACAATACTAAATGTTGTTTCTAGGTACCTTGTTTATATTAGTATTTTGTTTTATTCCTGACCTCTATTTTTATGGCTCCTGGATATAATATGGATATGTTGTGACACTGCAAGCATTATGTTTACGGTGTTGAAAATGATTTTGGATGACTTAATATTTCATTTGCTTCATCTGGCTTTCTCTCGTTGCATTTCTGTGGATGACTTAATATTGATTCCCTTCCAACTATTTTGTAAACAGTAAAGTTTTCTCCTTGATAATAAGCAGAAAAGGTTGTGATGTTTGTACATGTGCTTTTGTTGGTTCATTCAGTCTGTTTCCCACATGTTATATAACTCTCTATATCTAAGTGGGGGCCAAAGAAGAAAGCTTTTCCTATTTTATTGCCAATAAGTGACTCTGTTTCAGTAACATATTTTCTTCTTGTACAGGTGCATTGATTGTTTCAACTCCACAAGATATTGCTTTGTTGGATGCTCGTCGAGGAGCTAATATGTTCTCTAAAGTTGGCGTTCCTGTATGATCATTTCTTTTGCTGAAATCTGAAAATGTTTCATTCAGTAATTAGTGAAAAAATTCAGCAATTTGGCTTAGATAATGAAGCATTACTAGATATTGCATAAATAAAAAACTGATTATGATCAGTGGCATAACATTTTTTTTATTACAAATCACATTAGTTACAAGCAATAATGATTTTGTAAGTTTTGGCGCTACACACATGAAACATGCAAGCACCCATGGATGCATGTGAAACATGCAAGCATCCGTTGGTGGATTGATATATTTCTCTTGCATGCATGTGTTTTCACAGATTTATTAGTTTTTGGTATATTAGTAGAAACTGAAAGCAAGTGTTTTCCTCCTCTGTTACTTGTCATGGAGGTGTTTGGGATTTTTATTCTATTGTTGTGATATTCTATAGGAAAGGAAAGAAAAGCTGCTGTTAATAATTCTATTTATAAGCATCCTAATGATGTTTACAGATTTTGGGATTTGTAGAGAACATGAGTTTCTTCAAATGCCCACATTGTGGTGAACCTTCATTCATTTTTGGGAAAGAAGGAGCTAGAAATGCAGCTGCTTCAATGGGTCACAACTTTCTTGGTGAGGTATGCCAACTTTTTTATTTATTTACTTTGGACATGATGAGCGCAATCTCTTGATGTTCCAGTTGATTTGTAACTAGTAATTCACTTCAATTTACATTATGATGTTTCAGATACCGTTAGAAGTGGACGTCAGAAAAGGTTCTGATGAAGGCATCCCTGTAGTGATTTCAGCACCTGATTCTGCGATCTCCAAAGCATATGGTGATACAGCACAAAATGTTGTCAACAAACTTGAGGAATTGGCAAAGGAACCATCTCTCCATCCAGAGATTAATCTGTAAAAACTTTGGTAGAAGAACAATCTCCCCTCCCCCCCATTTACTATGATCTAGTAGCCATCAAATAGTTTTTCTTGATTTTGTTACTTACTTGGTGCTTATATAGTATGCTAATTTTAATCTCTCTTTTCCTTTTCGTTGTATGAATAAGTCGATGTATTCTAGAAATAGGGCATAGGGAAAAGCTCAGAGCAATTTGCTCCAGATCTCAGCCAGTGGTTCTCTTCCTCTGCAGATTGTTTAGCTACACTGACACAACATTTTGATAAGCGAGTGAAACAATTGGGGGTATGCATCCACCTATCCTGACATCATTCCAGATGCTGTAGCCAAACTATAGACATTAATTTTAAGTTTTCTTGAAGATATAGCACTGATGAGAATTCATTAATTCTTGAATGATTACAAAAAAGCTATCCATTTACCTAGTCATGAAATACCAGGTTGTGATAAGTCGTTGGGGAGGATTACTTTAAGAATTCCATAACCCAGAAAAACTTGCAGCTCAAGAATACCATATCTTGTGTCCTTTCTGTGTTTGCACCTTCGCTCACAAAAGATTGATTTGTGGTGCCGAGCTTATTGCAACACAGAATTGTTCTAGAATTTCTCGACTGGATTAGCAACCTGTTACTTCAAAATGACCTCAGATAGCATATATTCTCATCCAGAAAAAGAAAACTAGAAGGTGCATCCAGCGTATATACCTCTCCAAGGGTTCGTTTATTAGCGCGAAGCACCGTGTTAAAAACATGTATTTTTTTTTTATCAAGAGATTCAAAGGATAATTTTCTGTGAGGCAGATATAGTTCGTGTAGTTATTGTACATTGGATTGGCATATGTTTAAAACTGAATATAAAGAGTTTTATTTCTGTAGGATATTTGAGAGTGTGTAGTAAAAAATTGATAGAAATATATTAAAATAATATATATTTTTTAAAAAATTAATGCATTAAAACGATTTAAAAAAATAATTTTTTTTTAAAAAAATGAGTTGATGGAACTTCTAAAGACACTCTAGAAAGAATAAAGTTATCTTTATTTTTTTATAATGTTGAAAAAAATAATAAAAAGAAAAGAAAACTATCGTACATTTGAGAGATCAATATATTTATTTTTCTGATGGTAAAAAAATATTTATTTTTCTAATTTCCATAAAAGAAAAAACTTCTTCGAATTCGAGATATCAAGAAGGAAAAAAATGAAATCTTATCCTTGCAAGAGAAAGGAAATAGAAAGGTCTGAACTTAAAAGTTGATCAAAGATTTCCTCCCCAAATCCCCACCCAAACAACACTTGACGAAAAAAGTTGCAGCGGTCTCCACTCTCCACTTGACCACTCCCTTCCCTACAACTAGAGGCAAATCCATTCCTCTCAGTTTCCTTCCATTTCCCTCCTCTCATTTCCGTTACTTTCCTTTCTTCTCTTCACTCTCAATCTCCTTCCCGTTCCGCCCCTGAATGCATAACTACACCGTAACTCTCAAATCTCCACTCCCTTACCATGCACCTCCTTCCCACCCTATCTTCTCTCTCCCTCTTAACCCTAGACAGTTTGTCCTCCCTTTATCCCCTCAAAAAACTGGAGGATCCATCTACCACAACCCCGTTTTCATCTGTAAAGGAACCCAACTATCCGTCCCCAGTCATGGCTCTGCTTCGCTTGGACCTTCGAACGGGAACGGTGCTGCCGTTCACGACTGGAAAGTGAGGAGTGTTGGTATCGAAAACATTGATGTTGCCACCCTGGGAAATCTCTGTGTTGATATTGTTCTTAATGTTCCAAAATTGCCCCCTCGTTCTCGTGAGGCTAGTTTTGCTTATATGCAAGAGCTGTCCAAATCCCCTCCTGATAAGGTTTGCTCTTCCTTTAACTGATTTCAGTTGTTTAACTTTTTGAAATTATTAGTAACGAAGATAAATTACATTGAAAAACATGAAATTGGAGTGTTGTATTTATGACCCTGTTGTTAATATTAGCTTTTAATTTGAATTTTTGACTGATAATTATGGTTTCAGCAGAAATTTAATCAGTATAATTGAAAATCTATGAAGTTTAATTCTCGCATCAGTGACCCTTTTATTTGTTTTAGCTGTTCATCTGTTTTTGGATTGGTTTTTATGTGATTTTTGCAAGTTCAGATGCTGATTTTAGTATTTAATTTGTGGAGATGATTGGTGTAAAAAACAAATGACAAGGAAAATAAATAAAGTTATGTTTGTGTTGATTAATGTTATTTTTGAAGAATTTCAATCGGTATTTGACTCATTATCTTACTAATAAAAGGCAATTACATTACTGACCACTTGTCTGTGTTGGTTGTTAGTTTGTTTTTAAAGTAATTTGTGCCGTGTTCCTTTTTGCAAGTAGAAATACTGGGAAGCTGGAGGTAACTGCAATATGGCTATAGCAGCTGCAAGATTGGGACTTCATTGCGCCACGATAGGTCACGTGGGTGATGAAATATATGGGCAGTTTTTGCTTGATGTGCTTCGTGAGGAGGGGATTAGTATGGTTGGGATGAGTGAAGATGGTGATATTGTTGATAGTTCTAATGCTTCATATGAGACCCTTTTGTGTTGGGTTCTTGTTGACCCTTTGCAAAGACATGGATTTTGTAGGTAAATGTTTACCTGGACGTGTAGAATTAGATTACAATATTGAAAAAAAAAAAAAGAATAAAAAATTAGGTTGCTATTATCTTTTTGTGCTCAACAGGATCATCTTTATGTGGCTTTTGTTGTTTTCAGTCGAGCAGATTTCTGCGAGGACCCTGCATTTAGCTGGATGACTAAATTAACAGAAGAAGTAAAGATGGCTATTAAACAGTCAAAGATCCTGTTCTGTAATGGTTATGGATTTGATGAGCTTTCCCCAGCTCTGATAATGTTAGCTCTAGATTATGCTGTTGAAGTTGGAACATCTGTTTTCTTTGATCCTGGACCACGTGGAAAGAGTCTTTTGACTGGAACACCTGAAGAACGACAGGCTTTAAGCCATTTGTTGAAGATGAGTGATGTTCTTCTTCTAACATCTGATGAGGTTTGACCAAGAACTTTCTTAGAATGTTTTAAGATTAGCTTCAGTTCTCAGCAAAATGCAATCCCTTTAATCTCCAATCAAAAGTTCAAAACTAGTCCAATATTGAAAACAATTCTGAAAGTAGTAATAATGACAATAATAAATACATAAGATAAGATTACCTTGTGTTTTTGTTTATATCCCTTGCATACTGTGATTGGCACATGTGTATACCTAGAGTTTACAAAATAATAGAGAGTTTTGTCGAGCATGAAAAATTTGGAAAGACAATTTTTTAGAATATTCTTTTGATGTCTAACATTTAACTTAAATATGAAATGCTGTATAGAGATTAATTCAGAGTTGTGGATGAGTTAGCCTGGATCTTGCAATGAAAATTGGTCAATTGTTGAAGTATAAACTGATTGTTAAATGAATTTGTTTTATTAAGCACTTTCCATCTGTCCTTATAAGTGTTTGAAGTTCAATGCTAGCATAGATTCTTACTGCGTGATTGTCATCAATAACTTTCGCCTTGTTCTTTGGATATGCTGTCAATTACAGATTGCTGCTTACTTCTATAGAACCAATTAAGTACTGAAATCCTTCATGGCTCATGAATACTTGTTCATGGATACACAACATGACTAAAAAGCTCCAAACAGCATCATCAATGTGTTTTATCCACGAATTAGAATATTAGTTTTAGATTTTTCCTTGGCCATTATACGCCAGGAGTTCTTTCTTTTTTGGTTTGTCTTGGAGCTTTTTATGGCTGTTACAAGTAGTTTGTTACACTTCACTTGTATAGCAATTAACTCGTCTTTCATTTGTGCTCTGAGTTTGAATTCTTTAAGCTGTTTGCATCGTGCTGTTCTGATTTAGTTCGCATACATTAATTATCTGACAGGCTGAGTCATTGACTGGAATAGGAAACCCAATACTGGCAGGGCAAGAATTGCTTAAAAATGGGATACGCACAAAATGGGTGATCATTAAAATGGGTTCGAGGGGCTCGATTCTAGTTACCATGTCAAGTATATCCTGTGCACCTGCATTCAAGGTATGATATTCCTGACCTTTTCATAGAGTCATTTGAAGGTGCAACTCTATTGTATTTCCTTGAAACCATGCGCCTTTATTCTCCCGTAGAATGCCTTAGTTTTAGGATGTTTTTAGTGCATCAAATTTGAACATGTTCATTGTTAATTTCCACCATTTACTGCCTCATTTTGCTTGCTGGACATTGCCAAAGCCTTTCGGCTTTCAAAACCTGAGAGGAAGCGAAACCAAGAGCATGGCAAGTAGTAAAGAGTCTTTTTTCTGATCATCTTTTATTTTTCTTTTTCTTTTTTTAATTTAGGCCATGTAAGTTTTGCTTTTATACACTTGTGAATAATTCACACTCAAGCTTCCCATAGCTAAGCTCTTGTTTCTACCCATATATCTTGAAAAGTGGAAAATAAGATTTTGATTGATATTCTTAGTGGACACTGGACAGTCCAAAATTTTGTCTTAACTATTTTTCCCATTATATGTCCTAAAAAGTGGAAAGGAAAATTTTGATTGGTATTCTAAAATGTGATCAGGTGAATGTCATTGACACTGTTGGATGTGGAGATAGTTTCGTAGCTGCTATTGCATTTGGTTATATCCATAATATACCATTGGTAAATACATTAGCAATTGCAAATGCAGTAGGTGCTGCAACTGCCATGGGCTGTGGCGCTGGCCGTAATGTGGCTACCTTGGAGAAAGTAATTGAACTCATGAGAGCATCAAATATCAACGAGGATGATGAATTCTGGAATGAACTAGTAAAAGATATGGATACTGGAGAAATCACGTTTCTGTCAAAAATGGTCATAAATGGAAGGAACAATCAAGTAAACCATGTCGCTCTACAAAAAGTGGTTTCTGAACTGCTCCCAAAGCTCGAAGATAATAGGTTAGAGGGAAAAGTGGCTTCTTGATGGATACAGTAGAATGCAGGTATCACTTGATGGATGCAATAGAATGCAGGTGTTTAGAATCAATTTGATTTTTGAGGTACTAATTAATTTTGTTGGTTTAGTGTGCTCAATTTCACTGGCAGTTTTGCTTGCCATGTAATCGATTGCCATAAGTAATACAACAGAGTTCATCTTTGGTGGAACAAGGATGAGATACTTGCCAAGAAAAGTTCCATTCCAATCAAAGAATCAGCAGAAGTCATATTTTTCCGCTTCTGGATCATTTAGAAACCTTTTGGAAACGCAGTGCAAACCCTTTTGGAAACGCAGTGCAAACCGTGTTTTCAAAAAAATTATTTATTTATTTATTTTTGCTAAAATTTAATATGGTTTGTATGTTTTGGATCGTTTTGATGTGCTGATGTCAAAAATGATTTTTAAAAAATAAAAAAAATATCATTGGCATGCATTTCGGCACGAAAAGTTATTTAAAAAAGCAACCGCTACCACACTGCCAAACACACTCTTATTATATTAATATGATGGTTGCACGTTGACATCCCAGAGAGTTGTGCTTTTGAACCGGGTTTCTCCGAACAACTATTCTTGCAATCCTATGCTCAAGAAGATGTTCCAATTCTTTGCAACATGATTACTTCTGTAGCAGGTATTATAATATGATTTTTATTCTCTATAAAAGAGATTGATTTCTCTTGCACCATAATAAGTTTTTGTTAGCGCCAAGAAAACACTAAGCTCCAGTGATTGCAAATTGTCGAAGTTGCGTCCCAAGTCTATAATGAAATGAAATGATTTCAGGAAAAAGGTCCGAGCATTAGCATATTTTCTTGCATGCTTAGTAACTGAGGGTGAGTTCCAGGAGGATGTGGCCTGTGGACGATGATAAAGTGATCTATGTATGTAATGATAGTATGTGGAGGAGCCTTAGTATAATAATATGAGTGAGGAACCCCGTGCAGGATTACCAGTTTCCATAATACCCCACCTTTTTTAGCTTCTTGCCGTGCCGATTTGACACCATAATTATTCAGCATTTATACGAAGCCGCCATTGCCAGTAACTCGTATTTGGAAGTTATTTTTTACGTGTTATAAATTATAATCATGATTTACAGTATAAAGATCGTATAAGAAAATCGGTGATTGGGATCAGGAGCTGCAATGGGCAAAAATTCACCTGCTGAACAAAACTTGTCTCTCCATTTTGCTTAGGCTCTCTTGGCGCTCCTATGTTTACCATGTTTCCACTGAAAGAAAATGTTTTCAGGGCAACTGGAAGTGTTGTCACTTCTAAATGCTCTGTTGTTAA
>Ga0307515_10023772_pt1 | contig 10718 bp, 3 predicted proteins | sample 17_EM_MG_FD_194513 | JGI IMG/M metagenome (GOLD analysis project Ga0307515, IMG submission 194513) | Populus trichocarpa ectomycorrhiza microbial communities from riparian zone in the Pacific Northwest, United States - 17_EM | ecosystem: Host-associated > Plants > Roots > Unclassified | place...
CATTAATCTATTTCACTTGTTTATGAAATTAAAATGATTTTGCTTCAAATATGGATTAAACCCATGTGTTTTAACCTCCGAGATAACGTGTAATTAGCACCCAAGCAATTAAAAAAACATATTAACCTGTTCAAATGAACAGTGAAGCTGATTTCAGAGCATTAAGAGCTTGTTTGAGGTTGTGATAATAATTGTAGTTTAAAATACTTTTCACTTAAAAATGCATTAAAATAATATTTTTTAATTTTTTAAAATTATTTTTGATATCAGCACATCAAAATAATCTGAATATATATATATATAAATAATTTTTAATATAAAAAATTTAAAATTTAAATAAATATAATTTACAAGGCGTTACTAAACAAGCCTTAAAACTACAGCTAGGTTCCAGAAGAGTGGTGGGATGCTAGCATGAGAACCGGAGCTCCTAGCTTTTGGCCAGGATGATATAGAGGGTAGTGTTATAGATAAACATCCCACTAAACTCAGAATGTTCATAGGAATCTGGGCAAATAATTTTGAGTTTGAATATCCTTCGCCAGGATCTTGATAATGCTATTGGTTTTTTTAGGAAATTAAATTTTAAGATGGCCTATTTCATGGTTTTTCCTCTTGACAAAGTCAGCCCATATTTTTATTCCTTGAACTATATATCATCGTTCCATCATCAATTTTTTATTTGTTTGTGACATTGAAAGCAGAGGTTTATTTAATTTACTGATTAATGCTGACAGACAAATACTTTTAACTTATTTTGATACTCTTTGTTATTCTGGCAAGACAACTCGTAAACCATGTGCCATTTAATGATGATCATTTCTGTTATATTATTCACTTAGGACAAGATTCAAATGTACAAAACAAATCTGCTTCTAAGCTTTGTTTTCAACTAAGTCTTGATCCAGGAAATTAACACAACTCTCAAAAGATAATAGGAATATGGAAGAGCGATGTTATAACGTTTACAATATGATCAATTTACTTTATATTCTTTAGGTTCCTTTTCATTTTCTTGCTAGGAATATGACTTTCACATTTTGCAATACCAAGAAATTTTCTAAAACCAATGAAATTGCCGGTGAAGTATTTTTTGTTGGTAATTTATGATATTGATTGTAGCAATGAAATATTTTGGTTGGAAATTCCCGATTACATAATTATTTCTGTCGACAAAAACCAATATAATAAAATAATTAAAAAATAAAAAAACCTTATGTTGGTGAATCCGTCACTAAAATAACACGTCATCATTAACCGATAAAATTACCAATAGAATATATCATTGGTAAATCTAAACGTGTTATAACTAGCCACATCTCTATTCTTCCCTCTTTCTTTTTCTCCCTCCTATTTTGACACAAGCCTACGTCTCATCATTACAGATTCCAGCCATCTAATATTTCATAGTGTCAATATCATTGTCTTGATATAATTTTTTATAAATACTCCCTATACTAAGTAAGCAAACCTACTCATTTATGTTTAAGTTAACGTATTGTAAGTTTTTAGTATTTGTAGAGTAGTTTGCTTGTATATTGTAGTGTGTTCCAATTTTTTCATAGAGTATTAAAGTTTGATTTCTATTTTAGGGTTTGTTTGTGATTTGAAAAAAATTGAATTTATTTGTAATTTGATATAATTGATTTTGATTTTATAATTTAGATGTTTTATAATGAAAGAAATTATAAATTGTTAACCGTGAAGACTAGAGATACCGAAAACTACTTTTCCTTTAGCCCAAGACATGTCAAGCACAGCAAGTTAGAGAAGTGAATAAGAACAAGATTCTAGAATTATATATACAAACAAGAAACCAAATGTTCCAAATAAAAGTAGACTAATTAAGAAATCGCAAGCATCAAATGTCTTTCTCGTAAGATTAATATTTCTATCTAGTAATACTAATGGCAATAGTAAGTTGTTTTTCATAAAGAAGATACGCGGGAAGCGTAACACAAGTCTTAGTTCAAGAAGAACTTCAAATGTGTCAAACGAGTTTTTTGACAAAAAATAATTATAATTTTTTATCTGACTGTTGGATCCGGCTAAAATTCTTTCAGAGCATTTTACAAGCCCGATTATATTAGGGAATAGTTAGTTTTAGATAGATGAGGTCATTTTCATATCCAAATTAGATATGAAAAAAATATTGTTATGGATTTTCTTTATTTTCCTAGTTATTTTAGGATTTCTTTCTTATTTAAGTTTTAGAATTTTGTTTGGTTTAAGTTTATTTATCAAAGTAGATTTTAGATCCTAGTTAAACAGGCTTGTGTGTTATTTTTATGAGAGATTTAACAATATTCAGAATTTATAATTAAAACAAAGATTTTCTTTGTAGATTAAGGTTTTAACCCAGGGCTTGAGAAATCTCGATTTCCTATCTTTCGTTATATGTTGCATCAATTTGTATCAAAGTACGTTGATATTTTTTATAGATGAAGATATTGACAACATCATTTCATCTTATAATGCAAGATTGGAGGTCATTTGATGCACCGTAAGTTCTCAAAAGGCAATGTAAAAAACTCTATCACAAAGATTTGATCAATTAGAACAAATGTTAGGGGGAAGCTCAAATATGTATCATTACGAGGAAAGGAATGTGTCTAAAGACTTATCTTAGGATGAGCCAAACTTTAGATTTATTTATTCAAACTTATATAAGCAACATAACTATATGGAGAGTCGTGTTTATGACATGTGATGCATTGAAAACTTGGTTCATAATTAGCTTTTTCTTAGATGCGTTCCTAATTTTAAGAAAATTTCTTTCTTTAATGGGAATTTGTTTTGAAGAAAAAGTTTATTATATGATTGTCAAAGCTGAAAGTATACATTTAATTGATGAAAATTCCTTGTTATCATTAGGTAGGGTTTACAAGACACAAACTTACTTATAAAGTTGAGGTTTGGTTGTACGATGTTCTAGAAAATAAAGCTTGTTTTGGTAAGCCTAAACTTCTGCTATGGAAAAGTATGAGAAATTTATTAATTGTAGAGTTTATATACATAATTATAAAAAGATTTTATATTGATCATATAAACTATTAGATTGTTATTACTTTTATTCAATATAATTTTTCAATTTCCAAATAACAAGTAATGGTATAAAAATAGTTAACTTAAATAGAACTATAATTGATGTTAAGACAATTGATTATGCTCTTGCTTTTGATGTTCTAATTGATGATAAAAAAAAAAGGTTATAAAAAGACTATATTCCTAACTCTCACACACGTAGTGTTTTGTTTCTGTTAAAAATGTTATTAATGATGAATCCGTTTCTCTAGTTATAGATTTTGTTTCCAAAATAAAACAGAAGATCAATAATTTTTATCATCCCTAGAGAAATTATCATACAAATAACTAAAGATGGATAATGTTTCAGTATCATTAGAAGAAGTCATTGAGAAATCACATGAACTATCATAAGTTCTTTCTTCTAAAGAAACATAACAAATTGAAGCAAAAAATATTAAAGATTCAATAATATCAAAAAAAGTCTATAAATCAAAATTAATAATTCTCAACTAAACCAAATGAACAACCTAAAGTCACTAAATATATTAAGAAGTGAAGAGAGAGGTGGCCTTGTCAATATTCTTAGTCTTACTTTTCCCAAATGAAAGTCATCCATTGATGGCAAGTCAAACAATAAAGTTATCGTTAAGCTAACTACACAAGTATTTCTCAACGAACTCATGAAACTTTTTGTTTTTAGAAGATGTATTATCACAACATCAAGTTAAAGAAACTTTTTGTTTTTACACTTCATTCATGGACATCTAATTCCACCTCCACTAATATTCTTCAGATTTGAAAGTGCAAAACTAATAAAACCCTCAACCGCTCTACAATAATCTTTCATGTATAATCCTCGAAGTTAATCTAGACACATCTACAAATAATTATTTGTACTTAGAAAACCTATATAGATTAATGATGACAACATTTACTCATAATGTAACAATTAATTCAAAATTTAACTTTGGTAATTAAAAATTAATTCACAATCTAGTAACCAATTATTATTTTTGTACAAAAAATATAATGATGTGGAAAAATATCAACTAAATAAATCCAATTAATGGCAAGTAATCGATAATCCAACTAATTATATATCATTTGTTTAATTCAAACTTATTCAATCTAAATTAATACCATTTAATTGTTATCAATTCCACAAAAAAATCAATTTCTCCAAAATTTTCAACTTAATAATAAAATTGACAAAATATGATTGTTACCTGTCAAAGAACCAATTCAACCCAAAAACTTAAGCTGTTAGGTGAGGTCCCAAGATATAATTTATATTATTCTCTAACACACCCCCTCAAATGAAAGTACTTTGGGCTTAAAACTTGCACAGACCCACATTACATTGTGCTTAATTTTTATCAAATAAATAGAGATAATGAGATTCGAACTCGTGACCGCTTGGTCATCAAGGCTCTGATACCATGTCAAAGAACCATCTCAACCTAAAAGTTTAAGCTCAATTCAACCCAAAAACTTAAGCTGTTAGGTGAGGTTCCAAAATATGATTTATATTATTCTCTAACACACCCCCTCAAGTGAAAGTCCTTTGGGCTTAAAACTTGCACAGACCCACATTACATTGTGCTTAATTTTTATCAAATAAATGGAGATAATGGGATTCGAACTCGTGACCGTTTGGTCATCAAGACTCTGATACCATGTCAAAGAACTATCTCAACCTAAAAGTTTAAGCTCAATTCAACCCAAAAACTTAAGCTGATAGGTAAGGTCCCAAGATATGATTTATATTATTCTCTAACACCACCTCTCAAGTGAAAGTCCTTTGGGCTTAAAACTTGCACAGACTCAAATTATATTGTGCTTAATTTTTATCAAATAAATAGAGATAGTGAGATTCGAACTCGTGACTGCTTGGTCATCAAAGCTCTGATACCATGTCAAAGAACTAATTCAACCCAAAAACTTAAGCTGTTAGGTAAAGTCCCAAGATATGATTTATATTATTCTCTAATAGTTAACAACATTTCTTGTGGATGACTATTGGCATCACTTTGTTGGAGTTTTATAGTTTTCTGTATAAATTATTTGAAACGAATTACTTATTTTCTAATCATTTTTTTTCCTAGAACAAACAGGAAATAATATTGCCTAGACCTCTTCCCAAATAATTTGAATTGTAAACTAGGTTGTCCAACTAGACCTATTTACTCGAGGCTGGGAGACACCAATTGCTTGGTATAGGAATTCCAGGCTTGCAAAATTTTTGGTAATGTAATGGAAACTTTCAAAAAAAAAAAATCTTTTCGAGTTCCTATAATTTTCAAAAGAAAAAAAAATTAGCTACTATTTTTTTATTTACAAATTGTGCCTTCTTTGAATTTTTTTTAGGAATTATATTTTCATAAAAAGTATAGTCTAGTTAGTCCTCGTGGTGAAATTACTCTTGCAATCATTTCTCTTTATCATTACTTTTGATTATATAATGGTCCTTAGATATTTTTTTCTTGTATAACTTGTAATGTAAAAGTTTAATTATAATCATAATTATACATAATATTAAAATTTTGAAAATTACATAATTAAATATAGGAATCTAACGAGCCATAACATTACAATTGATTACGTACATCCACCCTAGCATTGCCTTGACCTCGAGGAAAATGAATTGCCACCTTGTTTTTTTTTTCTTTTACCTCTAGCTTTCCTAATAATGTTGCGACTGTTCCAAGCTGTCGCCATTTTTTCCAGATTGTCATTCTATTATTGCATGAAATCCTTACATGATTCCAATTAGTCTCAAATGGAAATAGTTTGTTCTAAAGTTTTAAAAAATTTAAATTTTTTATTTTTTTATTTACTTCAAATTATTTTTTTAGTGTTTTTAAATCATTTTAATATATTAAAGTAAAAATTAATTTAAAAAAATAAAAAATATATTATTATAATATATTTAAAATAAAAAAACATTTTAAAAATTAACCAGCTTTATCACACTTTTCAGACACTCGATAATCCATCAACCTCGACTATGTACTATTGAATTCTCTTGGAAGCGTTTGGGATGCACTAAAGTGAGGTAGATGAAAGATATAAACTAATTATAACACTCACCGAAAACTCAACTGCAGTCCCCAAAAGCAGTTGGCTATATTGATTGTTAGAAAAAGCAAAAAGATGATTTACAACTGCATGCTGACTTTTAGTTCCTACGATTTAAGGCCAATAGCCCCTCTTTGCCTTTAACCTGTCTTTATCTTTACTTCCCGTGTAGAGTCCATTTACCTATTCTTCATGCCTCCTCACTTTAATTTGTTTGTCTAATTTAATGCCATTCACCTGTTTTTCGCTTCAGCACTTTAGGCGTATAAGCATCTAGCTCTGCCTCTCTCAAACACCTCTCACTTGCCTTGTTTGCATTTGGTCATGTAATCCCTTGTGTAGACGGTACGTATGGAGAAGGTTGCTTCTACTTTTGGTGCAGGCGTGATCAAGAGGTACAGAAGAAGAAGGCTATACCGGAGGCTGAGTGACAAGAACAATGTGAGAGGTCGGAGCCGTTGGAAGCAATGGAGGATTAGAGTAATGCCAAAATTGCAACAAAAAAGCGTGTTACAAATGAAGCTTTTGAGAAGGTTTAGAGACGGTTATGTTAAGAGGATGCTATGTTTTGCTCGACAGTTTGTGCAGCTAAACAATGGTACTGTTTTCTTGTTTAGGAGGATTTCAAAGGCTCCTCAGTTATAATGAAACTGAGGCCAGTTTCTCAAGATTTCATGAGCTCAACCAGATAGCCAATCCTCTTTCTCCTTCTGGAAAATAAATGTAATGTGTTATCATAGTATGCATTTGTTGTTATCTACATTTATTTTTATTTTTTATTTTTTTTATTTCCTGTTTGTTCTTGTACAGAATCTTAGACTGCTTAGTTGAGCTGTATGGTGACTGATATGTTGTGTTTATTTCTTTCTCCAATCTAAAATATTTCCCCTTTCATTTTCTAATCTAAAATGTAGAGAGCAGTGAAGAAACTGCATCCCGCATCAGTATTGTCTGTGAACTTTCCGAAGTTATAAGCATTGCGTTGTTTATATATATATATATTTAAAAAGAAGAAAAAGAAAAAACAAAGAGTGGAAGAACAAGAGAATGCAAATCCTTGCTTAATTAATGAAATAGAGATAGCAGATCGGGCACTCTTGCCTTACCATTTTGGAGTTAAATGGAGGACTTATCAACTTGTGCAAGGTGTCTTGTGTCCCTAGCTAGTAGCCTTACAATGTTAATCACCCTAGTTGTTAGGAAAAAAAACATAAAAAAAACTGTCATAATCACGGCCTTTTATTAAAAAACATTAATTAGACAAATCTCTAAAATTTTATTTCTCCTTCCTCATTTATATTTAGTTTCTATTGTTTTAATTATTATTTTTTAATGTTGAATAATCTATAAAATTACAATTTTTTTTAATTTAATCCCTATTATTTTTTAATCTATAAAAAATCTATCAAATTGTAAATATTTTTCAATTTCACTCTCTTATGATTTTTTAATCTTTTAGATTTGGTCTTCATTTTTTTAATTGCTATTTGATTTGTTTGGAATAATTTTTAAAATTGATTTTTTTTACAATTCCATCCTCGGTTTTTTCCTATCAGATTTTACCTCATTCTTTTTGTTGCTATATTTTTTGCTTTTGTAAGTTTTTTAATTAAATTTTTTTTTATGATCTCATCTTTCAAAATTAATTTAGTTGAGAATTAAATTTCTTGATTGAACTTGAGTCTAGGATTTCACGAGTTGTGAATTTTAGAGAATAGACCAGGTTTAAGAGGTTCGCTTGGGTTTTTTTCTCGTCCTTTTTAAGCTAATTTTTCTAATTTTTATCTTTTTTTTTAAGTTTTGATTTATTGTTTTTTTTACACTGTGCTTTTTATGGGGTTATCCCCGGGTTTAAGACTAGAATCACCGGTTTCAAAGGTTAACGCATGTTAACTTTTGTTTTTTTTTTTACTTTAAATTGATTTATTTCAATTTTGTCATCAGAACTTTTTTTTATGAGATTATCTCAATCTTATACCCATGATAGCGAAGTTTGCGAGTTCACTAAGTTTAATAGAGCTTTTTTTTTAATGTTTTTTTATAGTTTCGCCCTTCAACATTGAGTTGTTAAATAATCTGGATAGACTAAAGTCTGGTTCGTTTTACTCTTTTTTTGTTGTCATTTTTTTATTAGTTTATTATTTGTTGTTGTTTTTTTCCATATTATTTAAATTACTAATTGAACCAATGACTCGAGTCTTAGATTTTTTACCCTAACATTCTTTTTTCACGCTAAAAAACAAATTACCTAACTCGCGACGAAGCACGGGCATCAAATCTAGTGTGTGTGTGTGTGTGTGTGTGTAAGAAACATTAGAGTTTGTCTATCTTATATATTTAGTTATTATAATTGTTGGGAATTGTTAGTAAAAACCAATTATAAAACAAAGATAAATATATATATATAAAGCATTTACTTGTAGAATGTCAAATAAAAAATAAGACATAAAAGAAAGTTAATACTAAGGATTGTAACCTTTTAAAGATAAATTGCTCATTAATATATGCAAATGGTTTCACTACAACTTACCTCTTAGGATTTCAACAACAATACATAAAAAATATGGACTTTCAATCAAGACCTAAGAACTAGAAAACTCATACAAAGTTTCTCTTTACAACAACAAAACCTAAAGCTTAAAAAAGGAGAGCACAAAAGCAAAAGTCGACACTACTAGAAAATTAGCAAATAGTAACGAAAACATCGATGAGAAATATTATGTTGGTACTTTTTGACATAGGTAGTGACAAAAGGCTTTCATTTATAATTGCCGATGTAAATTGTGACTTAATATGTTCCTCCAATAATTTCCAATGAAAAAATTGATGGAATACAGGAAATAAAATCAAAATCAAAATTTCATTGGCAATTTTATCAAAAATCTAAATTGTAAGTATTTTTTTGATGGAATTGCTGATGGATATTTTGTTGAAAGAATTAGATGAATTAAAACCTAACAGTTCTCCCTTTTACCCCACTTTTTGTTTTGCAAAACAGAAAAAAAACAGCAACCCCTGCTCCTATTTTCTCACAAATCGAGCCACCACAAATCACCGGTGTCGATCTAAATCTATCAAAAGTATCAACATCCCTCTCTTAGTTCAATTTATTTTGAAGTTTCGCTAAACCAAGTAAGCAAACCTATCTATTTGTTTTGTAACCCATTTATATTTTAGGTTAATTTATTTAATTTTTTTGTAGTATTTGTAGTTTGCATAAATATATTTAAATGTTTTATAGATTTGGTTATATTAATGTATAATTTGTATGTTAGGGTTTGTTTATGATTTGGAGGAATTTTATTTTATTTGTCATTTGATGAAATTGAGTTTGATTTTGTAAGTTAGGTGTGTTATAATTGAAGAAATGATGTGTTATTTAATGGATATCAATCACATTTTATCAATTTTATCTCTCTTTTATATTTAGTTTTCACGGAAGTTTTTTTAATTTATAAATAATCTAGTAAATTACAAATATTTTTTAATTTTACTCCTTTATAATTTTTTTAATCTTTTAAATTAGATCCCCATTTTTTTTTCATTGCAATTTGGTTTGTTTGGAATAAGTTTTAAAATTCATATTTTTACAATTCCATCCTCGTGTTTTTTCTATCAGATTTTACCCCTATTCTTTTTGTTGCTATATTTTTTGCTTTTATAAGTTTTTTAATTAATTTTTTTTATGATCTCATCTTTCAAAATTAATTTAGCTGAGAATTAAACTTCTTGATTGAACTTGAGTCCAAGATTTCACGGGTTGTGAATTTGAGAGATTAGACCAGGTTTAGGAGGTTCGCTCAGGTTTGCTTAGTATTTTTTTTTCCTTTTTAAGCTAATTTTTCTTATTTTTATACTTCTTTTAAGTTTTGATTTATTATTTTTTTTACAGTTTGCCTTTTATGGGGTTAGCCCCAAGTTTAAGACTAGAATCACCGGTTTCAAAGGTTAACACATGTTAACTTTTGTTTTTTTTCTTTACTTTAAATTGATTTATTTTAATTTTTTCATCTAAATTTTATTTTCTATGAGATTATCTCAATTTTATATCCATGGTAGCGAAGCTTGCGAGTTCACTTAGTTTAACATCGCTTTTTTTTTTAAAAAAAAAATTTAATGTTTTTTTACAGTTTCACCCTTCAACATTGAGTTGTTTAATAATCTGAATAGACTTAAGTCTAGTTCTTTTTATTATTTTTGTTGTCATTTTTTGTTCTTGCTTTTTTTTTTTCATATTATTTAAATTACAAATTGAACCAATGACTCGGGTCTCAGATTGTTTTACCCTAACATTCTTTTTTCACGTTGAAAAAAAACTTTGCCCAACTCGCAACGAAGCACAGGTAACAAATCTAGTGTATGCGCGCGCGCGCGTGTATAAGAACATTAGAGTTTGTCTATCTTATATATTTAGTTATTATAATTGTTGGAAGTGTTAGTAAAAACCAATTATAAAACAAAAGATAAGTATATATATGTGTGTGTGTGTGTGTGTGTGTGTGTGGACGCGCACGTAAATGGTTTCACTACAACTTACCTCTTAGGATTTCAACAAGAAATATATAAAAAATATGAACTTTCAATCAAGACCTATAACCTAGAAAACTCATATA
>Ga0307515_10023773_pt1 | contig 10718 bp, 7 predicted proteins | sample 17_EM_MG_FD_194513 | JGI IMG/M metagenome (GOLD analysis project Ga0307515, IMG submission 194513) | Populus trichocarpa ectomycorrhiza microbial communities from riparian zone in the Pacific Northwest, United States - 17_EM | ecosystem: Host-associated > Plants > Roots > Unclassified | place...
GCACGACCGATCGCCCCATGCCCGTGGCGTCGTGATCGCGCGGGCCGTTCTTGCGCTTGCCCGCGTGGCGGCTCGCGTCCGCGGCGCGCTGCTCGCCGCGCGCGTCCGCGAGCTGGCGGGCGGCGACTCGCGCGGTGCGCTGGGCCTCGCCGCGGGTCCGTCGCGCGCGCTCGGCCTCGGCCTCCCACTGCGCGCGGGCGGTGGTGTAGCCGCCCGGGTACAGCCGGGCGGTGCCGGCGTGGACGCGGATCGTCGCGGTCGCAAGCTCGTCGAGCAGCGCGCGATCGTGCGACACCACCAGCGCGAGCCCGCCGCGCGCGACGTGGCGGCGCAGCGCCGACATCAGGCCGCCGCGCGCCGCCGCGTCGAGGTGGTTGGTCGGCTCGTCGAGGATCACGACGTCGGCGTGAGCCGCGAGCGCCTCGTGCAGCCGGGCGCGGCGGCGCTCTCCCGGTGACGCGGGCGCGTCGTCGTCGAGCTGCGGGACGACGGCGATGACCGCGTCGCGATCGACGATCACGCGACCGGACGTCGGCGCGACCGCGCCGCGGATCAGCGCGAGCAAGGTCGACTTGCCGGCGCCATTCTCGCCGACGACGCCGACCACGCCCTGCGTGCGTGTCAGGTGGAGATCGACGTCTCGCAGGAGCGGGACGCGATCGGTGTACGCGAACGCCACGCGTTCGAGGCGAATCGATGACATGCAGTACCTCCCCGGAGGCCGGAGCTGAGGGCCAGGCGAACAAACACGAGGTCTTGTTCAGGCGGGGAAGGTCATCTGCGCGCCGACGTGAAGCTCGGCGCAGCGTCAATCTACCCGGGATCCGCGAGCCGGCAAGCGAGGCGACGGCCGCCGGCCTCGCCCGACGGTGGCCGCGCGCGTGCGCTCGCGCCCCCGGTCATCCGGCCGGTGACATGCGCACAGCGTGGCCAGGTTTTGGGCCGCCTGTCGGATGCGCTGTATGGAATCTCGTCACTCGCAGTCGTCGATTCGACGCCGGATCCGCGATCGCGGGCCGCGCGAGCCGTTTCGTCATCTGGCCCGCGCGTTGCTCTGGCAGTCGTTCAAGAAACGTCGCGAACGGAGCGCACGACGTACCGTCTCATTCGCTCCAGACAAGTGATCGTGTCATGAAGGCTTTGAAACTGATCCCTGCTCTCTCTCTGCTCGTCCCCGGAATCGCCCTCGCACAACCCGAGTCGCCCGACACGACGACCGGCTTCGACCACGCAGTGCCGGCCGTCCAGAACGGGTTCGAGATCGGCGTCGCCACCGGCTACACGCAAGGCGGCGGCAAGCTCGGCGGCAACATGGGCAGCCTCGAGGATGTGTCCGGTCCGGGCGGCACCGTCGAGCTCGACCTCGGTTACCGCATCTTCCCGCAGCTCAGCCTGGGCGCCTACGGAACGTTCGCCAAGTTCCAGCACGGCGACAGCATCTCGAGCAGCACCGACGTGGTCGGCGCCACCGCCGGCGTCCAGGGCGTGCTGCACTTCCGCCCGGCCCAGTCGGTCGATCCGTGGGTCAGCCTCGGCACCGGCTGGAAGGGCCTGTGGCTCGACCCGGCGAGCGGCAAGACCACCTCGCTGCAGGGCCTCGAGCTCGCGCGGCTCCAGGTCGGCGTCGATTACCGGCTGTCCAGGGACATCGCGATCGCCCCGGTGATCGGCGGCAGCATCTCGACGTTCATCAGCCAGGACTCGGACATGACGACCGACCTGACCGAGATCAATGACAAGAAGGTCAACTTCACCGGGTTCGCCGGCCTGTCGGGCCGCTTCGACCTCGGCGGCTCGCGGTAGCTCGCGTCACTTCGGTTTGTAGGCCTTGGCCTCGCGGCTGATCGCCGCGGGGTCAAACTGGTTGATCTCGTCGAGCAGCTCGTTGGTGATGAGGTCCTTCGCGTCGATCTTGGTCTTCAGCACGCCCTGGGCCAGGAGCCACGCGAGGTACGACTGGTAGTTGGCCTCGACGTTGTCGCCCCAGCGCTTGCCGTCGACCGGCTCGTAGCGCCAGTTCTTCGCGCGGGCGTCCAGGGTGAGCAGATCGTCGTGCAGTGCGGTCGCCGGATCTTTTCCGAGCGCCTTGGTCTGCGGGTAGATCTCCCACAGGATGCGGATCGCGGCCTCGGGATTGGCGATCGCGAACACGGTGCCCATCGCGTAGCCGTGCGCCAGCGCGACGGCGTCCTTGCGGTTGGACTTGAGATAGTCCTCCAGCGCGACGAAGCCGTTGGACGGGAACTTGCGGATCTCCGGATGGTCGAGCATGCGCAGCTTGGCTCCGGCGTTGCTGGCCAGTGCGTACTGCGTATCGAACTGCGACAGCGCGTCGACCTGCTTCGAGCGCAGCAGCGCCGCGGTCTGCGCGCTCTCGCCGGCGACGACGATCGAGATGTCCTTGTCCGGATCGAGCCCGGCCTGCTTGGCCAGCGCGCGCGCCACGACCACGCCGGCCGAGGCCATCGAGGTCACGCCGATCCGCTTGCCCTTGAGGTCGGCCATCGACTTGACCGGGCTGTCGGCCGGCACCGCGATGCCGTAGATGTTGCCCTGGTAGGCGGTGTAGAAGAACTTGGCCTTGACGCCCTGCGGCCGGATGATCGCCAGCGGCTCGACCGAGGGCAGCGACACCTGCACGTCCCTGGTGGCCACGAGCTTGACGCAGTCGGTGGAGCCGGGCAGCGGGACCAGCTCGACCTTGATGCCGGCCTTCTCGAACCAGCCCAGCTTCTGCGCGATCGCGAACGGCGCCGCCGCCGAGCTCACGGTCTTGGCGCACCAGCCGACGCGGACGGTCCGGACCTCGGCGAACGCCGGGGTGGCCGCAGCTCCGAGCACCAGCACACAGGCGAGGACAGCGCGCTTCATCACGAGTCTCCTTTCCGTGCCGATGGCACGTCGGCGTCGCGCGAGCGGTCCCAGAACAGGACGCGGCGCCGCACGATGCTGATGAACTCATTCAGGATCAGCCCCAGGATCGCCAGGATGAACAGGATCGAGAACTGCCCGGCCACATCCATGTTGAAGTTCATGCTCTGCATCAGCATCCCCAGGCCCTTCTCGGCGCCGATCAGCTCGGCGACGATCGCGCCGATCAGCGCGAAGATCATGGCGATCTCGAGACCGGCGAACACGTAGGGCATGGCGCCGGGCAGCTGCAGCATGCGGAAGATCTGCCAGCGCGACGCCGCCAGCGAGCGCATCAGGTTGACCCGATCCTCGTCGGCCGAGCGCAGCCCGACGATGGTGTTGACCATGAGCGGAAAGAACGCCACCAGCGCCGCGCTGACGACCTTGGAGGTCATGCCGAGGCCGAACCAGATCACCATGATCGGGATCAGCGCGACCTTGGGCATGGCCTGGAACATGACGACGAGCGGCTGGAGGTAGTACTCCACCGTGCGCGACAGCGCGATGACGCTGCCCAGGACGAAGGCGAGGACACAGCCGAGCGCAAAGCCGAGCAGCGTCTCGCTGACGGTCACGTAGAGATGGGCGGTGTAGACCTCGCTCTCGATCCCCTGATAGAGCGCATAGGCGACCTTGCTCGGCGCCGGCACGACGTACGCCGGCAGCTCGAAGTACACCACCGCCGCCTCCCAGAGGGCTGCGAGCGCGGCCAGGAAGATCAGGCGCAGCACGAACGCCCACGGACCCCGGCGGATCATTCGAGCCCGGCTCCCTGGGCGTTCAGCGCGGCGCGCACGCGCCGGACGTGGTGGCCGAAACGCTCGGTGTTCATGACCTCGAGCGTGCGCGGCCGAGGCAGCTCGACCTCGAACTGGTCGCTGATCGCGCCGGGGCGCGGGGTGAGCACGATGACGCGATCGGCCAGGAACACCGCCTCGGCGATCGAGTGGGTGATGAACAGCACCGTGGTGCGGCGCGCCATCCAGATCCGCTGCAGCTCGACATTCATGGTCTCGCGGGTCATCGCGTCGAGCGCGCCGAACGGCTCGTCCATCAGCAGGATCGCCGGATCGTGGAGCAGCGCGCGCACGATCCCGACCCGCTGCTGCATGCCGCCGGACAGCTCGCGCGGATAGCGCCGCTCGAACCCGCCGAGGCCGACCTGGCCGAGCAGGTCGAGGGCGCGCCGCTGCATCGCGCCGCGATCGAGCCGCTGGACGTCGGCCGGCAACATCACGTTGCCGACCACGGTGCGCCACGGGAACAGCACCGGGGTCTGGAACACCACGCCGATGTCGCGACGCGGCCCGGTGATCGGCTGGCCCTTGAGCTCGGCCGCGCCCTCGGTCGGCGACAACAGCCCCGCGAGGATCTTGAGCAGCGTCGACTTGCCGCAGCCCGAGGGCCCGACGACCACGACGAGCTCCCCGTCGGCGATCCGGAAGCTGATGTCGCGGAGCGCCGCGATCCGGGCGGCGCCGCGGCCGTAGGTCAGCGACAGCTCGCGCACCGCGATCACGTCCGCGGCCTGGCCCTGCGACACGCGGCGAGCAGACGGATCGACGATCGGGTCCAAGTCTCCTCCTGGCATGTCTGCGTGCCGCCGGGCCGGGCGGCCGACCTCCGCGGCGCGCGGACTCACGCGGAGTGTCATCCGGTCATGCGCGGCTGTCTACAGGCTTTGTCGCGAGGATTCCGTGTGGTCGTCGTTTATGCTGGCCCGGTGCCTCGCCTCCATGACGCTGTATTCGCGTGCCTGGCAGTCCTCGGCGGAGCGTGCGCCGCGCACGCACGGCCGCCGGGCGACGCGCTGCGCGCCGTGGTCGATCGCGACTGGGCGTGGCGGATGCACGAGTTCCCGCTGTTCGCGACCAGCGCCGGCGCGCACGAGGCCGACGATCGGCTCGATCGCGTCGACGCCGCGACCCAGCGCCAGCACCTCGAGCACTGGCGGGCGATCGCCCGAGAGCTCGAGGCCCTGCCGCCCGGCTCGCTGTCCGCCGCCGACCGCGTGACCCGGGCCGTCCTCGCCGAGGAGGTCCGGGCGCAGATCGCGGCGAGCGAGCACCGCGCGTACCTGATGCCGATCAACGGCGACTCGGGCTTCTACCTCGACATCGCCGACCTGCCGCGGGCCCACGCGTTCCGCACCGTCGCCGACTACGAGCACTACCTGGCGCGGCTGCGCGCGGTGCCGCGCTACTTCGACGACAACCTCGCGCTGCTGCGCGAAGGCCTCGCCGCCGGCATCACCGTCCCCCAGGTCGTGCTCGTCGGGCGCGACCGCGCCGCGCGCAGCCACGCCGAGGTCAGCGATGCCACGCGGAGCGTGTTCTACGCCCCGTTCACGACCATCCCGAGCACGATCCCCGCCGCGGCGGCCGACCGGCTGCGCGCCGACGCGCGCGCCGCGATCGAGCAGGCCGTCGTGCCCGCGTACGCCCGGGTCGCGCGGTTCCTCGCCGAGACTTACATCCCGGGCGCGCGCAAGACCATCGCCGCGAGCGATCTGCCCGACGGCCGCGCGTTCTACCGCTCCGCGATCCGCGAGCACCTCACCCGGGACATGGCGCCCGAGGCGATCCGCGACCTCGGGCTGCGCGAGGTCGCGCGGATCACCGAGCAGATGGAGGCGATCCGGCGCGAGGTCGGGTTCGCCGGCGAGCTCCGCGCGTTCTTCGTCCACCTCCGGACCGCGCCGCAGTTCTACGCCGCGACCCCCGAGGCGCTGCTGATGCGCGCGGCCTGGATCGCCAAGCGGATCGACGCGCGGCTGCCGCGCTGGTTCGCCACGCTGCCGCGGCTGACCTACGGCGTCGAGCCGGTGCCCGACGCGATCGCGCCGTTCTACACCGGCGGGCGCTACGTCGCGGCCGGCCAGGGCAGCGGCAACGCGGGGACCTACTGGGTCAACACCTACGACCTGCCCAGCCGTCCGCTCTACGTGCTCCCTGCGCTCACCCTCCACGAGGCGGTCCCCGGCCACCACCTGCAGGCCGCGGTTGCCGCCGAGCAGCGCGACCTGCCGGCGTTCCGCCGCCACGCCTACTTCGACGTCACCGGCGAGGGCTGGGGGCTGTACGCCGAGAAGCTCGGCGAGGACATGGGGATCTACACCACGGCCTACGAGCGGTTCGGCCGGCTGACCTACGAGATGTGGCGCGCGTGCCGGCTGGTCGTCGACACCGGGATCCACGCGTTCGGCTGGTCGCGCGAGCAGGCCCGCGCGTACCTGCGCGATCACACCGCGCTGTCGGAGCACGAGATCGAGACCGAGGTCGATCGCTACATCGCGTGGCCGGGACAGGCCCTCGCCTACAAGGTCGGCGAGCTCGCCATCCTCGCGCTCCGCGCGCGCGCCGAGCGCGCCCTCGGTCCGCGGTTCGACATCCGCCGGTTCCACGACGTCATCCTCGCCGGCGGCTCGCTACCGCTCGGCGTGCTCGAGGACGAGATCGCCCGGTTCATCGCCGCCGAGCTCGCCGCGCCGCCGCCGGCCGGCTCGTGACCGCCGGCTACGCGTCGCCGGTGCGGAGGAAGCGCTGCACCGTGGTCTCGCTCAGCTTGAACGACGGGCTCGCGCGGCCGCGGCGCACCACGTCCGCCGTCCGCTCGTCGACCACGGACAGGATCGCGTGCGGATCGTCCTCGTCGAGCTGGATGTCGAGGTCCGCGCGCAGCCGCTGCCCGGTCTCGCTGGTGCAGGTGATCGAGCGATGGAGCCGCGCCTTCAGCGCGTCCTCGTGGCGGCGCAGCACATCCTTGGCGCCCTTGAGCAGGGTCGCGAAGCCGGAGTGATCGAGCGGCTTGGGGTTGACCTTGTCGCGGCCCATCGTCCACGGGCTGACCAGCACCGGCTCCGCGTCCCCGACCCGCGTCATCGAAGCCGCCCAGCCCTCGTCATTCTCGTTCTTGATCACGCGCGCGATCCAGCCGGACTTCTTCCACACCCGGGGATCCGAGGTCTCGTCTTCGAGTTCCATCTCGCCAGCATCGCACGCGGCCATGACACCGGCGGGCGGTCACCGCGTCGCGATGGACGACGGCGCGTCATGATGATCCGCCTCACTCCGGCAGCGTCAGCGTGACGTGGCGATCCTGATCGAGCGTGACCGTGATCGGATCGGTGCAGGTCCCCTCGCCCAGCGGGCCGTCGCACGCGTGGACCTCGAGCACCGCGCCCGCGACTTCCCGGAACGAGAACTTCGCGTCGTCGCCGAGCGCGCTGTCCTTCGACGTCCGGCGCGCCCCGGTGTTCACGATGTTCACGACCGCGTTCGGATAGCTCGGCAGCTTGCGCGCACGCGCGACCACGCCGGTGAGCGTGAACAGCCGCTCGGGTGCGGGCAGCGCAAAGTCGATGTGCTCGACCAGCCCGCCGCGCGGCATCGTCACCGTGCGGGCCTGCGCCCTCGTCGGCACGCCGGGATAGTAGGTCGAGGGCACCGGGAACGATGGATCGAACGGCACCGACACCGCCACCCGATAGTTGCCCTCCGGCACCACCGGGATCTCGTAGTTGCCGTTCGCGTCGGTGTGCGCGCTGGAGTACGTGCGGCCGTCGAGGCTCGTCGGATCACGCCCGCCTGCCGGCAGCGCCCGCACGAACACGTTCGCCGCCGGCTGCCCGGCGTGATCGCGCAGCTGGCCACGGATCCGCCCGTTCCACGCCTCGCTGAAGTCGCCGCGCGCCCAGGTCGCGATCTCCGGGAGCTCGACCGGCACGCCCCCGGTCGACAGCCCCGGCTCGACATCCACGATGTCCAGGATGTACTTGCCGGGCGGCAGCTCGAGCCGATACGTCCCGTCGGCGCCGGTGCGCGCGACATACGCCGTGCCGCGCGCGCGGACAAGGACGTTGGCCCGCGGCACCTTCTCCGACGCCTGCCGCGGATCGCTCCACAGGTGAACCGCACCCTCGATCATCGCCGTCTTCGCCTTCCGCGCGTGGCGCAGGTACGCGAGGTCGTCGGCCGCCTGCGCCAGCGGCTTGGTCCCCGAGCACGCCGACACGTACAGCTTGGCGTCGCCGATCGCATAGATCAGCATCCGCGTGCCGGCCGTGAACACGGCGTAGTCGCAGCTGCCACCATTCCACCTGGACGCCACGACCGCCGTCTTGCCCGGCTTGCCGCGAAACACCTCCTCGACCGCGAACGTCGTCTCGTGGAGATCGTCCTGGATCCTGTTGACCGCCCCGACCGTGCCGACGAACACGACCTTCGCGCGGGTGAAGGCATCGCCCGGCCCCTCCGCCGACATGCACGTGCACGCGTCCGCAAGTCGCGGCGCACACAGCAAGGTGGTGACCGCAACCACCAGCAAACCCAGCAAACCGATCGCAGGTCTCATCGCGGCCGGGGAGCAGCACGTCACATGCCAGCGGCTCGATCTATCCCTCGATCTACCCGCTGCCCCGGCTTCCCCGGACTTGCGCTCGGCCCCACGGCCCGCGGACGGTCTCGCCGTGAACCGCCGTCCTCGCCATGGCCGTGAACGAGAACCGCTGCTCAGCCGTGTACGCCGTCTTACAACTTTGAGCGTGGGCGGCAGCGTGAGGCCGCCCTGAAACCGTGCGACGAGTACGCTACATCTGGAACTAACGCGAGGTAGGTGCGGGCGTCGGTGACGCGCGCGAGACCACCGCTACTCAGTGAATGCAGTGATGTCAATCAATCATATGATCTGCCGATAGACGAACATCCGGATGATTGAATATTCTGTCGACAATGATGGGCTGCTGCCACAGCTTGTCGCGCGCGATGACCGCGCGCCCCGCGGAAGGCGATAGGGTTGCAGCCACTGCCAATCGACAGCGTCTGCCCTGAGCAAGACGATTTCGCCGCGTTCCTGCGCGGGCGGCTGGCGTCGCCGAGCGCGGCCGCGCTGGAGGTGCATGTCGCGCGTTGCGCGGCGTGCCGGCGCCGGCTGGCGATGCTCGCCCGGTCGGCGTCCACGGTGTCGCATGCCAGCGTCGATTCGGTGTCGCCGACCTTCGCGCAGGGGTCGCGGGCGGACGAGACCGGGTTCGCCGCCGGCGCGCGGATCGGTCGCTATGCAGTGCTCGATCGGCGCGGGGCCGGTGGCATGGGCGTCGTGTACTCGGCGCACGATCCGGAGCTGTGCCGCAACGTCGCGCTCAAGGTGCTGCACAACGACGCCGCCAGCTCGACCGATCGGCCGGTGCATGACCAGCTGCTCCGCGAGGCGCGCGCGATGGCGCAGCTGGCGCACCCCAACGTCGTCACGGTGTTCGAGGTCGGCAGGGCCGGCGACCACGCGTTCATCGCGATGGAGCTGATCGAGGGCCAGACGCTCACCCGCTGGCTGAACGCCCGGCACCGCGGGCAACGCGAGATCCTCGCAGCGTTCCTGGCCGCGGGCAACGGCCTGGCGGCGGCCCACGACGCCGGGCTGGTCCATCGCGACTTCAAGCCGGACAACGTCCTGGTCCGCGACGACGGCCGGATCTGCGTCACGGACTTCGGGCTGGCGCGCGCGGTGTGCCCGCCGATCGAGCCGGCGCCCGGCAACGCGGCCGAGCCGGCGCGCGGCCTCGTCGCCGCGCGGACCGGCCTCGCCGGCACGCTCGCGTACATGGCGCCGGAGCAGTACTTCGCGCGCCGCGCCGACCCGCGCGCCGATCAGTTCGCGTTCGCCGTGGCGCTCTACGAGGCGCTCTACCGCGAGCGGCCGTTCGCGCACCCGCGGTTCACCGAGGAGGGCCAGCCGGCGACCGTCCGGATCCGCTCGGCGCCGCCCGGCAGCTGGGTGTCGCTCGCGCTGCGCGAGGTCCTGCTGCGGGCGCTGAGCGCCGCGCCCGAGGATCGCTACCCGTCGATGCACGAGCTGCTCGGCGCGCTCGCCGCGACCCTGCGGCCGCGCAGTGGTCGCAGGATCGCGATCGCCGCGATCCTGGTGGCGGCGGTGGCGGTCGGTTCGGCCGCGACCTACGCGATCCATCTGCGACGCGCCGCGGAGGAGCGCGCCGAGCTCGTGGGCCAGCTGCGCAGCCTGATCCCGGAGCTGCGCACGCGGCTCCGGACCACGCACATGCTCCCGCTGCACGATATCCGGTCCGCGCGCGACGCCATCCGCGCCACGCTGCGCGAGGTCGAACGCAAGCTGCAGACTCCGGCCGGGGAGCGCGAGGCCGCGCTCGGCAACTTCGTGCTCGGCCAGGGCTTCCGCGCGCTCGGCGATCACGAGCGCGCGCTCGGGCTCCTGGAGTCGGCGTGGGCCGCGGGCGAGCGCGGCCCCGAGCTCGACGCCGCGCTCGGCTACACGCTCGGCGCGGTCTACCACGATCGGCTCGATCGCCTCGAGCAGACCGTGCAGCCGCCGCTGCGCGACGCGCAGATCCGCGAGATCGAGGCGCGCTACCGCGATCCGGCGATGGCGCACCTGCGCGCCGCGCTCGCCGCCGGCACCGGCTCGCAGGCCTACCTCGAGGCGCTGATCGCGTTTCACGGTCATCGCTTCGCCGAGGCGAGCCAGCACGCCAACGCGGCGTTCGCCGAGGCACCCACGTTCTACGAGGCCGGTGCGCTCGAGGCCAGGGCGCGCAGCGCGATCGCGCGCGAGCTGCTGGCGATGGACCGGCGCGACGCGGCGATCGCGGAGTTCGCCGCCGCGAGACAGATCTTCGAGCGAGCCCTGGAGATCGGCCGGAGCGACGACGAGGCCTGGCTCGGCTACGCCGCGATGGTCTACGCCCAGGCCAATGCGCTCAACCGCGGCGGCGCGATGCCGGCCGACCTGCAGCAGGGCGCGCTCGCCGCGCTCGGCAACGTGCGGCGGATCAA
>Ga0307515_10023775_pt1 | contig 10717 bp, 4 predicted proteins | sample 17_EM_MG_FD_194513 | JGI IMG/M metagenome (GOLD analysis project Ga0307515, IMG submission 194513) | Populus trichocarpa ectomycorrhiza microbial communities from riparian zone in the Pacific Northwest, United States - 17_EM | ecosystem: Host-associated > Plants > Roots > Unclassified | place...
TTCATAAATTATCTCAAATAAAATAAATAATAATCAAAATAATAGAGATCAAATCTAAAAAATAAAAAAAAATGAAAGATGAAGAAATTAAAATAATAATAATTAACATTTCATAAATTATTTCAAAAAAAATAAGAATCAAATTTGATAGATAAAAAATTTCAATAAAAAAATGATAAGGGAAAAGCAAATAAAAATTATAAAAATGAGGACCAAAATTAATATAAAAATTAAATTTTAAAAAATAAAATTGAAAAATAAATATTCAAAACAAAATATATATAGCAATCAAAAGTTTGAGGACAAAATTTGATATAATCAGCAAATAATATGACATTTCTAAATTTTTCATAACTTTTAAAAAGTGTTTTCCGCCCAAATTTTCTAGGAAAACACTTTCCTGAAAACCAAGCCAAGTTTTCCTTTGACTGGAAAGTGTTTTCCGTTGACCGACTTTTCTAATAGCAAACAAACACATGAAAGTTTGGAAAGTGATTTCCCGGAAAATTAATTCCGGGAAACAAACATAGCCTTGAACAATTTAAAGATGATTTTTCCTTCCCATAAAAAATCATTGAACTAGATATTGGGGGTAATATGATCTTTTCACAAGGTTCATTGATCATTATTAGATTGAACGAGGAAACATTGAAATTTTCTCATTTTTAAAGCATAGTAAAATGACTTAATTATCCTTAAAAAAAATTAAAAAGTGGCATCCAGGGGATTTTTTGTATTTTCAACTTGGTTTTTAGTTATAATCAAGTTGACTAAGGAAAATTTAGTATTTCAATGAATATAAATATAATTAAAAAACAAAAAATGGTTGGCACATGCAACACACACGCTAACATGTGGGAGGCACTTGAAGTCTTTGAACAGTGCATACGGCGTCTCCTGATAGATAAAAAATTATTTCAACCATGCTATTGGAATTCTCGCAACGTCTTCTTCTTGTTGGGACGGTGCATGGCGTTATTGGTGGGACAATAACCCAATTCAACTAAGTTTTTTGTTTTTAATTTCTCTCTTTAACATTGAGTTGTTTTATAATCCAGGAGGCTTAGATTATGTTTTTTTTACTTTTTTTTTGTTATTATTTTTTTTTCAATTTATTTATTGTTTCTGTATGTTTTACATTAATTTTTGTTTACCTAGCACACGGCGAAATGCATGCCACAAATGTAGTATTCTTTAAAAGAAAGAACAAGCAAAATGATACAAATGATATGAGGCATACGCTACGAAGCCCAATAAGGACTGTAAAAACAAAAACATTAAGTGTAACAAAAACATTAAGCCTACACAATACTTGGGCCAAATATTTTTGCTTTGAAAATCACTTGGTTATTCTTTTATATTGTGTACCAAAGTTTTTAGCATTTTCAAATCCAAGGCATTGAAAGGAATTAAATTGCATTAAGTGCTTGATATTGCTTTCAGGCTGACTTTGGTTTTCATAATCCCTACTGGCCATTGTAGCATAGGCCTTGTATTGTTACAATAAAGATTCATTGTGTGTATAATAAAGAAAAGAAAAGGTAAAAAGACTAAAGATAACATAACTTTAGAGCATCTTTCATGTTGGCTGGGAAATTAATATGATGCAATTCTCAAACAATCTTCACAAACGTGGAAATTTAAGAGATTTGCCTTGAGCTCTCACGGATGATGAATGTCCATGAAAGAGGTGATGATGAGAATCCTACATGGTGAAAATTTTGTTAAGGTGTGAATGAAAAAACTTGGTGTTTGTTAACACTTTAATTGAAATAAAAATCTGTATTTTAAAATAGAAAGTTGTGTTTTTGTGTGTGTGTGTAAATTCTGACATGGTTTTGAGAATGAAGAAAACTTTTAATTTTTTTAAAACTCGACAAAAATCTTGTAAATTTTGATTCGCTGTTTATTATTGATTGTACTACCTAGAATAAGAGATTAAATAATCCTAAGAAATAATATTGCAATCACAATGCTAGCACTAAAAAGCAGGCAATAAGTTGTTTTAAAATTAAATGATTGATCATTACCTTAGTTTACCTCTTCAAATGTAACAACCCTAAAATTTTTAACAATTTATCTGAATTCATGAATTATTTTTTTTACAAAAATTTCTCTAGGGTTTTCCCTAATTTAGTCCATCCCAAGTTATTGATAATATCAACACTGGTTCCTAATAAACCATTTTCACAATTCAATATTTTTATTTTACTCTAACATTTCACAATCAACAATATTTCACATTCTCTTCTCTGACAAATCAATTCAAGGAATAATTGTGTTAACTAAATTAAAGAAAAACAATTATCTTAACAATTATACACATAATCACAGTTTATACATTTAATATCCCTCTTTAATCATATTTAATCTTTTAAGTATTATTATTAAACAAATGATATTAACTAAGTGCTTAAATATATCACCATTATGCTTGGAAAATAATTACACAATAGAATACAAGTTAAATAAGCTAGTCAATTTAAGTTCATATATACACAACAAAATAATCTTCAAAATATACAAAAAGTATTATTTTTTATTTTATTTTTTTTACATGACCAAAAGATCTACTAGTAATAGGGGTAATCTCTGATGCTACTAGGACGCGCGATATTGAGATGAACATGCATGAAGATTTAAAAGATAACCATGGTCAATTAGAGCAATTAAAATTTGCATTTATATATATTAGTTACTCACAAAGAAATTTTTAAATTTACACCCTATCTCGCGAGTACTAGTCACAAATCAATAATTCAAAATCTAAAATTGTCCACGCCATAGGGAGCTAGTTCCAAATCAGGATAACTAGATCACTAGTCGCCCATTCACAAGACACCAGTTCCAAACCAGGATAACTAGTCCATCAGTCACCCATTCGCAGGCACCAATTCCAAACTAGGATAACTGGTCCACCAGTCGCCTATTCACAAAAAAAAATTATCATGGGAAAATTTATCATCATGGCGTATAAAATTTTATTGATCGTGGAGATAATTTAAATATCTAAGGTTTTAAAAAAATTCAAGGTGTTAAACACTTACCTGGTGTTTGTGTCCTGCTAGCTGAACCTGTCTGCTGAGTGGTTCATGTAGCCTCACCCACTCTTGCAGGTTTATTTTGTTACCAATTAAATTACTAAATCAATAATATCACAACATCATCAATTTAATTCTATATCAACAATGTCAACTTGTCATTAATTTAATTAGTTAGTCAATAACACTAGCACATGGCTCATTTAATATCAATCAACAATATCAACTCATCATTAATATAATTACTTCATCAACAACACTAGTACATAACTCATTTAATTATCAATCAACAAAATCAACTCATCACTCATTTAATTACTTCATCAATAACATTACCACACAACTCATTTAATTATCAATCAACAATATCAAATCATCTCACACCTAATATTATGGATTGCTAAATCATAATTCAAATCAAATAAACACATTTCCATTATATGCATATTTTATACTTTTTTGGCTAGCTATGGGTGCTTAATATAGGTATGTCTTCTTCATTGATTGTTTTTTTACTAATCTACCACCCTTATAAAACTCATCCAAATAATGTTATCATCAATTATTGATTCAATATTTTTATTTTTTTTTCTAGACCGAAACCCCCTCTCAAGAAAGGGAATTGATAATTTTTCTTCAATTTTTACATATTGAAATTTACCCACTATTATTTCATTTATTTAAACATTAATTCATCACAATTTCATAGATTAACCCAATCAACCTCATAACTCATACCATAATTATACACTAACACAATTAAATGAAATTTTAATACACTAAATACATCTATTTAATTAAGAGGAAAGGATTTGTTACCTTCTAACTCAAAGAAATAAAAAATGAAAAGCTTAAAATCGCCATAAAAATTTCTTTCTTCTTTCCCCTTTATTTTCCTCTCAATATGGCCCCTTTAAGAAAAAATTTCTTGTTTCCCTTTTTAGATTTTCTTGTTTAAACCCTTGTATACTTTAATCACTAGTTCTATCTCTTTTGTGAGTTGTTGTGGATGAATCTTGATAAATTTTCGCTCAATTTCTTCTCCCTCTCAAGCCCTAACATGGCCGGCCATATGACTAATTTCCCACTCCCTACTTGTTTAAATATTTACAAGTTTTTCCTTTCTTTTTCATTTAAGAACTTCCTTATTTTGTTTTAAAACAATTTGACCCCAAAGTTTAACTTATTCAATTTCATCATTGTCCAACATTAACCTTCTTGGATAATAATTTCTGCTCCATTAATTTTTATTTATTTATCTATTTATTCATCCTTTTTTTTTTAATGTAAATCAAAATACAGTAATTTTTCCTGGAGTTACATTGAGTGTATTTTCTATCAAAAAAATAATGTATTTTGATTTTTTTTTCCTTGTTGAATTATATGCATGTTTTATGTTTTGTAGAAACCAAATCATTAGAGTAAAGAGGAACAACAATCTTAGGAACTATTTAATGCATTCCCTACAAATTTCACCAGCTAATTTAAATTGCTCCACTGCACCAGATGCTCAACTTTGGCATTAAATCTCTGAAGTAGCTTGTGAGGCCAAGGTTCTGCTCTTTGCTGGTCAGTTAGAATACCAGTGTTATATAGATAACCAATGAAACAGAAACAGAGAGAGGCTACTAATGAAACCAAGGATGTAGGACGGAAAATATATTAGAATTCGTGATGACAGACACAATTTCAACTACAGATCTGTCGAACATTCTTTTGTATCCGAAGACTAATAGATGCATAATTTACATACAAAACAAAGCAAGTGCAGGCATCTTACTTTGGCAGATGGTCAAACATAAACATTATCTAATTCCAAGGTTCAAGATGCGATGAAGAAAGATATGCTACAGATGCTTATAACCCCAAGGTTATACACAGTACTCAAACACGGTTAAGCAGAAAGAACAGAGTGATTTCCTGAAAAAGTACGCAATAAAATCAACCAATACAATGTGCAAAACAAAAACGATTCAAAATGGGATACAGCTTCAATAGTTCAGAAGCTTCATCGAAATGATGCACAAACCTCCTCAAGAATGTTGTTTCAGGACACACAAAAAATGTAGCGCTTCTGCAATTTTTCTTAACCAAACCTTTCAATACTAGAAATTCCAAAACCGTAGCCCAGGAAATGAGTCTCTTCTCCAAGCTAAATGCCATAAGCACTGAAGACTCCCAATCCAACTTGTTAACAAAAAGATCCATTACAGCCGTAATTTTATCCTAAGATGTTCCCATGAATCTTTTCTAATGCAGTAAGAATATCTGCCTCAGACAAGTCCCAACTTTTATAAGCATCAACCTTTTTTTCCCATGTCGATTTGCTCATTGACATGAGTGAACTCATTCCAGCAACAAATATACGCTTAGAAGGTTCAAACCCCATATCCCTCGCTTCCTCTACAAGGTTTTTGACTTTATCAAATTCATTGAGAACACCCTACGACAGTAATAAACCAATTTAACGATATTCGATTCTAGCACTCCATTCTCACGCCAAAGGTTGGCCCTACTTGCCATATCCCTTTCGCAATAGAGAGTACGAACAAAAGGGTAGCGATTGATAGCTACAACAGTCTTCTCATCAGATTTTACTAAACCTTTCAAGAAACTAAAAGTTGGGATAATGTGTTTTTTTAAGCCTCTGACCAAAAGCAAAGGGTGTTATGCAATATCAGAGCGAGAAAGTCCTATGGAGTTGAAGAAATCCAATTTGGGAAAAAGGGCATCCTCAGGATCGCAGATACGGAGTTTAGCATGTGATTTGACAATATTTAAGATTTGGGTTTGTGAGAAACCATGATTTTTTAGCAAGGAAAGAACCGAGTCAGGGTTTCAAAACAGACATTCTTGGAAACAATAAGAACCGATTTAGGAGAGAACCCACATGAATTTATGAGGTAAGAAACAGTTAACGAGTGTTGATTTGTAGCACTTGTAATGCTTGAGATGCATCTGGACGAAGACGATACTGAGATTGATGAATTTTTTCCAACAACCCTAACATTTTTGCAGAGAAACCCAACAAACTCATTACTTTTTAAAATGTTCCTTTTTAAATACTTTAAAATAATATATATATTTTTAAAAAATTATTTTTTATACATCAAAACAAATAAAAAAACATAAAAAAATTAATTAAAAAAATAACACCAACAAAAACAAATACTATCTTCACCCTCTAATGAGTCTTTGCTCTGTAATAGATTGCGTAGCCAGGATACCAACCTTAGTCTCTTTATCACCCTTTTATTTTCTTAAAGAGTTAATAATAGCTTAGTCCCTATACTTTAACAAAATTAATTAATTAATCCTTATAATCTTAAAATTATTTTCATTCTTACCTCGTAATCTTAAAATTATTTTACTTCTTATCTTGTTAAATCATTTATAATTTTTAAGTCTTTATAAGATAAGTAGTTCACATTATTACTAGAATATTTTTCATAATAAAAAAATATTCAAGTTGTCAAAAACTTTTTAATAATTAGTGAGTCAATTTTGAAACCTTTTAATCTAACTCTTTACCAAACCCAAATTTCAAATTAAATAGTGTGAGAGTTGCCCTAATTTGACATGATTATTTTGACGGGTTTAATGAAAACTCAGACAATCAGCAAAAACATTTTATGGCTTTAAATAAAAATCTCAAAGTCACATCATTTTTCTAAGATATTAAAACGATAATATTTTGGATCGATTCGGGTTTTGTGGCCTAACCCGCAAACTCACAACATAGGCTATGGACTCTACCAAGTTTAACATTTTTAAAAAAACTATTTTTTATTTAATTATATGATAAAAAATAGTAGCTCATAAAATCAAACGCCAACTCAATGCCGAGATGTTTGTTTGAGATTGCAATAATCCCGTAGAAAGCAAATCAAATCAAAAGATAAAGTTTGATTCTTAATCAATCCAAGTTAATCTGTCAAACTTGCGACCCGGGTCATAGAATCCATTGAGTTCAACAATTTTTTTATAATTTTTTATTTAATTCTATAATAACAAAAATAAATGCTCGCAAAATCAATTATCAACCCAATATCAAGTTGCTTGTTTGAGAATGTGATAACTCCATAGAAAACAAACCAAAACAAATTATGAAACTCGGTTTCCAATCAAGCCAAGTTAACCAAATTATGTGATTTGGGTCATAGACACCACTAGGTTTAGTAACTTTGTTCTTTCTAAAGCTAATTTTGTTTAAATATATGATTAAAAAATAGATACTCGTAAAATTAAGCACCAACTAAATGTTGGGGTATTTATTTAGATCGTGATAAAATTACAGAAAAAAATCAAAACAAATTACATAGCCCAATTCAAAATCAACAAAAATCTTTAAGGATAAAATTTTTTAAAAAAATCAGTAAGAAAAATCAATAAAGACCCAATTTTAAAAATTAAATTCAAAAAAAATTTAAAAAACCAAAAAGGAAATAGGCACACGAGCATGGAGTAGGCCCGTGCACCTGGGTTGCTTGTTTATATATTTTTTTTCCTTTTACGAGGACAGATGACAATATGTCTATTTTTTTTAAAAAAAAATGATGGCTCGAAAATATGGCAATCAACTTCAAGGGGTAAACCCATTTTCAAGTTGAAAACACTAAAAAACATTTTAGGGATCTCAATAAACTTGTTTATGGTCTTAAATTAGCATTTAATTGGTCTAAAAATAAAAAAAGCAACCTAAATAAAAAAAAACCTCATGAGTACTAATCTATTTTTTTCAGTAAGATAAAGAGAAAAAAAGCTTAAATGAAACTCGTCGATACCAAGAACAACAAATTTCATTGTTGAAAATTGGCTATTCATCAATTTTCTCTTTTCTTTGTTGTTTTTCAGTTACTTTCTCTCTTTCCTCTTTCAAACTAGGGAATGCAAGGAAAAATAAAGATTTGGTTCAATTCATTTATTTTTCAACCTAAAGAACCCAAAATGACAACCTAAAGATAAAGAGAAAAAAAGCTTAAATGAAACTCGTCGATACCAAGAACAACAAATTTCATTGTTGAAAATTGGCTATTCATCAATTTTCTCTTTTCTTTGTTGTTTTTCAGTTACTTTCTCTCTTTCTTCTTTCAAACTAGGGAATGCAAGGAAAAATAAAGATTTGGTTCAATTCATTTATTTTTCAACCTAAAGAACCCAAAATGATTTTTGACAAAACCCAAAGGAAAAAATTGTGGAAAAGGCACTAACACTTTTTTTTTTTTATAAAAAAAGAGCTTTAATTTTTTTTTGATACAATTTGATCTTTTCTTTTTTAATTTTTCTTGGATAATAAAATCAAATTATTCTTTATAAAATTGATCACTAAGACAACTGTGGGATAATTTTTTTGAGATTGAGATAACTATTTAAAAAATATATCAAAATAAATCAATCCCAAATCTTAATCAACATAATATTAAAGAATCCAATTAAAATTGAAAAAAATTGATGATTGAAGGAACAAAAAAAAACAATAAAAAACTATAGTTGATACTATTTTTTTTTTAAAAAAACTAAAGGCCTGCCATTGCTTTTTTTTTTTTTATAATTTCTGTTCTCCTCATCTTGATTAAAAAAAAAATTCAAAACAAATCATTAACCTCAAATTCTATAAACACAAAATAATTTTTTTTTAAAATCCAATGATTGAATGAAAAAAACCCAAAAAAAACAATGTACGAATTTACAGCTCTTTACCTCATAAGCCACAGTATTTCACTGGTGGTTTTTTTTTTTTTTTTTAATTGTAAGGGAAAAATCATTCTTTGTGATTGGCATCTTCCTCTTACGCATGGGATCCACATATAATTATTATTGTAGTGAGTATCGCAATTCACATAGGAAAAATCAATTGCAAGATTAAATAATAAATAAATATCTTCAAATTAAATTATCCATATATAATATATTACACTTGTCGGAAAACCGACTTAACAGGCAGCCTGGTTGGCTAGAGAACCAGGTTGTAGTGATCATAAAGAAAAGCAAAGAATCTTAACCGTTATTAATCCTTGTATTATTACTTTTCAAGAACAAGAAATGGAAAATTAATAAAATTGAGCAGTACAATAATTGTAGAGATATCAGGGTTGATAAGATAAGATATTATGGATCGCCTAATCCGCAAGATGAGGCCTTACCTTCTGGCTTGGCATCACCGATCTCGTTCTAGTACTACTACTTTCCTTTCTTTGACTTCTTGATTTCTTCCCTCTTCTTTTCTTGTAACAATCTTTGTATATGGAAAACAATTCTCATGTCTTTTGAGTTCTTTCTCAATGACTGTGATCATGTGATTATGGTTTGACCAAAACTTTCTTGTGATTCGATTAGTTCCTGGATTTTGATGAATTTTATGCTTGGAAATGATAATCTGTTGAAACCCTCGACTCAATTATGCAGAATGTTTAATGGGGCAGTGCTCAACTTTTCTATACTCCTTGCATTGGAGTTTTAGTGGTAGGAATTAAGCTTGGAATGAAAGAAAAATGGAAATTTAAGAAACTTTCTCAATGAGACAGTCAAGTTTCTCTCTAGTACTATCGATTCTGCTGAATGGTTTAGTAACACTAGATTGAATGGCATTAAAATTGATTGTGCACGAAATCTTGTATTGGTTTGATTAAGGTTTTCTGTGTCTCTTCGATGTGTTTCTGTTTCAGGTCCAGAATCGTCAGTGAGGCGCTTCTCATACAAAGATATAAAGAGGGCGACGGATGGTTTTCATCGTATAATATATAGCAATTCTCATGGGGCTGCCTACAGGGCTAGATTTCAAGATGGTGAGGTTGCGTTGGTAAAGGAAGGAAAAGACTTGAATCAAGGAAAGGACAATTTTTTAAAAGAAGTTCAACTTTTGGGGCAGTTGCATCATCGCCACCTTCTTGCACTTAAAGGCTTTTCCACAGGACATAAGAGGTTTGATGGCTGCCTTTTGAATTGTTTTATAGTGGATACTGCTTCTACTTTCTGTAAAGCACAAAGATTTAGAGTCTAAGCTTATTGTGAGGATTTGCAGAAAAGTGCATACGGTGAGTTTGAGTATGTGTCTGTGCATCAGTGCATGTGTGATCGATTCTGGGGGGACGTATACTCAGTAGCAAACTATTTCCTGGTTCAGGGGGTAAAGAGATGGGCAGTCATAGGTTTTAATCTTACCTAACATAAGTTTGAAGAGCATCTCACTGGTGCTTCACGTAACGATGTAACCTTGAGTTCATATTGACTACTTGTGTTCCAGAGTTGTTTGAATTAAATTGATTGAATCTAAACTTCAAATTGTAATTTTGGGACAATGTACCTTGTTATCATGCTCAAATGTGAATCTAAAGCTACAAAAAGAACTGACATGGTCTGTTAATTTAACAAAATGACGTTTTCCCCAAAATGTTGTGAGATTGCCAGCTCAAATTGATTCATTTATGTTCCTTCCAAAGCATATCTGTTTTCATGGATAACTCCGCAATGGAGCAAAGACTGCTCTGATTTTTCACTTATGTTTTATCACATTTTGCAGGTTGCTAGTGTATGACAACATAGAAATGGGAAGCTTGAAGGAACATCTCAATGGTAATCCTCAGGGAAGAATTTCTATCTGATGCATGGTTCCAAACTTCAATTCTTAACAAGTGATTGGCTCGTGGCAGATCCTCTTAAAACTCCCTTGAATTGGA
>Ga0307515_10023776_pt1 | contig 10717 bp, 8 predicted proteins | sample 17_EM_MG_FD_194513 | JGI IMG/M metagenome (GOLD analysis project Ga0307515, IMG submission 194513) | Populus trichocarpa ectomycorrhiza microbial communities from riparian zone in the Pacific Northwest, United States - 17_EM | ecosystem: Host-associated > Plants > Roots > Unclassified | place...
CGCCGCCCCAGGCCGTCATGATCGCCAGGGTCACCTGGGTGAAGCCGATCCGGATGTCGTCGGCGGCCACCCGGATGTCGGCGGCCACCGCGACCTCGGCCCCGCCGCCGAGGGCATGACCGTTCAGCGCGGCGATCACCGGGGCCGGAAAGCTCGCGAGCCGATCGCAGATCCCCCGCATCCGCAGGGCCATCGCAGTGGCCGCGTCCTCGGTCCGGATGGCGCTCAGCTCCTTGAGGTCGCCGCCGGAGACGAACGCCCGATCGCCCGCGCCGCGGATGACCAGCGCCTGAGCCCCGGTGACCGCGTCGAGGGCACGCTCAAGCTCCTCCATGGTGGCCGGCCCGATGGCGTTGCGGGCGTGTGGGCGATTGATGGTGATGACCGCCAGCCCGCCGTCTCGTTCGATGTCCACCATGTCTGTTTCTCCAGAGCAGATATTGCATTCTCGCTCCAGGAGAATAACATATCCGCCAGCCGGACGGCTGGCGGCGGGTGGGGTCCGGAAGTGCTTGCCGGGCCGGACCGTTGCCGCCGGAACTCGATGAGAATAGGATTCTCAGAACAAGCTAAGGAGGATCTCATGCCGTCGCGTGAACTGCCGTACCCACTCTTCGACGCGGACAACCACCTGTACGAGACCGAGGAGGCGATGACCAAGTATCTGCCGAAGGAGTATCAGGGCGCGATCGAGTACGTGCAGGTGCGGGGCCGCACGAAGATCGCGATCCGGGGCCACATCACCGAGTACATCCCGAATCCCACCTTCGAGGTGGTCGCCCGGCCGGGCGCGATGGAGGAGTACTACCGCGTCGGCAACCCGGACGGTAAGTCCCGCCGGGAGATCTTCGGCGAGCCGATGCGCTCGATCCCCGCCTTCCGCGAGCCGGCGCCCCGCCTGGAGCTGATGGACGAGCTGGGCATCGACCGGTCGCTGATGTTCCCGACGCTGGCCAGCCTGGTCGAGGAGCGGATGCGGGACGACCCCGAGCTGATCCACGCGGTCATCCACGCGCTCAACCAGTGGCTGCACGAGACCTGGTCGTTCAACTTCAAGGACCGGATCTTCACCGTACCGGTGATCTCGCTGCCCATCGTCGACAAGGCGATCGAGGAGCTCAACTGGTGCGTCGAGCGCGGCGCCCGGGCCATCCTGATCCGGCCGGCCCCGGTGCCCGGCTTCGGCGGCTCGCGCTCCTTCGCGCTGCCCGAGTTCGACCCGTTCTGGAAGCGGGTCGTGGAGACCGGCGTCCTGGTCACGATGCACTCCTCGGACAGCGGCTACACCCGGTACTCGCAGGACTGGGAGGGCGCCAACCGCGAGTTCCTGCCGTTCCAGCCGGACGTCTTCCGGATGGTCGCCGACTGGCGGCCGATCCAGGACTCGGTGGCCGCGTGGGTCTGCCACGGCGCGCTGTTCCGGTTCCCCGAGCTCAAGATCGCTGTCATCGAGAACGGCGCCTCCTGGCTGGAGCCGCTGCTGAAGACGCTGGCCGACCTCTACAAGAAGATGCCGATGCAGTTCGCCGGCGACCCGGTGGCGGCGGTCAAGCGCAGCGTCTACGTCAGCCCGTTCTGGGAGGAGGACATGGCCTGGCTGTCCGGGCTCATCGGCGCCGACCACGTGCTCTTCGGCTCGGACTACCCGCACCCCGAGGGACTCGCCGACCCGATTTCGTACGTGGACGAGCTCACCAAGCTGAGCGAGGCGGACCAGGCCAAGATCATGGGCGGCAACCTGGCCCGGCTGCTCGACGTATGACCGAGCGCCCGAGCGCGGTCTGGGACACGATTCCCCAGATGGTGCTCAGCGCCGCCGACCGCTTCGGGGACGCCGAAGCGGTCGTGGACGGGTCGCTGCGGCTCACCTTCGCCGAGCTCGGCGACCGGGTCCGGGTCGCGGCGGGCGCGTTCGCCGCGGCCGGGATCGACCGCGGCGACCGGGCCGCGATCTGGGCGCCCAACTCCGCCGAATGGATCATCGCGGCGTTCGGCCTGCTCGCCGCCGGGGGAGTGCTGGTGCCGGTGAACACCCGGTTCAAGGCGGCCGAGGCGGGCGACATCATCCGCCGGAGCGGGGCGAAGGCCGTGCTGGTGCAGAGCGGCTTCCTCGGGCTCGACTACGCCACCCCGCCCGGCGTGCCGGTGCTCGACCTGAAGTCCGGCTTCCTGTCCAGCGGCTCGCCGATGACCCGCGAGGTGAGCGGCGACGACGTGTGCGACATCGTGTTCACGTCGGGCACGACCGGCCGGCCCAAGGGCGTCATGATGACCCACAAACAAACCCTGCGGGCGTACGCGGAATGGTGTGATCTTGCCGGGCTGCGCGAGGGCGACCGTTATCTGATCGTCAACCCGTTCTTCCACATCTTCGGCTACAAGGCGGGCTGCATCGCCTCGCTGATCCGGGGCGCCACCATCCTGCCGGTGCCGGTCTTCGACGTGGAGCAGGTGCTCGACCTGGTGGAGCGGGAGAAGGTGACGGTGTTGCCCGGGCCGCCGACGCTCTACCACGCGCTGCTGTCGGCGGCCGGCGGCCGGGACCTGTCGTCGCTGCGGGTCGCGGTGACCGGGGCCGCGGACATCCCGGTGGAGCTGATCCGCCGGATCCGCGGCGAGCTGCCGTTCGAGTCGATCATGACGGGCTACGGCCTGACCGAGGCCGGGACGGTGACCGCGTCGCGGCCGGGCGACTCGTTCGCGGACATCGCCACGACGGTCGGCACCGCCTGCAACGACGTCGAGATCGCGATCGCCGAGGACGGCGAGGTGCTGGCCCGCGGCTACTGCGTGATGCAGGGGTACCTGGACGATCCGGCCGCGACCGCCGAGGCGATTGACCGGGACGGCTGGCTGCACACCGGGGACCTGGGCACGCTCGACGAGCGGGGGCATCTGCGGATCGTCGGCCGCAAGAAGGACATGTTCATCGTGGGCGGCTTCAACGCGTACCCGGCAGAGATCGAAGGCTTCCTGCTGGGACACCCTGCCGTCGCGCAGGTCGCGGTGATCGGCGTCCCGGACGAGCGGCTGGGCCAGGTGGGCAAGGCGTTCGTGGTGGCTCGCGGCGACGTCTCCGCGGTTTCCGCGGCCGAGCTGATCGCCTGGAGCCGGGAGCGGATGGCGGGGTTCAAGGTGCCCCGGTCGGTGGAGTTCCGCGCCGAGCTGCCGACGAACGCCACCGGCAAAGTCGTGAAGGACCTGCTGCGCTGACTTTTGAGGAGAACGATCGATGGATCTGCCGCAGGGAACGAGCGGGCTGCCTGGCGCCGTCCGGCAGCTGGGCTACGTCGTCCGCGATCTCGACCAGACGATCGCCGACTGGCTGAAGCTGGGCGTAGGCCCGTGGTTCGTTCTCCACGGCCATTCGCAGAGCGTGCTCTACCGGGGGCGACCGTGCACGGTGCCGGTGTCGCTGGCGTTCGCCAACAGCGGCGATCTGCAGATCGAGCTGATCCAGCAGGAGGACGACACGCCCAGCGTCTTCACCGAGTTTCTCGACTCCGGGCGGGTGGGCGTGCATCAACTGGCCTGGTGGGCCGCCGACTTCCCGGCCGCTCTCGAGTCGGCCCGGGCGCTCGGCTGGCCGGTCGTCTGGTCGGGCGGGGAGGAGGGCAAAGGAGCGCGGTTCGCGTATCTGGAGCCGCCGGCCGGGCCGGCTCCGATCGTTGAGCTGTCGGAGCTCACGCCGGCCGTCGAGGGTTTGGCCAAGCTCGTCCGCGAGGCGGCGGACGGGTGGGACGGCAGCGTGCCGGTTCGCCCGCTCGGCTAAAGGTTCCGTCCACAAGCGCTCTACGGCTCATAGACCGTCCCTGCGATCACGGTCGCCGCGACGAGGTCGGCCGACGGCTGGGCCAGCATTTCTGTTCGGGACACGTGAAGCAGCACCAGGTCGGCGGGCGCCCCGGGCACGACTTGGCGCGGCGTTCCGCCGGGGTCGGCGGGCGCCCCGAGGTAGGCGTCCAGTGCCTGGCGCCCGGTGAGCCGCTCGGCGGCACCGGCGACCTGTCCGGACGTGGTGCATCGGCGCACGGCCGCGTTGATCACCGCCCAGGGATCGACCGGCCCGTAGGGCGCGTCACTGGACAGCGCGCACGCAACCCCGCCGTCGATCAGTGACCGCGCCCGGTAGAGATCGCCCTGGTCGACGCCGGGAACGTCGCGCAGATAGTGGTCGCCGCGGTCGGCGATGAACCCGGGCTGGGTGATCACGGCCAAGCCGAGGGCCCGCAGGCGGGTGATCAGCTCGGCGGGGACCAGCGCGGCGTGCTCGATCCGGTCACCGGCCCGCACCCCGGCGCTCTCGAGCGCGACGAGCAGCAGGACCAGGGCTTCGCGGGTGACGCAGTGCACGGCCACCGCCCGGCCCGCGGCATGCGCAGCACGAACCCGGTCGATCAGGACGTCGAGTCCAGGCAGTGCCGAGTCGGCCAGCACGATCTTGTACGGCCCAACGGCCGGTCCATCGGATGCGGCCCACCCGAGCGGGGCCCCCAACAGGTGTACCCGCTGCGGCAGTGCGCCGGTCCGCATGGCCGCGCCGATCGCGCCGATAGCCGCGGCGTCCAGATCCGGCGTCGCGTCCGTCAGATGCGTGAAGCCCAGCCGAGCCAGGCGGCGGCCAACCTGGCGCAGGTCGGGAGCGCGGGTGCCGGGCAGCCGGGCGCGGAGCCAGTCGTCGGCGCGCCACAGCCGGCCGGTGGGCCGGGCCCGGGCGTCGCGTTCCACGCCCGGATGACCGGCGCCCGCCAGCCCGAGCGCCCGCGCACCGGCGGTGTTGACCATCCACAGCGCGCCGCTGCGGTGCTGAACCCGGACTGGCCGCTCGGCATGCAGCCGGTCCAGCGCAATGGAGTCCAGCGGTCCCGCGACATCCTCGCTGTATCCGATCCCGCGAACCCACCCGTGCGCGTCGGCGGCCGCGCTCGCTAGCGCCTCGGCCAGCGCGCCGGGTCCGGTCACAACGGGCGGGCCGCAGCGCACGGAATGCTCGGCCGCGGCCATGGCGTGCAGGTGCAGATGATGGTCGCAGAGGCCGGGCAGCAGCGCCCCGCCCCGACCGTCCAGCACGTCCTCGCCCCGCCGGGCGCCCAGCCCGGCACCGATCTCGGCAATCGTCCCGCCCACGACCCGCACATCGACCGTCGCCCGGCCGTCCAGTTCCACGCGGCGTAGCAACAGATCGGCCCCCGCGCGATCGCGGCCCCCGCGCGATTCGTCGGTCATGGCAGGGGTATCCCCAACGCGCGGAGCACCTCGGCGGTGTGTTCGCCGGGTCCGGGGGCGTCGCCAGCCGGGGCCCGACGCCGAGGCGCGGCAACCGACACCGGGCCATCCGGACCGTCAACCACCCAGCCGGTGCCAGCCCGTCGACGGGTCTGGACGTCGAACACCCGGCTGGCGTCAGCTCGTCGGCTGCCAGGGCCGTCGCCGGCCCAGGCGGTCTCGGTTCGTTGGCTGCTCTGGGCGTCGACCGCCCGGCCGGTGTCGGCTTGCTGGGCGTCGAGCATTCGGTTGGCGGGGTCGTCGGCCGCCCGAGTGGCATCGGTTCGTTGGCTGGCCGGGGCGTCGACTATCCGGCCGTAATCGGCCCGTCGACCGGCTGTCCCGCCCGGATCGGCCCGTCGGGCTGCTGGTGCGGGGGATTCCCGTTTCGTCGTGGGCAGCGTTGCGGCGACCACTTTGGACATTGCTATATCGAACAGCCGGCCTTGGCCGTTCTCGGGTGCCGACATTGCTAGTTCGGCCGCGATCAGGCCGGTCAGGGGGTCGGCGAGCGCATCGCCGCAGAAGACCGGCTCTCCGCGTTCGTCGTGGGCCACCAGGCCCGCGCCCGCGGCCACGTCGTCGCCGAAGCCGATGCGCGGCGAGTCCCGGCCGTTCGCGGTGATGGACACCCAGATCGCGCCGCGCTCCACCGCGGCCTGCGCGTCCAGCCCGAATCGGGCCAGCGCCCGCGGCCGGGACGCCTCGATCACGATGTCGGCCGACTCCACCAGCGCGGCGATCGCCCGCCGTCCGCCGGGTGTGGCCGGGTCGAGCAGGACCGCCCGGTGCCCGCCGTGCAGCAGCCGGTAGAAACCGGGGTTGCCCCAGCGTGCGCCGTCGAGGCGTTGCGGCGTCTCGACCTTGACCACCCGAGCGCCCGCCAGGCCGAGCAGATGCGCGCACAACGGCCCCGCCCACAGCGCACTGAAGTCCACGACGAGCAGGCCCGCCACCGACCGAGGGCGACCGGCCACCGGGAGGGCCACGGCGCCGGACGGCCCGGCCACGGGCGCGGCCGCCAATCCCAGCAGGGCGGCGCGCTCGGCCAGCTCCGCCCCCGAGTGATCACTCAACCAGCTGGCCACGCCGGGCCACACGTCCTCCGGCAACTCGGCCCCGACCAGCGCCCCTAGCAAGGCCGGGTCGTCCGGCCGGGCGCAGGACACGGCCGCCCAGCCGTCCGCGGTGGGCAGCAGCCGGCTCGCCCCGCCCACCGACACCGGCCCGCGCCGGCCACGCCCGGTGAATGCCGCGCGTTCGCCGAGCAGCGCCGCGCCGTCCACCCGTACGGTGGCGGTGGCCAACCGCGCGGCGACCCGGCGGGCGAGGGTGGCGGCGTCGCCGGGAGGCAGCAACGGTGGCCCGCCGGGGTGCCCGGTCAACGCCACGACACCGCTGCGGGCCCAGTCCGCGGCGGCGCTCGCACCCTGGTCATCGGCCACGGCGGCGATGTTACGCTCGCCCTCGCCGCCGGATTCGTTATCCACAAAGAGCTCCGAGACCGTCGAGGTGGGGGATTCGTGATATCGGAGCGGATCTCGTTGCCGGAGTTGGCGGGCGGCGCCGCACAGGCCCCGCTGCTCGACGACGTGGGCCGGCCGGTCGACCCGCTCCTGATCGTCGACCTGGACCGGCCCGCCGAGCCGGCACTCCTGCAAGCCGCCCGGGACGCCGCGACCGACTCCGACCGGATCCTCGTCGGCCTGCGTACGCGGGAATCGCCCGACGAACCATGGCACGACCTGCTGGCAGCGCTCGATGTCACGCTCACCCCGACCGGACCCGGCGCGCCGCCGAGGTCGTGCGTGCCGGTGACCGCTCCGACGGCCCAGGCCCAGGCGCTGCACGTCGCCGCGACGGCCCAACCCCAGGCCGCTCTCGTGCTGGCCCAGGTGCTGCGGGCGAGCGCCGGGCTCGACGTGCGCCGGGCCCTGGACGTGGAGTCGTTCGCCTACTCCACGCTGCTCGGCGGCGCGGAGTTCCGGCGCTGGCTGGCCGCCCGGGGGAGCCGCCCGCTGCCCCCGCCCGCGCCGGCGCCCCCGGTGCTGGTCGAGCGGGCCGGCGAGCACCTGCTGATCACCCTGAACCGGCCCGAGCGGCGCAACGCCTACGGTCGCGAAGTGCGCGACGCGCTTGTCGACGCGCTGCGGGTGGCGGCGCTGGACACCTCGATCGGCGCGGTCACCCTGCGCGGAGCGGGTCCAGTCTTCTGTTCGGGCGGCGACCTCGACGAGTTCGGCACGACGCCGGACGCCGCGACCGCTCATCTCGTGCGCACCCGGGCGGGAGCGGGCGACCTGCTGCACCGGATCGCCGACCGGACCGAGGTGTGCCTGCACGGCGCGTGTGTCGGCGCGGGCATCGAACTGGCCGCGTTCGCCGGACGCGTGGTCGCGCGGGCCGACACCACGCTCCGGCTGCCGGAAGTGGGCATGGGGCTCATCCCCGGCGCGGGTGGCACGGTCGGTATCCCGCGCCGGATCGGCCGGTGGCGCACGCTCTATCTGGCCCTCTCGGGCACCCGCCTGGACGCTGCGACGGCGATGCGCTGGGGCCTAGTCGACACGATCACCCCGACCTAGTGGTATTGGCATTCTCTTTTTTCGCAAGTATCGTATCCACCGATGAACGACGGTGCTTCGACCTCGTCCGGCATCCCGCTCAAGCCCGTCTACGGACCGGCCGACCGGGGTGCCGAGCCGCCCGCGCCCGGCGGCTTCCCGTTCACTCGGGGCAACTTCGCCACCGGCTACCGGGGCCGGCTGTGGACGTTCCGGCAATATTCCGGGTTCGGCACCGCGGAGGATTCCAACCGGCGCTACCGATACCTGCTGGAGCAGGGCGGCACCGGGCTGTCGGTGGCGCTCGACCTGCCGACCCAGTGCGGCTACGACTCCGACGATCCCGAGGTGAGCGAGGAGGTCGGCCGGGTCGGCGTCGCGATCGACACCCTCGCCGACGTCGAGGTCCTGTTCGACGGCATCGCCCTGGATCGGATCAGCACCAGCTTCACGATCAACGGCACCGCGGCGATCCTGCTCGCGTTCTATGTCGCCGCGGCCGAGCGCGCGGGAGTGCCGCGGGCCAAGCTCACCGGCACGATCCAGAACGACATCCTCAAGGAGTACGCCTCGCGCGGCACCTGGATCTGGCCGCCCGAGCCGTCCCTGCGGCTGATCGCCGACACCATCGAGTTCTGCGCGGCCGAGGTGCCGCGGTTCAACGCCATCTCGGTCGCCGGCGCGCACTTCCGCGACGCCGGCGCCAACGCGGTGCAGGAGATGGCCTTCACCCTCGCCGACGGGGTCACCTACTGCGACACCGTCCTGGCCCGGGGCCGGATGACGATCGACGAGTTCGCGCCGCAGATCTCGTTCTTCTTCTACACCCACGGCGACTTCTTCGAGGAGATCGCCAAATACCGCGCGGGCCGCCGGCGCTGGGCGACGATCGTCCGGGAACGATACGGCGCCACCTCCGACAAGGCCTCGATGTTCCGCTTCGGCTGCGTCGCGGGCGGCGCCTCGCTCTATGCCCCGCAGGCGACCAACAACATCGTCCGAGTGGCGTACGAGGCGATGGCCTCGGTCTTCGGCGGCGTCCAGTCGATGTTCACCGCCGCCTGGGACGAGCCGTTCGCCCTGCCCAGCGAGCAGTCGGCGACGCTCGCGCTGCGGACCCAACAGATTCTCGCGTACGAGACCGGGGTCGCCCGGGTCGCGGATCCGTTCGGCGGCTCGTACTTCATGGAGGCGCTCACCGACGCCACCGAGGCCCGCATCGTCGACATCATGGCCGATCTCGAACGCCACGGCGGCATGGTCGCGGCGATCGAGGACGGATACCTGCAGGGCCTGATCGCCGACGAGGCGTTCCGGCTGCATCAGGACGTCGAGGCGGGGCGGCGACCGGTCGTCGGGGTCAACCGATTCGCCTCGGAGCCGGAGCTGCCGGACATCGCGGTGTACGAGCTCGACGCCGAGGGCCGCGACGTGCAGCTCAAACGGCTGGCCCGGGTGAAGGCCGAACGCGATCCCGCCGCCGTCCGGGCCTGCCTCGCCGCCCTGTCCCGGGCCGCTGAGGGCACCGCCAATCTGATGGGCCCACTCGTCGACTGCGCCAACGCCTACTGCACCGTCGGCGAGATGGTGACCACCCTGAAAGCGGTCTGGGGCGAGTTCCAGCAGCCGGTGGTGTTCTGATGCCGGTACGCGTGCTGATCGCCAAGCCAGGCCTGGACGGCCACGACCGCGGCGCCAAAATCGTCGCGCGGGCCCTGCGCGACGCCGGCTTCGAGGTCATCTTCACTGGCATCCGCCAGCGGGTGCAGGACATCGTGGTGGCCGCCGTCCAGGAGGACGTCGACATCGTCGGTCTCAGCATCCTGTCCGGCGCGCATCTGGCGCTGGCCACCCGGACCATCGAGGCACTGCGGGCCGCGGACGCCGAGGACATCGCGGTCATCGTCGGCGGCACGATTCCCGCGGCCGACATCGCGCGCCTGCGGGCGGCGGGGGTCGCCGCGGTGTTCCCGACCGGCACCTCGCTGGAAACCCTGGTAACCGAGGTGCGCGCCCTGACCGCCGCGCCCTCGTCACCCTGACCCTCGGCGCAACCTGGAGAGATCGTGCGGATCGGTGTGATGATCGGGCCCGAGCGCGGTGACTCGGCGCGGAAGGTCGCGCGGATGATCGCGGACGTCGAGTGGGCCGAGGCGGCGGGTCTGGACACGGCGTGGGTGCCGCAGATCCCGACGGATTTCGACGCGCTGGTGGCGGTGGCGCTGATGGGCACGCGTACGACCCGGATCGAGCTGGGCACCGCGGTAGTGCCGTTGCAGGCGCAGCATCCGATCGCCCTGGCCCGGCAGGCGCTCTCCGCGCACGCCGCCACCGGGGGCCGCCTGGCGCTGGGCGTGGGCCCGTCGCACCACTGGATCGTGCGGGACATGCTCGGCCTGCCCTACGAGCGGCCGGCCGCGTTCACCCGTGACTATCTGGATGTCCTGGACGTCGCGCTGGCCGGTCCCGGCCCGGTCGACGTGGAGAACAAGACATTCGCCGTGCACAACCCGCTCGAGCTCGGCCCACCCGGGAACGGCCCGCTGCCGGTCCTGATCGCGGCGCTCGGTCCGGTCATGCTGGCGCTCGCGGGGGAACGCACCGCTGGCACCGTGCTCTGGATGGCCGACGAGCGCGCGGTCGCCGAGCACGTCGTGCCCCGGATCAGCAAGGCGGCCGGTGACGCGGGACGACCGGCCCCACGGATCGTCGCGGGCATCCCGGTCTGCCTGTGCCGCCCGCCGGAGGTCGAGGCGGCCCGGGAGCGCGCCAACCGGATCCTGGGCGAGGCGGAGATCTCCCCCAACTACCAAAGGCTGCTTGCGTACGGCGACGCCAAGGACATCGGCGACCTGTGCGCGGCGGGCGACGAGGCGGCGATCGCGGCC
>Ga0307515_10023777_pt1 | contig 10717 bp, 5 predicted proteins | sample 17_EM_MG_FD_194513 | JGI IMG/M metagenome (GOLD analysis project Ga0307515, IMG submission 194513) | Populus trichocarpa ectomycorrhiza microbial communities from riparian zone in the Pacific Northwest, United States - 17_EM | ecosystem: Host-associated > Plants > Roots > Unclassified | place...
TCGGGTGGTGGTGACCACGTCGGTTGCGGTCGCGGGGCCGGTATTGGCCGCCGCGGCAGCCGCGAACGCCACGGCCGCTCCGCCGCCTGGCGTCTGCACCGTCACGGGCGGGGTAGTCTTAAACCCGTTCAGGGTCGCTGCTGATAGCAGGCTGGCATAGCTGGTCGTCGAGATCAGACGCGAGGCGCCGTCATAGGCATAGACCGTGGCGGCGCCCGTCGCATCGATGGTCTCCACCAAGCGATCAGCCTTGTCGTAGATCCGCCATTCCCAACGGTCGGTCGCGACCGCGGTGGGCCGAATATCGGCCAGGGTCACGGTCATGGACGGATTGGCGCCGCTCTTGAGTGCCAGCACTTGCCCGCTGCTGAGCTTGCCGGCGTAGCGGATCGTCGTGACCAGCTGGTCAGCGACATTGTAGCGGAATTCGGTCAGGGTCCCGCCTGGCGCGATTTCGGCGATCTTGCGGCCGGCGGCGTCATAGAGGCTGTGGGTTTCGAGACCCGCGGCGTCCTTGACGATTCGCAGGCGACCGGCGGCGTCATAGCGGTATTCCGTCGTGGCGCTGGCTACGCCTGCGCCTGACTCGACATAGCTGATCAACCCGCCAGCCGCGTCGTAGATCGAGGTCTTCGTCAGGCCGTTGGCCTGAGTGACCGTGGTCTTGGTCAGGAGATCATCAAAGACCACCGACGTGGTCTGGCTGGCGAAGTCGGTGGTGGCGATCACCCGACCCAAACCGTCGTAGAGATAAGTTTCGGCGCTCGAGATGCCCGTCGGCTGACGGCTGAGGAGCCGTCCCGCCTGGTCGTAGACATAGGTAACCGTGCTGATCTCATTGGTGGCGGTCGCGTCGCCCGTTCCGTCGGCGTTTACCTTGCCAAAGCTCTTGACGGTGGCGACATTGCCCCGGAAGTCATAGGTGGTGTCGGTCCGCTTGGACTTGCTCTTGTCGCTGATCCCGGCCAGCCAAGTGGTCATGTCGGCCGACGACGGCGCGGCGATCGCCGACAATCCCGACACGTCCTTGCGCGCAGCCGTATACTGAATGGCGCTGGTTTGCAGGCCCGTCGCTGAATAGCGATATTCGGTGACCGCGCCTTCGGCGCCGATGACGAACCTCAGGTGATTATTAGCGTCATAGACGTAGCGCGTGGTTAGGGGCGCGCTGGCCGCCTGACCTTGAGCGGCGACCAGATAACGGGTCTCAGTCAGTAGCTCGTTTTTGGTTCCGAAGGTGCGGGTAACGGTGTTTCCAACCCCATCGACCTCCGAGGTGCGATTGCCGTTGTCGTCATAAACATAGGTCACAACACCACCATCAGGCGCGGTGATGGTTTGAATGTCGCCTCTGGCGTTATAGGTGAAACTGGTGACCTGAGCGGCCGCCGAGCCGACGACTGGCGCGCTCACCGAGACCAATTGGCCGGCCGTATCGTAGCCCAACAGTGTCGCCTGGTTGAGCGGGTCGGTGACCGTGGTGACTCGGGTCGTCGTGTTGTAGGTAAACTGGGTCTGGCGGCTGACGCCAGCGACCGTCTGGGTGAAGCTCGCAACGCGATAGGGGCCCGTGCCGCCGATCTGAGCATAGACGATCGCTAGATTGGAGCCGTCCGACTGGGTGATCGAATTGACCCGCGCGGATGTCCCATCATAGCCGTAGGTCGTCACATAGGTCTTGCTGTCGCTGGTGTTGGACGGCGTCAGATCAACCGTGACCGTCACCAGACGGCTCGAGCCATCGTACCCGTAGCGAATGCGGGTCAGAGCGACGTCGCCGCCGCCCGCGGTGTCGTGGGTCGTGAGGCTTGTCACCTGGCCCCCCGTATAGGCCAGCTCTGTGTAGCTGTTGTCCTTAGTGGTGACCCGGGTCAGCAAGCCACTCGTATAGGTGAAATCGAGATAGTTGCCGTCAGCGTCGGTCGAGCGGGTCAGGCGCCCGCCATTGGTCGCGTCGTAGGTTTCGACTGTTCGGCTAGCGCCGTCAGTCCAAGTCCAGGTTGATGTACCGGGGGCGAAACTCAGCGTGTCGTAACCGCCGCCGCCCTCCTTGGCGACGTAGAGTTGGCGCGCGGTGTCATAGGCATAGTCGATGTCCGAGCCGTCCCAGGCGATGCGCTTGACGGTGCTATTTGGCTGATTGACCGTGCCGGTGACGACGCCGACGCGGCGCGCCAGATTGGTCTGCCAGTTGGCGCCCGCTCCGGCCTGGCTGTTATAGCTGCGGCCGATGACACTGTCGGGACCGAGGCCAAACAGCATCTCGTCGGCGCCCTGGACGACAAGGTTGCCGCTGGCGGCGTTGACGTAAACGTTGTCGCTCCCGCGCCCGAGCACGGCTTGGCCCAATTGGCCAGCGCCACCCAGCACCAAGGCCGAGCTACGCTCCAGACCCAGACCGGCTCCCGCCACGATCGCAACCATTTGACGCCCCCAAGTTCGTACGGACACGGCGGGACCTACGCCCTCGCCTATCCTTTGATCCGCGAAACGACGGGTGGGTTTAGGGGTTTGTTAAAATAATTCGACGGACGTCCAAGCCTTTGTTCTGAAGGGCTTGGCGCGCTTGCCGGGCTTGTTTGACGCCGCTAGCTTGGCCCTGCCTCGCCCTGAGGCGACTTGGACAAAACCCATGACCGCCTCGCCCGCGACCCGCCTCGAACGCCTGCTTGGTTTTCTTGAGCACGACGCCGAGAACCCCGCGCTCCTGGCCGACGCCGCAAGCGCCGCCTTGGATGCCGGTCAACCGGCCGTGACCTTGTCCTTGGTCGAGCGCCGCGCAGCTGTCGCCGCACCGAGCCCAGAATTGCGAAATCTCGCGGGGTTGGCAGCGCTGCGGGACGGACAAGTCGATCAAGCCCTGGCGTCGTTCCAAGCCTTGCAGAACGAGGGCCACGACGATCCCGCCCTGCGCTTCAATCTGGCCTGGTGTCAGGCGCGCAACGGCGCGTGGGAGCAAGCCGAAGCGATGCTCGACGTGGCGACCGTGGACGCCGCGCCGGAAGGCGCCCGACTCAGGGTCCAGGCGTTGCACCATCTGGGGCGTCTGGACGAGGCGCTTGCTCTTGGCGAGCAACGGCTTGCCGCTGGTCAGACGGGCGAAGCGCTCATCGCCGCCCTGACCCTCGTGGCGCTCGACGCCGGGGCGTTCGCGGCGGCCGAGCGTTATGCGGGATTGATACCCGATAGCGTCCCCGCGCTCTCCGCCCAGGGTCTACTTGCCCTGAACGCCGAACGCTCGGATCGCGCCGAGGGCCTGTTCGACGCCGCCCTCGCCCAAGCCCCAACCGACGGCCGCGCGCTTCTAGGCAAGGGGCTGAGCCTTCTGGCCCAAGGCGAGCATCGCGCGGCCGCGATCTGGCTGGACCGCGCCGCCCAGTCTTTCGACGGCCATCTGGGCTCGTGGATCGCGGCGGGCTGGGCGCATTTCGCGGCGGGCGATCTTGTTGAGGCCCGGGCGCGCTTCGAAACGGCGCTCAACTTGGATGACACGTTCTCGGAAGCTCACGGCGGCCTGGCGGTCCTGGACTTGATGGAAGGCCATGTCGACACCGCCGAACCGCGTGCTCGACGGGCCCTGCGCCTAGATCGCGAAGGCTTTGCAGCAGCTTTGGCGACCAGCCTGCTCGCGGAACAACGCGGGGACCTTCAAACGGCTCAGAGCGTACGTGACAAGGCGCTCAACGCTCCGGCAGGCCCCGGCGGACGCACCATCCTGCAGTCGATGGCGGCAATCGGGCCGCGGCGGCGCTAGACCTGGCGGGCGGCTTGGCGCAGGTCGCCAACGACGCGGGAAAATAGCTGAGAGGCGTCCGGATCCTCTTCCAGCGTCGCCGTGACTCTGTCCACAACCTGCTGAAAGCGCGCGTCATTGATCAGGCTCTTGCCAAAATGATCAGTCAGCAAGCTCTGGATCAGCGCCCGCCGCAGACGTCGTTCATCGACGCCCTCGATTTCGGCAAGGGCCTGAACTAGGCCTCCCCCCTGCCCCTCTGGTGTTTTGGACGCGGCGCCCTTGAGGCTCTGCCGGCTCTTAGCGTCCGCCAACAGGCGTTGCCTGAGCAAGGCGACCAAACCCTCGACGGGCGTAACAGACGTCATGATAATAAGCGCCAGCTGGACCCGATTCAGCCCGGTCCAAGGTATACACAAGGCTGCTTGAGCACCAAAGCGGGTACTGTCACCTCACCGCCTTCCCAGAGCCGCTCATCGCCATCGAGGTGAGCTGAGGCCCACGCGATGCTGGACCGTCATCGGACCTCTAGTAACGGTTGAGGGTGGGGAACGGAAATTTGGGCGGGACCGCAACCCGGAGTTCGGTCGCTACGACGGAAGCCGATCTTCTGAGGGTCTGAAAAAGGGGGAAGCCGACTTTGGCGGGCCGCTCGGGAACAGACGTGCGGCCCGCGAGGGTCCCTAACGATAGCACCTTGGCGAGCCAGCACGTGCCCTCTCCTTTCGTAACGCTGAATATTAGGCCACGACGGACTTCAGAGAGCTTGATCGCACGAACAAAAAACGGAAAAGAACGCGAACTCGTGTGCACACATTTTCGCGCACACAGAACTCACTAACTAGCTGAATTATATAGATAATTCTGGCCATCCCATCATCGGCGCAACACTGAATCTATGTGGTTGAAATCGCTGCATTCGTAACAACTTTAAAGCATCACCCGATCGGCGCGCAAACCAATCCGGCAGGCACTACGGCGCAAGCGGCGGTATGTAGGTGAGACCTTCTCGCTAAGCGAGGACACTCGGCGCTAGGCCACTACAGCCGAGGGTGACATCAAGCTTGATCTTGTTGGCCAAAGGTCGCGCCGCAGACGTTCGCGCGGCCGGCCAGTCAGCTGCGACGAGCGGTTACGCCGACGGCGAAACGCGACAACCTCACACCCGGTTTTTCTGCAAGATCTTCATGTCGCCCCGCATTTCCGACGAGACCGGCAGATCCCAGAGCCGCGCCGCGCCACGCACGCCGGAAGAATCGCCCCAGCGCGCCTTGACGATCCGCCCCGACCATTGATCGGAAAACACTCTCGGCGCGATGAGCCCCGGCAAGCGCTCATAGAGAGCGTCGATGTTGGACAACCCTCCGCCCAGAACAAAGACGTCCGGATCCACCACGTTGCAGAGAAGAGCGATGGCTCGCGAGAGCCGCTCGACCAGATGATCGAAGGTCAGCACGGCGTCGGGATCGCCGCGCTCGGCCGCCGCGAGGATGGCCTCGCCCGAATGGTCCAATCCGGTTCGCGCCTTGAAATCCCGACGCAGCCCGGATCCGGAAATCCAGGTCTCTAGACAGCCTCGCTGCCCGCACCAGCAGGCTGGTCCAGGCGTTTCGTCAAGGCTGGGCCAGGGAAGCGGGATATGGCCCCATTCGCCGGCGACGCCGTGTGCGCCCTCCACCAGCTTTCCATCCACAACGAGCCCGCCGCCGCACCCCGTACCCAGAATGATCGCCACCGTCACGGACGCGCCCTGGGCGGCGCCGTCACATGCCTCCGAGAGCGCCAGGCAGTTGGCGTCGTTGGCCAAGCGCACTGGCCGGCCGATCGCCTGAGAGAGATCTTCTCGGAACGTCCGGCCATTGAGATAGACGGTGTTGGCGTTGCGCATCAGGCCCGTCCGCGGCGAGATCGACCCCGGCGCGCCCACGCCGATAGACCCGGTTTGCCCCAGCTCCTGCTCGACCTCCGCGATGAAGTCCCGCACGCCGCTGATGGCTGAATCATAGTCGCGCGGTGTCTCCCGCCGGCGCGAGATCAGGACCTCGCCCTCGGCGGACAGCGCCGCGACCTCGATCTTCGTGCCGCCAAAATCAACGCCTATCCGAATCATCACTCTGTATCCTTTGCAGCGGCTTTCACCGCTCGCGCCTGCCCGTGTCCCACGGCGTGGTTCGTTAGCGTCCGCAAGCCGTCCAGCGGACAGTCGAAGGCCTCCGCGGCGCGGCTGCATCCGGGTATGAAGATCGGCGCCGACAAGGGGGGCGCGGTCAGGCTCAGCGGACGTCGCTCTCGCAGCTGCCCCAGGCTCTGTCCCGTGTAGCGGACACGGACGACCCTGCTCCCGTCAGCCCGCCGCCAGCGCTCGAACACCAAGGCGCCGCCTGGCCCGATCTGATTGGGCTGATAGCCCGCGACCGCCCAATCCATGCGCAACAGCCCGCCAAGCGCCGCCAGGGTGCCGTCGTGACCGACCACAACGACGATCCGCGCGTCGGCCGGACCGATCGCCGTCGCCTCGTCCTCCAGGGTCGCCAGAATCCGAAGCGCCAGGGGACCAGCCAGCGCCTTGGCCACGTAGGGCGTGCGCAGTCGCAGATCGAACTCGGCCTGGTGGAGCGAGAAGACCCGCGTCAGCGCGTCCTCGTTCAGCCCCCGCCATCCCAGGCCGGCGAAGTCACGCCCGTCAGCCCAAGCCATCAGCAGGCTCTCGGTGACGCCCGATGCGAAGGCCTCCGGCCCGGACAGCGAAACCAGATCCTCGCCTTCGACGAAGCCGGGCTTGGCCTCCAGCACGCGCCGCTTTCCAGGCGCGGGCGGACATGGTCCCGCCTCGCATTGCATCAGCAACGCATCGAGGCGCTCGGCGTCGGTGCGGTGGCTGGCGCTCCAGGCGGTCAGGTCGCCGCCGACGCGACCAGCGACCGCGGCCCGCGCGAGCGCGGCGTCCGCCACGACCGCTCCGGCCTTTATCGGCTCGAACAGCGGATCGACCCGCCCCTCGCCCACCGTATTCACGGAGACGGCGCAGCCGGGCGACAGGCTCCGGCCGATCGCCTTGGCGGTCGCGATCGTACGCTGGGTGACATTGGCCCAGTAATAGGCCGCGCCGCAGTCGCCCGGACGCAACAGGCCTTCGGCGACATAGAGCTGGCGATAATATCCGCCCATCAATTCGGACAACGCTTCGCCCTGCGCGGTCAGATGCCCCGGCGGGACGTCGAACCTGGGCCAGGGGCGCGCCGAGGCCTCCTCCAGCCGCTCGGGGCTGGACATCGCGGCCCGCACGCCGTGACGACTGAGGATGACCACCTTCTCCAGGCGTTCGCCCGGCTCGGCGGCCCGCGCGGGCGACACCACCAGGACAGCGGCGACGAGGGCGACCTTGATCGTCGTGGAAATCGCCTGCCGTCGGATGGCTATGGAATTGAGGACCTTGATCATGGGGAGCTCTATTGCGGCAGCGTCGCTTGTGCCGGATGCGCCTTATCAGGCGTCGTTCCCGCCCCCGCGAAAGGCTCCAGACGGAAGCTGACGCGAGTGGGGATAAGGCTCGTGCGATAGGGCATGTGGGGCAGACCAGACGCGTTCCAGGTGGTGTCGCCGCCCACACCCCATTGCGCGGCGTCCACCAGCAGGCTCACCTCGCCGTGCGGAACGATGTCGGTGCTCTTCCATGTCCCGGGCGGGCGGCGATAGAGGTCTTCATACGGGAAGGCCAGAGCGGTCATCATCAGCGGTCGATCGCCGGTGACGCGCAAGCCGCCCCCCTGCCCGCTCAGTTCCATCCACCGCACGTCGATCTTGTTGCCGGTGTCCTGGGGCCGCATGTAGTCGTGGTTCTGGTCGGCGATGGCGCCGCGCCACAGCCCGATCGGCGCCGAGGTGTAGCGATCGACATAGGTTTCATGCGGCCCGCGGCCGAACCACTCGACCGTCTTCAAGCCGGTGGAGACCGAGTACCAGAGCCCAACCCGCACGGGTGGCGGCAGCTCGTCCTTGATCGGCGTCAGTTCGCCCGAGACCGCCACCGAACCGTCGCCCGCCATGGTGTAGGTGGTGACGAACCGCGCCGCGCCGGCGCCCAAGGCATGCTCGACGACGATCTGGCCGCCGTCCGCGACCTGGCGAGCGGTTACGGACCGCACTTGGCGCTCCTGTGTCATCGTCTGCCAAGACCGTTGCTGGCCGACAAGGCCAGTGCCCGTGTCGTTGTCGGTCTCGGCCCTGAAGAAGTTGGGCTGTCCGCCGTGCGCCAGGACGACGCCATCCTTGGTGTAGCTCTCGAGCAGGCCGCTGCCACGATCGACCGTCAGCTTGACGCCGGCCGCCGAAAGGCTCGCGCTCGTCTTGTCGTCCGACAGCGCCACCGCGCCGGCGCGCGCGACCGCCGACGCCTTCGGCTCCGACTTGAGCGCGAACTGCTCCCAGCCGACCACATAGTCCTCAGGCGTGAGCGGCACGGCGCCCTGCCTGGCCTTGGCGTGCAGGGTGACGAAGTACTCGGCGCCGGGTTTGCGCGTAAAGGCCGGTATCGGCACGGTGAGCGTCTGACGCTCGCGCGCCTTCGTCGTCAGGACGGGCAACTCGCCCTTGGCGATCGCCACGCCGTTCTCTTCCAAGACCCAGTCGAAAGCGAAACCGGACAGGTCGCGGAAATCGTGACGGTTGATCACCGTCACCCCGCCGCTCGCCTCGTCAAAGGCGGCGAACTGGATGGGCGAAAGCACCTTCTGGACTTCGTAAAGCTGCGGGTTCGGCGTGCGATCGGGCTGGTTCAGGCCGTCGCCGAACTCGATCTCTCCGCCCGGATTGGGGCCATACTCGCCGCCGTCGCCCCAATAGCGGCGCCCGTCCTTGGTGTAGCGGTACATCGACTGGTCGACCCAGTCCCAGATGAAGCCGCCCTGCAGCTTGTCGTGGGCGTAGATGGTGTCCCAGTAATCCTTGAGATTGCCGCCCGAATTGCCCTGCATGTGGGCGTATTCGCACTGGATCATCGGCTGGGTGCGCGTGGGGTCCAGAGCCCAATCGACCATCTTCTCGATGTCGTCGTACATGGGGGCATAGATGTCGACATAGCTATTGGGCTTGTGGTTCAAGCCGGTCGTGCCCCAGCCCAGATAGGAGATCAGGCGGCTTGGATCGCGCTTGCGGGCGGCGGCGCCGGCCTTCTCGAAGTTGGGACCGATCCCCGCCTCGTTGCCCAGCGACCAGAAGATGACCGACGGATGGTTCTTGTCGCGCTCGACCATGTTGATGACACGGCTGACATGGGCGCCTTCCCAGGCCGGATCAAAGCCGATCTGCAGCTTGTCACGCCGCTCAGGGTGCGCGTTTCCGTAGCCCATATAGGCGTGGCTCTCGATATTGGCCTCGTCCATAACGTAGAGGCCGTACTCGTCGGCCAGCGCGTACCAGCGCTCGTCATTGGGATAGTGCGAGGTCCGCACGGCGTTGATGTTGTTGCGCTTCATCAGTTCGATGTCGCGACGCATCGAGGCTTCCGAAAGGACGTGGAAGGTTTCCGGGTCATGCTCGTGTCGATTGACGCCGCGAATGACGATCGGGCGGCCGTTGACCATCACCCGACCGGCCTTGATCTCGACCGTGCGGAAGCCGATCCGTTGGGGCGTGGCCTGGATCACCTGGCCTTTTGCGTCCAACACCTCAACCAGCAGCGTATAGAGGTTAGGCGTTTCGGCGGTCCACGGCTTCACGCCAGGTACGGTCGCTGACAGCGCCAGCGATCGCGCGGCCCCGGCGCCGACCTTGGCTTCCCGGGTCAGCACCGTGTTCGCGCCGTCCAGCAAAGTCATCCGGACGGTCACCGGCTTGTCGCGGGCTGCCAGAGCGACGTCGGTCGTCAGCGCGCCGTCTCGATAGGCCTTGTCCAAACCAGCATGGACGAAGAGATCGGTCAGCCGCGCCTTGGGGGCGGCGATTAGATAGACCGAGCGCTCGATGCCCGAGACCCGCCAGAAGTCCTGGTCCTCGAGATAGCTGCCGTCCGACCAGCGATGGATCTGGAGGGCCACGACATTCTTGCCTGGATGCAGCAGCTTGGTGACATCGAACTCGCTGGGGAGCTTGGAATCCTCGGAATAGCCGGCGGGTTGGCCGTTGACCCAGACCTGATAGGCCGATCCCGCGGCGCCGATGTGGAGGATCAGGTCTTGCCCTGACCAATCGGCCGGCAGGTCGATCGAGCGACGATACGAACCCACGGGGTTCGTCGCGTGGGGAATGAGCGGGCGATTGGCCGGGAACGGATAGGTGATGTTGTTGAACCGCGGCTGGTCGTAGCCCTCCGCCTGCCACATCGCCGGGGCCTTGATCGTCTTCCACCCAGCGACGTCATAGGCCGGCTTCTCGAAGCCGTTGGGCGTGTCGTCCGACGAGGGCGAGAAATGAAATGACCACAACCCGTCGAGCGACAGGTAACGCGCCGACCGGGTCGGGTCGCCGGCCAGCGCGGCCTCGCGCGTCTCGAAGGGGAAGTGACTGGCGCTGGCGGGCAACTTGTCGCGCGCAAAGACCGCCGGGTTCTCCCAGTCGGGACGAGATGCGTCGATCTGGACGGGCTGAACCAGCACCGCTTCATCCGCCTGAACGGCGAAGGCCAACCCTAGCCAGGCGGCGCCAGCCATAAGACTCAGACGCATTCGATCCTCCCCTTGTCAGACCTCGCGGTGTCTGACTCTATTTTTCAACTCGCCATCGAAGACAGCGCGCGTCCGATTACCGCATCGACGGAAGGGGCGTTTTCGAGCAGCCTCCGCACGCTCAGAAACGCATTCTTCCCACTCTCGCGGCGCTTTCAACTTGCGCTGAAGCTTCAATACAAGGCCAAGGCGAGTCGCCTGGCAATATTACCTTCAATGCGGCGTTTTGGCCTGGCCACTTGAAGCCATATTCCAAAATTTGTTTAGACAGAATAACAAAATATGAGATAATTAAATCAAATTGGTTTATAAAGATGTTTTA
>Ga0307515_10023778_pt1 | contig 10717 bp, 8 predicted proteins | sample 17_EM_MG_FD_194513 | JGI IMG/M metagenome (GOLD analysis project Ga0307515, IMG submission 194513) | Populus trichocarpa ectomycorrhiza microbial communities from riparian zone in the Pacific Northwest, United States - 17_EM | ecosystem: Host-associated > Plants > Roots > Unclassified | place...
TCGAAATTCCCGTAGAGAGTTTGATGTTATGGTAGCTTTAATTTAGTTACTCAAATAATTTTTGTTTTTTATATGGATTCTATATATAATTGTATTTTAAATATTAATTTTGTTTAAATTAAAATAATATATTTTTATTTATATAAATTTATTTATTTATTTATTTTACATGAAAAAATTCATCAAATCAATCTTAAACAAACTCATATTTTTTTAATCCGCAACAATTCCTCTTTCAACTCCTTAGAAAAATTTCAATCATAATGTTTAGTTCTAGTTTGTCAATTTCTTCTCTCCTCCGAAGCAGAGAGTCACCTTTTGCTGACATGGCAAGCTCTATCTGTTCGCCAGAGATTCTTGTCTGCTACCATGGCAATCTCCACTACTCACTCACCACGTAGGATTGAAACCCTCCTCCCCTCTCAAACATCCCCTCTCTAAGAATCTCAACTTGAAACACCACACAGAAAAATCTCTCCTTTCTTAAGTCAAAACACCACACAAACTCAACTAAAGAAACCAACTTATAATCCTTAAACCCGCCCAAAGCCCTCCTAAAACCTCTCACTCTAAAAAATGACAGAGAAACTAGCTCTCCCTCTTCTCCTCACAAACCCACCTCCAACAAAACTCTTACTGCCTCTCCAATCTCACCTCCATCAACAACAGCTAAAACTAACAACACCCACTTCACCACCACCACAACATGGCACCCCACCTATGCAGGACTTCCTTTTCAAGCAAAGCCCCAATCTTTCCAAACCCATCAACCCGCAAACCCAACCTGATCTATTTCCTATCCCAAGAAACCGAACCCGAATTGGCAAGGCCCGTGACCCTAACCGTGGCAAACCCTGGACCCACCGTCGTCTCTCCCTTCAAGGTCAGCGAGTTCTAGATTCTTTAAATGACCCTTCTTTCGAAACCAGTGAATTAGATAAAATCTTGAGTCTTTTATTTGATTACTATAAAGAAGAGTTGAGTGTATGTAGTGGTGGTAAGGAGAGGTTAAGTAATGATGTTTTGGGTATTATTAAGGGTTTAGGGTTTTATAAAAAAAGTGACCTGGCTATGAGTGTGTTTGAGTGGTTTAAGAATAGGAATGGTTATGAATCTGTCTTGAGTAATTCAGCTGTGGCTGTGATTATTAATATGCTTGGTAAAGAAGGAAAAGTTTCGGTGGCAGCATCTTTGTTGAATAATTTGCATAAAGATGGGTTTGAACCTGATGTTTATGCGTATACATCTTTAATAACTGCTTGTGTTAGTAATGGGAGGTATAGGGAAGCTGTGATGGTTTTTAAGAAGATGGAGGAAGAAGGGTGCAAACCAACTTTGATTACTTATAATGTGATTCTGAATGTGTATGGAAAAATGGGTATGCCTTGGAACAAGATTACAGGTCTGTTTGAGGGAATGAAGAATGCTGGGATTTTGCCGGATGAGTATACATATAATACGCTGATAACCTGTTGTAGACGAGGATCTTTGTATGAAGAAGCTGCTGCGGTTTTTGAGGATATGAAATCGATGGGGTTTGTGCCTGATAAGGTCACTTATAATACTTTATTGGATGTTTATGGGAAGTCTAGGCGGATTAAGGAGGCGATCGAGGTATTAAGAGAAATGGAGGTCAATGGATGTTCACCAAGCATTGTGACATATAATTCGTTGATATCTGCTTATGCAAGGGATGGTCTGTTGGAAGAAGCAATGGAGCTTAAAAACCAGATGGTTGAAAGAGGGATTAAACTGGATGTTTTTACTTACACTGCAATGTTGTCAGGATTTGTGAGGACCGGTAAGGATGAGTCTGCAATGAGGGTTTTTGAGGAAATGAGAACTGCAGGTTGCAAACCTAATATTTGTACTTTCAATGCCTTGATTAAGATGCATGGTAACAGGGGAAAGTTTGCAGAAATGATGAAGGTTTTTGAGGAGATCAAAATTTGCTGCTGTGTACCTGATATTGTTACTTGGAATACCCTTCTAGCAGTGTTTGGGCAAAATGGGATGGACTCAGAAGTGTCTGGAGTTTTCAAGGAGATGAAGAGGGTTGGCTTTGTACCGGAGAGGGATACCTACAACACCCTAATCAGTGCGTACAGTCGGTGTGGTTCATTTGACCAAGCCATGGCTATGTACAAGAGAATGCTGGATACTGGGATCACACCTGATCTTTCCACCTATAATGCTGTTTTGGCAGCATTAGCTCGAGGAGGGCTATGGGAACAGTCAGAGAAAATACTTGCTGAAATGCAAGATGGTATGTGCAAGCCCAATGAACTGACACACTGTTCTTTGCTTCATGCTTATGCCAATGGCAAGGAGATTGGACGGATGCTTGCTCTTGCGGAGGAGATATGCTCTGGTGTAATTGAACCTCATGCTGTGCTCTTGAAGACCCTTGTTTTAGTTAATAGTAAATGTGACCTCCTATTAGAAGCTGAGCGTGCATTCCTGGAGTTGAAGAGAAAAGGCTTTTCACCTGACTTGAGTACTCTGAATGCCATGATTGCTATTTACGGCAGGAGGCAGATGGTTACCAAAACAAATGAGATCTTGAACTTCATGAAAGAGAGTGGGTTCACTCCTAGCTTGGCAACTTACAATAGTTTGATGTATATGCACAGCCAATCAGAGAACTTTGAGAGGTCAGAAGAAGTTTTAAAAGAAATCCTTGCAAAGGGAATAAAACCAGATATAATTTCATACAACACCGTAATTTTTGCGTATTGCCGAAATGGGCGGATGAAAGAGGCTTCACATATATTCTCAGAAATGAGAGAATCTGGGCTTATTCCAGATGTAATCACATATAATACTTTTGTTGCAAGTTATGCAGCTGATTCAATGTTTGAGGAGGCTATTGATGTTGTTTGCTACATGATCAAGCATGGATGTAAACCGAACCAGAATACATACAACTCAGTCATTGATGGATACTGTAAACTTAATCGCCGGGATGATGCAATCAAGTTCATAAGCAGCCTTCATGAGCTTGATCCACACATTTCCAGGGAGGAAGAGTGCAGGTTATTAGAACGTTTAACCAAATGGTCATAGGCAATCCCTTTCTTATCCGTCTCATGTTTTGATTAGGCATGAAGATGTGGTTGATATGGATGATCCAGCAAAAGCTTCCTAATGTTTCCTAGAGGCTGAAGAGATGCAAGCACTCAGGAACACATCTATTTGGAGGGCAGTGCTTGGATCCAGACAAGACATGAAAAGAAGGGGAAAGGGGAGTTATTGACTTCAAGGTATGAGTACCTCTATCAAATGTGAATCATTTTGTACCATTAGCATTTGGTGGTTATGAGAATCAAAATTTTGAAAATTTTCTCTGCAACGTGTCATCATTGTGATTAATAATTTGATTCTCTTAATGTAAAAGATGGCATTTTTATTATATTTACTTGAGAAGAAAATTGTTTCTCTGTAACTATGGAATTGGGATGGATATCCTCATTTTGTTCTTATGGGCCATATAGATTAAAAGAATTGTTTTGTTAGTTGAACTTAGTTTTGAATCTCTTGCCAAAGCATTTCCTGGCCTCACCCTATCTTAACCTTTTCCTGAGTATGAAGGAGTTATTTATTTTGACAAAATTTTACTGTCATTGGAAAGGTGGCCTTTAATTTTCATTGCTAAGATGTGATTTTTCATGTATTGTTGTTAGGTTCTTGAGCTTCGAACTATGTGGTAAAGAAAGAAGGATGAATGAATGGTTTGTCCAGGAGAGTTGCTAATTGGCCATTTCTTAGCTGATGATACGTGATCTTACATAAAGTTCTGGCTTCTGGCGATATATACTGAAAGTTGCTAAAGGTGTGTACAATGTATATATTGTAGGTGTAACAAAAAGTAAAAAGCTATATATAAATGCCGAGTTAATGAATAGCTATGCCCTAAAGATCACGATAATGTGGCTTTTGAACTCCATTTGTTAGTTTTGTGAAGCTCAGTTATACTCGAAACCAGAAACATGAAAGCCAACAGTGTGTTTCAGCGGTCCACTGGACTGTTCTATCATCAAGAATGATTATGAAAAACAGAAACGTTGTTAATGAGGAGAAACTTATATAGGAGTAATTGTCTATCATCATCCTTGTATTCCCGGTTGAACTTCTTGTGTGTTTGGCTCGTTTTGTTGTGGTAGTTTTTACGATTAAGGTTTGAAAAAGTAGCTTCAAGCATGACCAAGGTTTTAAAAGAGAGTTTATAGTGAAATTTATGCAAAACTATGATATATATCGAGTAATTAAACATTTTTAAAATTGTGATCAGGACAAATCATATTTTCAATCACATCTCAGTACATTAGCAAACAATCCTGCATACATTTGTCACCATCCTGTAATTTATTTGATGTATTATCAATGACAAGTCCTTAAAATTCATCCTTACTAGGAACAACATCGTAGGTTTCATGTCTACTTCAAACAACTTGCTTAATGGCTGGCTTAAAATATTGCCAAAACCATATTTCATTTCTTACTGTGATTTTCTCTGCATAAAGCAAAGGATTTTGAACTTCAAACTTCCAAGCTGGCCTGGGTCCTAATCTAGAGGTATTATATTTTGCCTTGGTTATTCACTAGAGAAAAGTAATTAGCTCATAGAAACAGAGTCTCTGTCTTCCTTGGTGTCATGATTTAGCATTAGACCTCAGAGTTAACAGGATTGCACGCTAAAAATTCCAAGTTAAAACCGGTCATTACAATAGTCGGATGACAGCTCCCTGGGTCTGATACTAACTTGTCATTCAGAGTTGGATAGAAATAGCATAAAATACATTATTTTTAATCACGTAATGAATTTCACTCATTTTGCTAAAAAGTTTTAACACAAATGCTAATCCATCCACAATTCCGCTGCCTGCACATATGAATGGCGTCCTTCGCAACTCAAATTAGCTCCTATCTTCTTCAGAGATGCAATAATCTGATGTGTCTGTCGATTTCATCAAGTATGAGTCCAGACAAGCCATGATAGTATTAGTTCCAACTTCATGGTTTAGTTATTATAAGAACCCTCTTTAAGTAGAGATCACGTTAGGCTGACAATGATGATTTATGCTCCAAACACCAGAAACAGTTGTCAGAACTCCCTCTTTTCTATGGTTTAACTTTCAATGTGACAATGAACTAATAAAGCGTACAAGGTAAACAAAATGCCTAATTACCAAAACCCCAATAACAAGGATAGAAGCACCATGATATAAACAAGGTGTTTCAATAAATAAACTGAATTTTTAGGTCCATTTACACATTTCCACGACGTAATTACTCATCTTCAACTCTGTAATCTCCCTCTTCTTGCAAGCACTTCTCTCCATCCTTCTCTCTGATTTGCAAAATCAGAAAACACAATCACAATGAGGTGGTGGTGGGCAGGAGCCATAGGTGCTGCAAAGGCATTTTTTTTTTATAAAAAAACTCAATTTATTCCTCTTCATATTCCATTTCCTGTTATGTAATTATAGGCGAGCTAATAATTTTTATTTGATCAAATAAAACGGAAAAAACCTTAAGACGATGGTGATGCACCACCAAAGTACCAAAGCGTGGCCCTCATAATAGGTGCCACAGGCATTGTAAGCAGCAGCTTGGCCGGGATCCTCCCTCTTGCAGACACCCCGGGTGGTCCCTGGAAAGTTTACAGAGTTGCACGCCGTCCACGGCCAATCTGGCAATCCGATCACCAAATTAAATACCTCCAAATCTGATGTGATGTCTTGAACGATGCATAAACCCATTGAAAAGCTCTCAAAACTCACAGATGTAACCCACATCTTTTACGTTGCCTGGGCTAGCAAGTCTACAGAAGCTGAAAACTGCATTTTTAACAGCACCATTTTACATAACGTGCTTAAAGCTGTAATCCCAAACACTCCAAACTTGCAGCACATTTGCTTGCAAACAGGACGCAAGCATTATTTGGGTTCTTTTGAGTCTTGTTTAAGGTTCAGCTCTCATGACCCTCCATTACATGAGGATCTTCCAAGGCTAAATTCATTGAGTTTTTATCAGAGGATGTTTTGTTTAATAAGGTTCAGAGGAAGGGGGGTTTGAAATGGTCTGTTCATAGGCCTGGAGATATATTTGGGTTTTCGCCGGCTTGTTTGTTGAATATGGCGAGGACTCTGAGTGCTTACGCCACGATAAGCAAGTATGAGGGGCTTCCATTGATGTTTCCAGTAACACTAGTTCATTTACGAGATCTAGTTTCCTGAAACAGATCCCAGTTGGTGGTTATTTTTAGCTGCTGTCGCAACTTTAATCCTTGTTGTTGTTGTATTAATGGACATACTGATGAGCGAGCAGTGTGTTACTTGGCACTTTAGCCATCAAAATACAGGCAAAGCAAGAGCAACATGAGACAAGGGAGATGCAGTTCAATGGGACATGATTAACAAAACAAAAGGGATTTTGAGCCTTTGCCAAGCATTTTCAGAAATCCTCAAAGGTTACACCAGTTTTTGAGAACGTGATGAGAAGACGACATTTTCATAATGTTTTGCAAGCTTGTAACCAGTTATTTTTCTATTGTGGGGGTGCCGGAAACAACGACCAAGTAGATTCTTCTCGGTCAGCAGTTTTGTACCCCGATACCAGGCTAGAGTCTAGACCTGGCCCATTCCATTCCCAACAAACCCCATCGTTTACTTCGCACGTCACAGGAAGGCTGAAATGTTGAAATAGCTCCTTGGGTTACATAATTGGAGAACATGTAACATTGAACTACCGAGACAACAGATCACTAACACAATTCAAATCAACTGGCATTAGCATGCATTTGGGACAATTTCAAATGTGGCGTTTACACATCTGCTGAACATGTAACATTGAACTGTTCATGGATAACATCAGTGATTCAAATCGTCTCTGATTAGTGATGCTTTTGAGACAATTTTCAAAGTGGGGCTAGACATTATTTGCTTAACATGTAAAAATGATCCGTTCATTAATAGCATTGATGATTCACTGTGCATTGCATTTTTCATGAACATCTAATCTAATGAAAATGAAAGAAAAAGAAACTCAACATGACTAAAGATGTGAAGATCTATTATATGCAATAGAACAACAACTACAGAGTATAAAACAACATTGGTGGGGCATAAACATCGTGCAAGTTCAATGGTTGTCCTTTTTAGGATTGCACCTGATAGCATGCAACATTTAAGATATTTTAAGCATCATTTCAAGTCAAGGTGCAAATATTACCAAAAGATCAAACCGTGGAAACAAGTTAGATTCTTGAGTTTACAATGACAACACAAGAATGACAAAAATTTAATGTAATCCATGAATGCCAACGGGGAATGGCACTTTCTATAAATCAAGATCAAAATGAAATGAAATGTGGTGCCAGAGTCTCCTAAATCTAAATTATACTAAAGCCTGTTTGATCTTGACTGAAATGTTCATAATCGTTTGCAGCACCAGAGCCAGAGTTCCGAGTATGGCCATCGTTGCATCAGTAAAGGATCAAAGCTAATATTGCATCGCTTGTTGAGAAGTAGACCTGATTATGGAATTCTGAAAGATTTTGAGGTACAGTAAGTTGCAAAGCTCAACCGAATTAGTGATGTATTATTTCATCTCCTGGAAGTGGTTGTAGAATTTCATTGCTGGTAGTTGCTTCCAAAGTCAGAAGCCTACGAAATTAATAAAAACTTTTGCTACGATTCTCTTGGACCATACCTCTTCTTTTTTAAAGTCAGATCCCTTCCATCTCCACATGTTATAGTTTGATGAGTAAGAGAGCCAGTTGCTCATCAGACACTTTAACATCAATGAACGCTCCTAATGCTGCTGCAAGTCTTGCAGCTAATTGATGCTTACACTGAAATTGATTCAAGAAATGAAAGAGTTAATCATAAAACATTATAGAAAAGTGGTTTCAACAAACTGAAATGATAAATAAGGAAAAAAAAAAGAGCTCTTACACAAAGTTGTTCTCCTCTGTTGACAATGTCATAAAAAAATGAATAACAGGCACAATAGTGTTCAGGAAAACAGAAATACTCCTCCTTCCTCCTTGATTCTCCCACCACCTACCAACACCAGCAAACAAGAAATTATTTTACCAAATGAGTTCTTAAATGATCAAATCTTAATCTTTACTTCTATCTTTTTAAATGAAACATATTTAACAATTTGTTCACAGTGCTAACTACCAAGTTTCTTCACCATAATCCAATTTCACCTCAAACCCATTTGCCAAATCAGTTCTTAAATGATTGATCCTAAAATTTTACAGCTATTCTCAAATAGGGAGAACCTTAACTGCACTCTTTTAATCCTCAAACCTTTCTTTAGTAAGCTAATCCAAACTAAATTGCTCAAACATTCCTCTTTATAAATTTACACCAAAACAGTCAAACTCATCAGATATTCCATTTAAACTGAAGTTCCTAGCTTATCGCCCCGCCATTTTATCACAAAACAATTCAACCTAAACCAATTTTATTTGCATTTTAAAACCCGAATTAGGCCCTAGATCCAAACTCGAACAACCATGTGCAAAAATTTGAAGTCTAAAGTACAATGCATAGCAAAGAATAGAATTGAACCTGAAAGATGGAACGACCGCTGGGCTGACCAGAGATCTTTTTGACACCTCTCTGATCCACTATCTTTGTTGCCCTCTCAAGATTCTTACCAAACAAGAAATGCAAGCTACATTTAACCCAAACAACACACACAAAGAAAAGGCCCAAAATCAATCAACCCATTTACACCCTTTTACAAATCAATACTAACTTGATCAAAAGCAAGCTAGGAAATTGGAAAGTGACTATTTTATATGCTTCTCACATTGAAAGCTGCTCCTCAGTCACTGCCACCATTTACATTAGCCACGGAAGGAAAAAAAAAGACACTAAGCGTCATTTAATAGAAGGTGGGTTTAAAAGACTTTAATAACTAAATATTAAAAAGCATGAGATATAGAAAGAGAGGACCTGATTGGGTTGATTCAATGGTTTTCCAAACTGTATCTGCAACCAAACTACTAGCACTCATTCCTTCTTCCTTAATTTTGCACTACAACCTGCCTGAATGTTCGAGGGTCTCCACTGATTCCCATTTGTCTTGAGTGTCCTGTTTCTGAAATTTCAAGTCTTGTTCTAAGAACAAGAAAAGAAATTTCAAGTTTATGAGTTCAACCTCAACGGGTTCAATTTCTCTGTGATAGTGAGTTTTTTTAGGCTTTGTTTTGGTCACCAATCCCATGCTCGTTTCGAAAGCCTTCACTCTTGAGCCCGGTAACAAATGGGCTTTCTGAGCTCACCTGGTCTAATTTCTCCTTGCATTTTCTAATTAATTTTATATATTTAAAAGTGGGTTTTTTTAAAATTGTTTTAAATTTAGAAATATATTAAAATAATAATTTTTAAATTTATTTTTAATATTATTATATCATCATTGATATTCTTTTTCTCTCTTTTTCTCATCCTTCTATTTATCTGCATAATTTTCTATTTTACTTTACAATATAAAAATATACAAAAATAATTTAAAATTATTTTTTTTTAAAATACGATTGAACAGTAATACCTCACAAAACACACATTTCACATTTTACTATGTATATCTTTTAAATTAAATTTATTTTTGTTATAAAAAGGAGGTTTGAATCAAAATTGAAGATACTAATTGAGGCCTAGGGCGAACCCACGTTATGCCTTAGGAGGTCTAATTGACTCATTTATATTAATTTAATACCTTTATCATTATGGCTTCTCCTAATTTTGCGCCTTTGCTCATCCGACCAGGTTACATATATTTCAATAACTCGATACTGTAATCATGGCTCATGCTTTGAAGCTGTCAGGTTCTTGGGATTTTTTTTTGCATACGATGATTGATATTGTTTTTTAAATATTTTTCTTAAAAAAATTATTAAAACAATATTTCTTTTGTAATTAAATAATGCCTTCTTTTTTTCCCGACACAGTGATATAAAAGATGTTATCCTTGAATTTTCCTGTTCAAAGACCGAAAACTATACGAGAGAGTTGCTACTAAGAACTAGTAGAGATTATTACATAACAAGGAAAGCATTCACATGACACATGACAAAGTAGTTTTGCCGATGTTGTTTTTCTGCAGCCAGATAGCACCGCAATGGACATCCCATCCTTAAACAGCTCCATCTTCAATTCTCCTAAAGCCACCTGTAATCCAACAGCATTCACCAGAGATTGTACATGAGACAACAAGTCCATCAATTTTCCTTTTGAACTTGAGCTGTTGGCCTCTTAGCTCCAACAGAATTTCTTGACTGTCCCTTACTGTTTGCTTTGGCATAACAGTTTGAAAGAATAACTTGTGCACTGGATTCTTCTAACTTGACGAGCTTGTCTGTGTATTTCTGCCTTCTCCAACAATTATACCTACGGGTTTTTGAGCATACAACAACGAGCGTCTTGCCTTTCCTGATTACTTCTATTATTGTTTCTGTCTCCTCATTTCTACGATTTAATGCTTGATTCAACTTTTCCATGTCTTGTAAAATTGGACTGTTGGATTGTAGAGTTCTTTCTATTTGCCTCAGTCTCGTCTTGAACGCGGCTTTGTTTATCTCATTCAAGACTGCTTCTAGCAGCATCACCAAACACTGCTCCAACATCAGCTCCACCAAGCAATTCAGCCGCCATCACTGTTTCTCTACAGTACAAGGAGTTTTTTTAATTTTTTTTTT
>Ga0307515_10023779_pt1 | contig 10716 bp, 6 predicted proteins | sample 17_EM_MG_FD_194513 | JGI IMG/M metagenome (GOLD analysis project Ga0307515, IMG submission 194513) | Populus trichocarpa ectomycorrhiza microbial communities from riparian zone in the Pacific Northwest, United States - 17_EM | ecosystem: Host-associated > Plants > Roots > Unclassified | place...
AATGTGAGTTTTGATGCTACTGAACCTTTTTTCTTCAGGAAACTAACATAAGTAATAGGCACAGCATCGATTTAAAACATGAAAGCAGTTATGAGATGAGGAACCAAAAGGAAGGATCAATGCAAACGTAACCTAGAAACTAACAAAAAAACATTTTTTTAGTGTCAAAACCAGTTCTTGAATTGAAAGGCACCTGCACATGGGTTCTATCAGGAGTAGTACAAGAGATGCAAATCCCAGAACCCGTCCATTTTAGAGAATTGTTTATGGGTTATTTCAAAGGAAGAAAAATTTTGGTTAAGCAATCACATCATGGATTGGCTACAGAGATTAATTAGCCTGCATTGATTTCCTCAACTCATTACTATATTGCAATAAAACAAATTTCACGCCATTGTCACTGCCAACTCCCTGAAACATGGCAACTTCATACAAGCGACGGCAAGAAGCATTCCCAATACAAAATGCAATTATAAACTGTGAAATCCAACAATACAATGTACCTAAACCATTAAATCACATCTAATAGCAGAACTGAGGACGGTACAATACTGCTTGTCGATCGTAGAAAGTCAAGTCACTGTTTTCAGGTTAAACTAAAGACAGTTTCTTAGGAAACGCCATATAAGGAGCGCTTAAGTGTGACAAATTGCAAATTTTATATCTTTCTACTCCACCAAGTCCAAGTTAAGTATGAATGGATTAAGATACACACTCAATCAACAAAAGTAAGCATCTTTCACTCAATTTTTTTAATCAAAGATTCTCAATTTTTATTTACTAGTTCAGTTTCCAAGAGACCAATATAGGTCCATCACACAACTTTTACAATGTATTGGAAACAATTCATTGACAGCAAGATCAAAGAAAACAATATATAGTCACATAGTAGCTAGCTAATTAATTCTTCAAATCTCCCTAAGCTAGCGCGCAAACGCATAAAGCATAAGAAAAACATATATTACCGAAGCCGAAGGGACCAAAATAACCAGAGGAGTAACCGCAGCAAATGTATGCAAACTCCCACAGCCCAGAACCCCCAACTTTATTTGCACCAAGTCCACCAAAGCCATCATCAAGAACCCGCATCCAGAAACCGACCCAAACCCAGAAACCAAAGTCCCAGCCCGTAAAGCCACCAAGTTAACACGAGCCAGGGGCGCACTACGCACCACCCCATCAGAATCATCATCTTTGTTAGTATCAAAAATCTTGATGGTTTGCTTGACAGCCAAAGCAATGAGACTGGAGAAGAGAAAGGAGCTGAAAGAATAGACGTGGAAAGCGATGAGATCCTCGACGATGGAAGAAGAGGCGATGCAGGAAGTATCAGTGATAAGGGTGGTTGTGGGGTCAGGTGCCGTGGGGTACCATGCAAGACCAAGAAAGAGTGCTAAGGTGAATAAAGAATTTACATTGACGATACCATCTAAGGCCATTATGTGGATTCTGGTGGTTGTAATTGTATGATTGTTACGTGACATTTGCGGAGAGGACGGAGGAATAGTGGTGGTGGTGGACCTGCTGGTGGTGTTGGAGGAGGAAATACAATGCAAAGAGCATGTATTTGTGTATATAGAAGAAGGATCGTTGAAGATAGGAAGTTAGGGATATCGTATAATGTTGCCTTGTTTGTGATAGCGTGTCTTTTCCGGCAAGGCAAGGGAATGATCGAACCGTGAAGATTTTGGAGTGTTGAGTGAAGAAACCAAAAGGCCAAAACACGCTTTCATTGTTAAGACACAGTTGTACTTTCACTGTGTGGTTGATGATGCTTCAGTGCCTTTTCAACGACATGCCGTTTAGTGCTCGTGTAGTGTATCCATACATAAAAACGACTTCCAGCCTGTTTGTTCTAGTGGTGCTTTTTTAAAAAGTTAATTTTTTTATATAATTTTGATGTATATATATTAAAAATAAATTTTAAAAAATAAAAAATATTATTCTTTTAATATAATTTTAAATAAAAAAATATTTTAAAAAACAATCATCACCACTTTAATAATAAAACAGCAAGTAAAAAGAGATGGAGTTTATGCATAAATCATAATGGATGCATGAAAGCTTTTTGTTTGGCAGTGTAGTTGCGGTTGCTTTTCAAATAGTTTTTCGTGTCAAAATGCATGTCAATGATTTTTTTTAGTTTTTAAAAATTATTTTTGACATCAGCACATCAAAATGATTTGAAAACACTAAAAACATATTAATTTGAAATTAATAAAAAAATAAAAAAAATTAAATTTTATCAAAAGCGCTTTTGAAACGCAGAAACAAACAAGACACATATGAAAAGAGATGCCGCATAATCTCAGAATCTGTTTGTTTTTTGTTTCAAAAATATTTTTAAAAAATATTTTAATTTTTTTTAATTTTTTTATGTTTTCAGATTATGTTTATGTGCTGATGTTAGAAATTATTTTTAAAAAATTAAAAAAACTTATTTTAATATATTTTTAAAATTAAATACTTTAAAAATTAAACGCTAGCATTCTCTCGAGTAGATGCTCGGAGCATAGATATAACCTGTAGTGGCTTGATATACAGCAGGCTCCCTGTAGATCTGGTTTATATAAATACAGTCCAATGGTTTCAAAATAGGCATTTGGATGCTTGGCAGTTGGCATTTTAATTTTGCGACAGCCTAAGTCCTCTCCTTTCAAAATCAACTTCAATTACAGTTAAAAATTTTCTACTGGGCAAGAATTTAATTAAAGACCAATCATAAAACACCAAGTGTCATCCAATTCTCTGTAATAAAGAATTTAGTGGCAATTGGAGTTGTTTATAGATAAAATAAATAATTTATCACGAATTTAGAATGACAAACACCTGATTATATGTTTCAAAATCACTTATCCAATTCTCTGATTATATGTATATTCATCATAAATTAATATGGCAAAGACTTGTGTCATTAACCTAAACTCAGCCGAAGATGAGATTCATAGGTTAAATCATGATCCTAGGTAATAGTTATAAAATTCAAATTGGTCTGGTGAGTTTGGACTGGTTTGAAAAAAACTAAAAAAGGTTAGTTGACATGGTTAAAATCAAGCTTTTAACTTGTTAATTTAAAAATAAAATTGATCAAAATGATATTTTTAAAAAAAATTAAAGGTTGATCATTTTGATCTATAACCCGAGTCTTATCTCAAATCAATTCAAGATAGAGTTTTGCAACTCTGAGTATGACCGTAGGTACTTGGATTATTCACACTTACAAGCAACACCCTTATTTATTTGAGAGATAAAAATGATGTTCGAGAGTATAGTAATGGTTGCTTTTCAAAGTATTTTTTCTTTAGAAAAAGCATCAAAATATTTATTTATTTTTTAAAAAAAAATTATTTTTTATACTAGCACGTCAAAATGATTTAAAAATATTAAAAAAATAATTTCAAGTAAAAAAATTAAATTTTAATAATAAAAAAAGGTTAAAATTCATTTTCAAACACCATGGAAGCTTAAAACTTGAGAAAACCGGTGGTGGACCGAATAAGATTGCAAGACTCGTCTCCTCGACATAAATGACACAAGGAGCTATCCGTGTCGATAAGATTTGCCGATGGCCCATTTGAGAGCCATATCTATGTTCCTATTTTTTGTCATCTTTTCTTGAGATTCAGTTCGTCACAAGAAAAACTAATGGAAACTACCAAGATTGGCAGATGCATGCGGGGTTCTGTTACCCAAGGACTTGTTGAATTGCAGGTTTGACTTTTTTGTCCTAGCGACAGATTTACTTTCTGAGCGGTTTAAAAGTTTATTTTTTAAAGTATTTTTTATTGATAAATATGTTATGAAAATATTTTTTATTTTTTAATATTAATATAAAAAAAAACTAAAAAAATCAACAATTTTTAAAAATACAACTGGACTCAATGCTACACACCACCAAAGTGACTATGCATGATGTCTTGGCTTCCACTAACTGTACTGTAGTGTTTGTTCATTTTCCTGAGATAGAAAAGATGAACAAAATGAAGATAAAAATATATCTGGTTGAAGAGATAAATAAAAATATAAAAATAAATTTATTTTTATGATAATTTTGTAGTGAATTTTTATACTTTTAAAATAAAAGGTAAAAAGACTATATGTCTATAAGGACAATATTTATATATTTTTTATTCCTAAAATATCCTTGTAAAAAACTCTCAATTTTAAAATTGTCTAACTAAGACATGTAAGAATAAAAATAATTATTATCATAATTTTAAAACTCAACTTGGGGGTCGATCCAGGGTAAAGTCTGGGTCACGAGTTGGGTTGACCCGAATCAGTGTAAGAATAAAAATAGTTATTATTATAGTTTTAAAAACTTAATCAAGATTCGACATGGGGTAAGACCCTGGTCACGTGTTAGGAGGATCAACCCGAATTGATCCGGGTCAACATAAAATAAAAGTAATTATTATCATAATTTTAAAACTTGATTCGGGGGTCAACCCATTACAAGATCTCGTTCATGGATCAGGAGAGTCAACTCAGGTTGACCTGGGTCAATGTAAAAATCAAAGTTGTTATTATTATAATTTTAAAACCTGACTCAGTAGTCAACTACGACAAAGCCCATGTAACAGGTTGGGAGGGTCAACACGGGTTAAACCGAGTCAATGTATGGATAAAAATGGTATTATCATAGTTTTAAAACCCGACTCAGGAGTTGACCCGAGACAAGGTTCAGGTCATAGGTTGGGAGGGTCAACTTGGTTAAACTAAAATTTTAAATTTTTTCTTTCAAAAACATCAACGGGTTTTTGACCCGTGTTTTATCCCGAGTTGACCAGAGTTTTTGACTGGATCAGGTCGAGTCAATTCTTTCTCTATTGTTTCTTAAACTCGGATTAGTTCATGCCCCGGATCAACTTGTCAAGTCAATCCTAATTTTATAACTAGAGTTGATATAATATTATTAATTTCAACACTCAATATAAACTAAAGTAAAAAAATATTGAATTAATTTTTTAAAAATATATAAGTTTGATAACAATATATATATTAAGGGTAAAATAAAAAATTTTATATTTTATTCTGTCTTGTCCACCGTAACAAAAAATATAGAAAGACAAACATTTTGTATTGCACATCAAATACTAAACACAATTCTATCTCAATCTCATTTTCTATCTTGTCTTCTATCTCTACTGTCTCTATCTTTTTTGTCTCAGGACAGTAACCACACGCTACCAATAAGATTTCTCTAGTTTGTTTTTTGTTTTGAAAGATACTATGCTCAATCCCAACCGATTTCAAAAACCTAAAGGATGTGGCCAAATCCCTATATAAATATTGTGTTTTATTGTTAATTAGAACAGTTAAAAAAAAACAATTTATCATAACAATAAATTGTTTGGGGGCAACATTGACTTATAGGGTAAATAAGTCTTTTCACATGTTACATTTATCATTCTTGAATTGTTTGGAGGCAACATTGACTTTTTGTAACTTTCTTGAACAATCAAATTACTTGATTGCCCTTGAAAGCAAAAATAAACAATTAACTATGGTCTAGGAGCTATTTTGATATTTCAATTTTTAAAGCACAATGTAGTGATTCTATTACCCTTAAAATTAAAATATTCAAAGCTTGATGATAATGGTTTATTCGTCATTTTATTATGATTTTTTAATGATAATTATTTTGTTATAGGGGCAATGTCATGTTTTAACGAATAAAAGAAAAACACAAAAGTTGTTGATTGGAACAATAAAAAAATTAATTTTACTCTTCAAAAAAAATAACACGTGAACTAATTTTAGAGGGTAAATGAATCTTTTCATAGGATCCATTTATCATTCTTGAATTTTTTTTGAGGTAGCATTGTTTTTTTGTAACAAAAATTTGCATAGTTAAATTACTTGATCACCCTTGAAAGAAAAATAACACTTAACTATGGTCTAGGGGCTATTTTAATATTTCACTTTTTAAATCACGGTGTAGTGACTCTATTGCCCTTAAAATTAAAATTTTCAAAGCTTGATTGTAGGGGCTTACTCATCATTTCATAATATTTTTTCCATGATAATTATTTTGTTATAGGGGTAGTTTCGTGTTTTGACAAATAAAAGAAAAACAAAAAAGTTACTCATGTGTTAGTCGTTCTATCACTTTCGGACAACGTGTGCAACTTACTCTTTTGGTCAAAACTGTTGTTCTACCTTATCATTCAATTCATCTCAGCATTCTCCTTTTCCCTAGTCGGCAGCGTGTGGTCAACGGACCATCGACTTAGCACTGACAACCTTTTTTTTCTTCCTTTTAATTTCCTCCTAAAAATTCATGTCTGGCCATCCAAATTTGCAGATTAGCCTTTCGTTTTTTTTCTTTAGATTTAGTCCCTCCTTTTTATTCCTATTTGTTTTATTTAATTAATTTCTAAAATTGAATCCTTTTTTTTTCATTTTCATCCTCTTCTAATTTTGTAGTCTGTCATATTTGGTTCCTATATTTTTTATTTGAGTTGGTTTTTGAATTTGATTATTTTTTTCCGGTTTCACCCTCCTTCACTATTTTTTCTTCTTCTTTCATAGTTGATTCTTATTTCTTATATTACTATTTGTTTTTGCTTTGACAAGTTTCTAGATTGATTTTTTTATATATAATTTTATACTCCAACATTAAATTGGTTGGAAATTGGATTTTTTTATTGAGCCCAAATATGAGATTTCATGGGTTGTGATTTTGAAAAATTAGCCCAGATTAGAAGATTCGTCTGGGTTTGCTTTGCTTTCTATATTATTAAATTAGGGTTGATTTTTATATATATATTGTTAAATTAACCAAACTTATTAAACTCTATGAACCAAATCTTGGATTTTTTTTAACTTCTTTAGAAATCCTGGCGTCCCTTGGAATTTTTTCTTCTTAAATTCATAAAAATTTGACATGGCCTACAGCATTGCGCCAGCCACCGATTTAAATTTACTCAAGTCACTTTTTAAAAAAAGATAATTTTTTTTTTCGTTTTCAACCTTCAATATTTGATTCATTATAATTGAGTTTCGTAATTTGTTTTGTTGTGGGTTCTATGGTCTTATCACGATCCTATACCCTGAATCGCGAGTTTCATATGTTAATTATGGTTAGCCTGGTCAATCTAATGTGTCATCGTCTTGATATTTTTTTAAAAAAATATATCATCCAACAAGTCATCATTTTCAGAATTTTAAATGTGTTTTAACCGGTACACATTAAATCGTTTATTTTTTAATGTCTTTATATTTTTTTAAGGTTGAAAAAAAAGTGATCCAGAATTCCAGACCCATGGCATAACACAGGTAAAAAAAAATTAGTTAAACAATAACCCATGCAACTACATCATTGAGATGGTTAAAAAAAAACAGTTAATTTTGTTTTTATAATATAAAAAATTAATTAAAATGTCATTTTTTAGATGCGTATAAACCATGGGGTCCACTATAAAAAAATTAATAAATTCTTTTATTTTTTTTGTAAGAGAAAAGAATAAAATTATCGATTTATTAAATAAGTCATCATTATGAGAAATTATTAGATATGCCCTTATCATAGGTATGGAGATTTGGTGCTACGTATCCCACCACTCATCCATGGTTTAAACATCGGTATCAGGGAACAACAACTAACAAGCACATGAGATTTTCTATGGAAATAAATGAAATTATTAAATATGTCAAGAGTTATGCTCCGTTTTTTCACAAAAAATCATGAGACCTGTTATGAAAGAAATTTTATGGTGTTCAAGAATAATTAAGTATTTTATTAGTTCTATAGGTTTATTTTACAAAAAGAAACAGAGAGATAAATCTTATGTAAGAATATTTTTATTATTTTTTGTTGGTTACGAGTTTCATTTTTCTTTTTTTCTTTTTGTTCGTGTATTTTTTAACGATAGATCAAGAAAATAACTAATATAATATCATTAATTACTTTTTAAATATTATAAAATTTTATGTAAATATCACTGATATAATATCTTAACGTTGCTTATCACATTGTATTTTCATTTGGATCAAAATCTAATTAATTAACATTGAAGGAGGTGAATTCACTCATCACCTCCTCACATGGTATTATTCATTAAAATAGTGTTTTTAGATTTTTTTTTTATTTCATTTTTTAATATTCTATTCATTAGCGATTGAATTTAATAATTTATTTTGATTTAATTTTTATGATATCATACAGGTCTCATGATCTGGGTCACATGTTTAGTAAGTTAACCAAGGTTGACTCAATTTTTTTCAAGTCTTCTTTTTAATTGATTTTTGTTCTTAATTTCATCATTCAATATTGAGTTTATCAGGGACTGAGCTACATGATTTATTTTGACATGCTTTTTATGAAGTTATCTCGGTTTTATGATATGAGTCATGACTTTAACAAGTTAATCTGGGTTGCATCGCTTTTTTTTATTGATTTTTTTTTAATTTCATCCTTCAATATTAAGTTGGTTGCAAATTGAGCTTCATAATTTATTTTGGTTTTCTTCTCTGAGGTTATCCCGATCTCATGACCTAGATTGCATGTTTGGTAAAATAATCCTAATTGACTCAAATTTTCTTCTTGTTTTGTTTTTGTTTTTTAAATTGATATTTTTCCAATTTCATTATTCAATCTTGATCTCATGACTCGGATAGCATGTTTGGTGAATTAACCTTGGTTGACTCAAACTGTGTTTTTTAAGAAAAAATTGATATTTTTGTAATTTTATCCTTCGATATTTTGTTGACTGAGAGTTGAGTTTTATTGTTTTATTTGTTTTTTATAGGGTTATCTTAATCTCATAACATGTGTCACATGTTTGGCATGTTAACAATCGGGTCATTTTTTTAGTTGATTTTTGTAATTAATATCCTTTTAAATTTCATCACTCAATATTAAGTTGGTGAATTTAAATTCATAATTTGTTTTGATTTTATTTCCACAAGGTTATCATGGTCTCATGATCTTAATTATAAATTTGGTAGGTTAACCCGTATTGATCCAAGTTGATCTATTATATTATTATCTCAATATTTTTTTTTTGTAAAAAAAGTTGTTGTTTTGAAGTGTTTCTTTATCAAACTATATTTTTACCGATCATTCAGATTATCTTTAGGACTGCCAAGTTAACCGGGTCATATTAGTTAACTCAAACGCAATTTAAAATTTTTTCTTTTAAAAAATATGTTAATAATACATTTATATATTTTTTTAATATTTCTAACTTGATTCAAACCGCAGTATATCATGTGACGATGATACAACATCTAATAAATATTTATTCCACGGTAGTGTTGAATGATTACAAAATACATGTCAGGCGCCCTTATTCATAAGAAACTGAGAAGTGTCGAATTATTATATGATAAAATATCAGGCGCCATTATTCATAGGAAATTGAGCGTTGTCTAACATGTCGTCGTGGTAAAGAGACTTAAATGTACATGTAGGATGGACATTATTATTATTATTATTATTATTATTATATAATGCTTTAGTTTTCCATATGTATGTTACGTGTCTGAAATAACTTTGACCAAAATATATGACCATAATTTATACTGAATTTAATGCCATGAGTTTGATGTCACTAGTTTCGCAATTAAGGGATCTTTTCGACTAAAAAATCAAACAGAGGATACCACTCGTGTTTTTTTTATTTTTTTTTATAATCCGGAGTGTCCGGGCCAGCTTACACGCACCGTGACTAATCCCCGGATCCACTGAACACCCTGCAAGCCCAGTAGGCAAGTAAGGCACCGCGGGGGTGACAGACGTGCACGCTGAGGCTTGAACCCAGGATATAGAGGCAGAGAAACTCTGCCAAGACCGCTGGACCACAAGCCTCGGTGTTTTTTTAACCCCTTTTCAGCTTGTTACAAGAAAGGATTCACTAAATTCAATCTTTTTTTATGACTTATAAATTCCAAACCACTCAAATATTCTTTTTAATGTAAAAAAATCTATATTAATTCGGAGTTTGAACCGTTATCATAATCTCATATATTATTCGAGGATGTTTGAGAGTCTGATTGAAATTGTTTTTTAAAATAATTTTTATTTAAAAATATATTAATCAGTGGATCAAAATGATATAAAAATATAAAAAAATAATAATTTAAAGTAGAAAAATAAAAAAAATAATGTTTTTTTAAATAATTTTAAAATACTAAAACAAATAGAAAAATCTAAGTGAAGCGTGGATGTATAATGTCCCTTTAGGAGACAGGCATGTAAAGTTATTTGGGGAAAGGAAATCTAGAACATGATCCAATGACGCACTAAATTCATCCATCCCATCCAATTTTCTCCTGGCTTATGATTCGGGAACGTGGCTGCGGCTGCGCTCTTAAAAAATTTAATTTTTTTTTATTAAAATTTAATATAGTTTATATGTTTTGAATTGTTTTGATGTGCTGATGTCAAAAATAATTTTTAAAAATTAAAAAAAATTATTAACATGTATTTTAATATAAAAAATTATTTGAAAAGCATCCGCAATAACACTATCAAACACGCTCTATCATATCCAACCTAAGGACGCTGGGGCTGCACTTCAGTCACTTACCCTTTCACCTAATCCCAAAAACAGCTGACTTTGTTGACAAATTGCCAATTCCTTTTAAAAAAAAAAACATTTTAGGCAGCTAGCACGTGATCAGACTAGTAACATTTGTACTTTTCAAATTCTTTTTGTATAGAAACATATTAGAAAAAAATTATATATTTTAAGAATTTATTTTAAATAT
>Ga0307515_10023780_pt1 | contig 10716 bp, 15 predicted proteins | sample 17_EM_MG_FD_194513 | JGI IMG/M metagenome (GOLD analysis project Ga0307515, IMG submission 194513) | Populus trichocarpa ectomycorrhiza microbial communities from riparian zone in the Pacific Northwest, United States - 17_EM | ecosystem: Host-associated > Plants > Roots > Unclassified | place...
CGACCTTGTCAGAGCGACCTTGTCAGAGCGACCTTGTCAGAGCGACCTTGTCAGAGCGACCTTGTCAGAGCGACCTTGTCAGAGCGACCTTGTCAGAGCGACCTTGTCAGAGCGACCTTGTCAGAGCGACCTTGTCAGAGCTACCTTGTCAGAGCAACCTGTCTGTGCAACCTTGTCAGAGCCTAGTTGTGTTCGATTGGCACATTTTACTCACAACTGGGCCATGCATTTGAAATGGATGAATCAATGTCACTGAACCATTGTAGTTTACTGTGTGGCCCGGGGATTGGGTAGATGAATCAAAGTCACGGACCCATTGTAATTTACTGTGTGGTACTTCTGCTGATCTTGGCAACTTTATGTTGGGAGTGTGTAGTATATATATAGGTCCTGGAGTACTTTGGTACACAGGCACTAGAATGTGTACTCTCGTATGGCATAGAATTCCATTCTCTACCCACGACGTTCTCTACCTGACTGCCCTTCAATGCCTGCTACAACTGGCCACTCGTCCGAAAGCCTCAAACGGTGCCGGTCCGACGATAATATATCGGTTAATGAGATGAAGAGAGCGGAGGCTACTCCACGTATCGGCTCTGCATCCAAGCCCATCAAACGTGTGCCGAGTCAAATTCGTATTCGACAGCGTTAAAGCATCCCTCTTCGGCACTGTGAGTGTCTTTCATATCTCTGAAGTGAATACACACAAATGACAAACTTGAGCCTACAACCGGGTGGCATGGATATCTTGTGGGATAGGACTATTGTGCTTCTGCACTGCATATTGATTTTGTTTGCTTCTTGATGTCTTCGGAGGTTAGTCCCAGCTTTTATCAGTAACAAGGGATTTCGGTATAGTTCAACGTCGCGGTGTCCCTTCAATATGGTTTTAGGAAGTACCGAAACAATCGTTTATCGTCGCCTTGACTGTAGAGTACTTGCTGGGCGATATGCTTGAAGAGCGCTAACCAATAGAGATTTCGCATTGTTAAATGATAAAGACTTTTTGTTCACCGAGCATGGTCATGGCAAACTCTTTGGACAGTCGCTGTCAGAGCGGTTGTCAGATTGTTGTCAGAGTTGTTGTCAGAGGGCTTCTGTCGGAGCGGCTGTTGTCAGAGTGGCTGCTGTCAGAGTGGCTGCTGTCAGAGGGCTTCTGTTAGAGCGGCTGTTGTCAGAGCGGCTGTTGTCACAGTGGCTGCTGTCAGATTGGCTGCTGTCAGAGTGGCTCCTGTCAGAGTCGCAGTCAGGTTGGTCGGCAGTCAAAGTCAGCGACTAAATTACTCCATTCTTTAGTACTAGTCATCTATACAGCTCGAAACCTTCCAAAAAGGCAACGGTGAGATAACCCAAAAGCGACCCAAAACCCAGAGGAGCGAACCCGGAAACCCAAACAGAGACCAAAACTGTGAATCCGAAAGAGTGATCTTAAACCCAAGAACCAACCCAGAAAGAAAAAAAGCGCAGACCCAAAATGGAAAGTATAGAAAGATCACAAATTAACTTACGTCCATTATTACATCATTATATTGACCAATCACAGCAGACCGGAGTGCCTGTGGGGAAATCTTTCCAATCAAGGTATCATATACTTGATCAGCATCGAGATCAATGTCCTCACTGGCAGCGTTCTGGAGAACCCCCAGCGCATATAGCATTAGTGATTGCTTCATCCGCTGGGTGTGATCAATCAACAGATCGATTGTGGTGAGGTTTACCAATCGAGTTGTGCGTTGCGTTTGCTGTTGACCAATCTGCCAGACACACGACCATGCCTGATGTTCCATTGAGTAATTTATACCCTGTTCTACCATGACGGAATTTCGGCAATTATAATGTAGGTTCAAGCCCTCATTGCTTGTCAGATAGGTCAAGACAAGGACCCTCACCTGCCCCCGGTTGATAAATGACTTCTTCACAGAGGCACACGCATTGGCACTAATTGAGCTATGGATAGCCAAACAATTGTGGCCTAAGAGGCTGCAGGACTGCGCACAGTTAGTATTGTCATACGAAGAGTCGATGTCAGAGTTAAATGTCAGAGCTGATGCGTGTCAGAGTTAAATGTCAGAGTTGATATGAGTGGCAGAAAGTTGGATTGCGAAGGAGTGCTAACCTGTTCGACGAGCCACTGGGTAAGTGGCCAATATACCCACAGAATCACCTTCTCTCCATTGTCATTCGCTGTCAAGGTGTTCCGGAGACAGTGTTTGAGCCAAGCCAACTTTGGAGCCGCAAACCGCAACGCAGCCTCAATCTGATCATACGTCATACCCTTGACCTTCTCAGGCGGAGGTATTCGGTCCGTCTTCCCTAGGAAAGCCTTTCCAAACTCAGAAATAACCGTCCTCAGCATGATCAGGTTCAGTCTGCCCGTGTCAGGAACCCCGGAAGGTAATGTCCATAAACGTTTCGACGAAGATATTTTCGGATCCATCGAGGCAGGGCCAAGAATAAGCGCTATGGAGATAAGGCAAATGAACCGCCAACAAGGGCCAAAAGGCTTCGTCTTGCACATCGTTGTAGCCTGCGCGGAGGCAACCCCGGTGATTCTCTCTCTAAGCCCCTTATAGCTACTGTCTGCCAAATCAATGTAGAACTGTCCAGCTCCAGAGGACTTCATGAATGTAACAAGTTCAGTGGTTACATGCATAGGAGGGATGTTGATGATGGGCTTTGGGTTCTTGAATGGGATATGGCTCACCATTGTTCGCCATAGCATTAGTGTGCATAAAACCGCAAAAGCTCGCTTCCCAATAGTTTCCTTGTAGGGGTGCCGTCTGATTTATATATCCAATGTTTGCACGGCGTTTCTTAATTTCCCCACTTCACCAGTTATGGGCAACATATCAGCATCCCAAACCATTGTTGTGCAGTGAACAAGTGATCCGAATTCTGGGCCTTTCTTGTACGGATCTGCAACCGGCGTGAACGCTGCACAACGTTCAGTACCTGGCCCATTACTCCCATTTGCGATCCAATCATCATCAATGTTGAGAGTATAGTGGAATGTATTTGGCGGCAGCTGTAGGGTCAACCAGGATGAACTCTCCAGAAAACGCAGGATCCAACGCAAGTCTTCGATGCCATTTACCAATGGGGTTGCCGTTAACATCCATTTGTATTGCGGCTCCAGACTGAGTATACAGGACGCCATATGCATATTGTAATTGCGGGAGTCCATTTTAACCAACGTGCTATTAGCCTTCCTAAACTTGCCAATTGGGGTCCCGCTCGTTCTCAACCTGTGGCCCTCATCCAAGATAACCTGACAAAATATGCCAGGGCCCCAAAATTTCGAACCATTGGATTCCTCATGGTTGAACCGCTGGTAGCAAGTCTCAATGGTCGAGATCACGACTATTCTCCATGGTTTACCATGAAGAGTGGCTCGATGGGATGCCCTCCTCCAGGAAGAAGTACCGTAATGGAGATGTGGAGTTAACTCAGTGAACTTAGTCACCGCAGCTTCCCATTCTGCCGCCATCGCTTTATGGCTATTTCAACCTTAGCTTGAAGTCACTATAGTGGGATGTATTGCGGTCATACCATAGAATTAATGTTGGGAGGTGGACCTCCTACCACGGCTTTCGTGGCTCCTTTCCGACCTTCTTGCCCCGTTCAACCTTCACTTTGTAGTCGGTCATGTCGATCTCCCATTTGTCGAATCCAGGAGGTGGATTCTTGATTTTTTGTTCATAGACATTAACATGCTGACATATTAAAGCTAGTGCTGTCAGAGTCTGATGATTGTTAGTGTGGCGAACAGTATATCTCAAGGGCACAGCAGGGTCTAACCTTGCCAGTACCGCAGTCATCAGCCAATAAACCACCCTTCACCAAGCTATTCTCCTTCTCTGTCATCCAATTCACTGCAATAATTTGATGCGGTTGTAACTGTGTGGGTTTGTGGAGCGGCTTGAAAGTTCTGATCTCCATGGTGATGCCTAACGCTGCCATTGACTCCTCCAAGTTTTCTCTCTGAAATTCCTGGTTATCCATCAGCTCCGCTAACCTGCGAGTGAAAATTAGCTTCATTCAACATTCTGACAGCTACTCTGACAGCGGGCTGAGCTCTGACAACAGCTTTGACAACGGCTCTGACAGCGGCTGAGCTCTGACAACAGCTCTGACAGCAGCTCTGACAGCGGCTGAGCTCCGACAGCAACTCTGACAGCAGCTCTGACAGCGGCTGAGCTCTGACAGCAGCTCTGACAGCAGCTCTGACAGCGGCTGAGCTCTGACAGTAGCTCTATGGCTCTGACAGCGACCACTCTGACAAGGACAGTGACTCACCAGTCCACATTGACATTATCCGTCTGGTCCTCCTTCTGTGCTTGCACATCAGGGTCGTTGGCTCCCTCTAGTTCCATTAGGGCAATGTTGTTGAAGTCAGCGTCTACCTGATCAAATTCTTCCGCGTTGTGATTGTTGAAATCTTGGTCCTCTTGTTCGGCAGTCCGGCCGGAGGAATGACTCGGTAGTGCATTGTTGGCAATCGGCACGATCCCCGGATCGGAATCGTCCTGGTCCTCCGGTATCCCCGGTAGCTCTTCCTTCCCTTCCCCTTCCTCCTCCTCCTCCATATCATCCAATTCATTGCCACTAGTTTCGTCTTCAGAACTGTCCAGTAAGTCAATAACTGAGGTCTCGCTATCTTCGTCCTATTGTTTCACCCTAATGGTCGATGTTCGTTCCAGGTTGAGGGGGTTGGTCTTGATATATTCGATTTCATTGTCGGTGTCATCCACCATGACTGTCTTGTTGATGGTAACAAATGTCACCATCAGACGGCCTTCAATTTCAGCGAAGGTCAGACAGTCCTCCCAGCTCGATTCGTCCAATGGACTGGCAATCAGTGCAAATCTGGACAATGGACTATCACCCTGGGTGGACGTTGTGCTCGCCAAACAGGAGTCAACAGCCCGCAAGTAGGTTGCTAGATCATATTGCCAAGTTATCCAGGCAACAAGTTGGTCATAACACTGGGGCGCATTAGGATTCTTTGTGAAGTCTGACATAACTCGAGGACTTTTCAACTTCTCTGCAATATCTACCGGGTGATCATCTTCCATCCACGTGATAAAAAGATCAATACAGTCTATCTGGCTTTTTGGTATTGATTTCCAGGTGAGGTGCCTCCCACAACAGATTGAGCTGGGGAGCTGGTTGCACCGCGTTTAGGCCTCCTGCTGCTGAGATCTACAAGTGAAAGTGGCGAGGGATCGCGTGCATTATTCCGTCCGAAAAAGGGTCGCTGGAGGGCACTGCCAGAGCTGTTGGTCTGAAACGGGTTGAACCTAGGCGACTGAGCATCCCCCGAAACTGCCGAAACTGTAGGAGACGGTACCGTGGACGATACCGCCGATCGTGTAGTGCCTCTACGAGTGGTAGTCCTACCCCGTGCTACCGAATCTCCCCTTGGTCGCAATGAGGTTGAGCTTGAAATTGCGGGTGTAGTAGACCCAACACGAACATCTGAAGTGCGTGTATTGATCGGTGTAGTAGGAGGGACCAGGATATGCTCTAATGAAGGAGCTGATGTGATCTTTGGCGCGGGGCTTGATGCGGTTTTTGGCTTTGCGGTGGGGCTCGTTGTGGTCTTAGGCTTTCTGGCGGGGCTTGGTGGGGCTTTCTTGGGTGTGGTGGTGGCCCTTCGGGTGACTCTTCTTTGTAAGCATGAGATGAGTCTTGCATTGTACGGACATCATCATCATTGAGCTTCGCATCCGGTGAAAGTCCCAGGAGATCTCGAGAGTTGTCCGCATGGGTCTCGCATATGTCGGTAAACTCCTATTTGTCAGGTCGATGTCAGTCGATGTCAGAGACTCAATGTCAGAGACTGAATGTCAGAGACTCAATGTCAGAGTCGGATTTACTGACCTGGTCACGCGTCTTTGCAACACCTCGCACCTCGGTGTACAATTTGATGTTGGTGTATGAACGGATAGTGGATTTGTCGTGTTTAGTTTTCCATCCCTGGACTGCTGCAAGGCCTTCAGTGAATGCAGACCGGCTACTCATAGCATCTATGTCCTGGGCCGTCTTCGTTAGCACAGAGGCACAGATTTTGTTGGTCCAGTTTGAAACGCCAGTAGGCCATCTCCGTGGAACTCGTGGTGGTCCCATAATGATGGTTGTTCGGCGGATATGAGGGTCGCTGAGTGGATATGAGGGTCGCTGAGTGCATATGATGGTCGTCAAGTTAATGTTGATTGATCTGAATGAGGATTGTATGTGTTATATACCAACTAGTACTAGATGCGCTCTGACCCACGCTCGTTGTGGTGACCACTCCAACACACATTGTTACTGTGATGCGAATATGCAAGTCGATCCGGTTGAGAAAGCGCCGCAGATTGAAGTGAGAAGAGTCTTAAGAAGCAAAATGCTAGTTAGTTGAGACAGGTTGGAATAGGTAGATGCAAAAATGACAGTGGTTTTTTGGAAGGCTGAACACAACGAGGTTCGGAAGGAAGAGAGGGTTAGTGGTGTAGAAATGCTGATCGGTGTGCGGCCGAAACATCAACTAACACTCCACCATTTAGGGAAGCCCACAATGGTGCTTAGAAGCGGAACTTCCCAGCATTCCACTGATGGGGGCTAAAGATAGCATACCCCAAGCTTAAAGTTACTAGTGTGTGGTACAACAATATCATGAGGCTAGGCTAGCGTCCATGTCCGTTTAGGGTAGGCTGAATACACAGCATTGGGACACATGATAAGAGCCTCACTACGATCAATTTCCAGGGGGCACTCAATCGCAGACTTTCCACCTTGAACAATGCAGTCCATTATTTGCACTTTACGTGGCAGGGTCTTTTCCCGACAGAGTGGTGTCACTCGTCACCGCCGTTCAACACATGCTCGTCGTCACCCAAATTCTAGCAATCTTTCCGCATCAGATGGGCTAGACGACGAACTAGCAGACGACATTCTCCAATTTGACGATGATATACTCAGCCAGCCACCTGAGACGGATATATTCCCCAATGCAGGAGCCCCAATCGATGACACAGTACGAGTTCATTCTTTTGAGGATGATGACTGGGACCGCCTTGCTCCATTTGCTACACCCCAACAATGGCAACTTTGTCGTTCTATTGTGGATACCAACCTAGGTAAAACGAAACTCAACAACATCCTCAAACGAAGATTTATTGTACCCGACGCCAATGCCAAAAACCCTGACCAGCACTATCAACTCATTGCGGACATGGAAGAAATGGACAGACTTGTATGCGGATGGGAGGAGAGTTCTGTTAATATTGAAGGAAAAGCTACTCAATGCTGGTATCCGAACCCTATTGCAGCGGTAAGATAAATTCTAGGACATCCCTCGTTTAAGGACCATCTCTCGTACGCGCCGGTCCAACAAATGGATCCCAGTGGCGAACGTATATACGCTAAGATGTGGACCGCAGATTGGTGGTGGAAAACGCAGGCAAGTTTCCTTGTATCGTCAGAGAGATTGTTTCTTGTCAGACTTTTGTTGGGTTTGGGTGAGTTAGAGTGTCAGAGAGAGCATGTCAGAGAGATCATGTCAGAGAGATCATGTCAGAGAGATCATGTCAGAGAGACCATGTCAGAGAGATCGTGTCAGAGAGAACGTGTCAGAGAGAACATGTCAGAGGCAGTGTCAGAGAGCGTGTAAGAGAGCGTGTCAGAGAGTATGTCAGAGAGCGTGTCAGAGAGTGTGTCAGAGAGTGTGTCAGAGAGCATGTCAGAGAGCGTGTCAGAGAGCATGTCAGAGAGCGTGTCAGAGAGCGTGTCAGCGAGCGTGTCAGAGAGCGTGTCAGAGAGCGTGTCAGAGAGCGTGTCAGAGAGCGTGTCAGAGAGCGAGTCAGAGAGCGTGTCAGAGAGCGTGTCAGAGCGTCAGAGTCATATCATCAGAGAGAGCGTGTCAGAGAGCGTGACAGAGATAGCGTGTCAGTTTCATCGTGTCAGAGCGGGGAGCATGTCAAGAGTGTCAGCTCCAGTGTTGACCGGATTTGTCTAGATATCAGAACCTCATTACTCATTGCTAACACATCCTAGGAATCTTTGCCAGTTGGATCAACAGTTGTCCCCGCTATACTCGGCAGTGACAAAATCATGCCCTCTACGCTAAGCGGCGACAAAACGGATAGGCCGGTTTATCTCAGTATCGGCAACCTCTCTAAGGCGAAGAGACAATCGGTTAAGACGAACCGGTTAATACTACTCGGTCTTTTACCGAAATGTCCAAACAGACCAACAACCCACACTAAAAGGTTCGCCTATCATGAATCTATTGCAGCAATATTGCGTGCTCTAGAGGAGCCGGCGAACAGCGGATTAACTGGTCTGTGTGCAGACGGTCGCACTCGTCACGCATTTCCCCGAATTGCGTCATTCCTTGCAAACTACCCAGAGCAGTGCACCATAAGTATGGTGAAAAATGGATGGTGCCCTCGATGCGAGATATGCCCGGATGATATGCCTGGCTTCGCCCGCAGGCCCAGGCGCTGCCACCCCCAACGGTACCTTCATTTGTCAACAAAGGCTGCTGAGGAGGTGGTGCTGTGGAAGTTTGCCGACTGTCCAAATTTCGCCTATGCCCATGCAGGTTGTAATATATATAGTTGTATGAATGTTGACCGGTTGCACCAGCTGCTAAAGGGCTTATTTAAAGATCACACCTGGGAATGGATTGTTAGTTTTCTGAAAGATAGTTATGGCCAGGAAAAGGGTTTGGACCTGATAGATGAACGATTTTCCATAATTCCTCGCTTCTCTAACATACGCTAGTTTGGAGACGAACTTACCCGCATGAAACAATGGACCGGTGCTGAGTACAAGGACATTGTGAAGGTCTGGCTTGCAGCGCTTACCCCTCTTTTGAAAGGGCATCCCGACCACTGTAAGTTCATCAAATCTGTCACCGACTTCATATTGATTACGAGCTACCACTCCCACACCGAAACCACTCTCAAATACCTACAGGATGCGCTCAGTGGCATCAGCAGCAACATCCACCTCTTCCTACCATACCACAAGAGCCACAGTATGAGCAAGATACCCAAAATTCATTCCCTTCTCCACTATATCAAATATATTAGGGAAATGGGCTCTGCCAATAACAGTGACACCGAAATATCTGAAGCTGCTCACCAAAACCTCATCAAGGATGGCTACCGTTATTCCAACAAGGTTAACTATATTCCACAGATGTTACGATGGGAAACGCGCCTATTTCATATCAAGTCGAGAGTTAGTATTTTACTACATATCATTAATTTAGATCCCCTCTTGCCAAAGGCAGATATATGCAGAAAGCTTCTTGTGGGGGATTCTCTGGCGTCCGACATATTATCACCTGGTTTGATACCTCGCATCAACGAAGTGATGAGCAAACGCAACACGATTGCAACTCTGACATTTCCAGAGGGTATCAACATATCAGAGTTTATTGATGCTCTGACGTCGTATTTTTGGACATTTCAAGCGGATACGAGCGCCAGTCTAGGCCTACGGACCACTGGATCCCGTGCATCGTGGATTCTCCGTCAAAAGATATACCGAGCGAATGGCGTCCCTGTCACTATACAGCAGCACAATAATCCAGATACAGTTGTAGTTCAAAAGGCAAGGTGCGTGGAGAAGTGGCGCAGACAAGGCAATCGATTCGACAATATTTTGATTCAAGGAGATCGAGCACCACAAAACAATAGTTGGGTACGTCAACAAGGATATTGCTCTGCCAAACTGTTATACGCTTTTGGTTTTAGCGATAGAATCAATACAGGGGAAGCCAACGTAAATGGGAGTGTAATATGGTGGATGGTACATCACGACCTATTTTTCGTTGAGGATTTGAAGTATCTATCGTCTGCGATGCCAAACAGAACCCATGGATTGATAACGTGTCGAGATGCGCTGCAAAGAGTACGATGCATTGTAGATGTGTCTTCAGTTCATACACCCGTGCAACTTGTTCCGAGCGGCGAAGATACCCAATACCTACTCGACCTGTACGCATCATTGGAATCATATAACATCATTTACTAGATCGATCGGATATGTTGATCTCAACAGGGATGCCTAGTATCCAGTGCCGCCTTTTGCACCTTGTCAGAGCCAATCAGAGCCAGAGTCCATGTCAGAGTCACACTTGTCAGTCACATTTATCGCAGCTGGGACTGTCAGATCATGTCAGAGCGCACTTGTCAGAGCCATGTTTATCAGAGCCAGGATTGTCAGAGCCATGTTTATCAGAGCCGGGATTGTCAGAGACCTTGTCAGAGACCTTGTCAGAGACCATGTCAGAGCTGCACATGTCAGAGCCACACTTGTCAGGGCCAATTTACTTAGCCATATAATATACTCTTTAATCCACAGAATGAAAGATTCGTTCGATCTAAGATTCAATCGTGGAGGCTCTGAAGGAGAGGTAGGTTCAACTAAATCTTCTTCCGAGCCCAACAGAGCCGGAATTCATTCATCGCGGCCGCGATTGTCAGATCTTGTCGGAGTGCACTTGTCAGAGCCATGTTTATTAGAGCCGGGATTGTCAGAGACTATGTCAGAGACCATGTCAAAGCTGCACTTGTCAGGGCCACACTTGTCAGGGCAACATTTATCAGAGCCGGAATTGTCAGAGACTATGTCAGAGCGCACTTTCATAGCCGGGATTATCAGGGACTATGTCAGAGCCACATTAATCAGACCACGATTGTCAGAGACCATATCAGAGCA
>Ga0307515_10023781_pt1 | contig 10716 bp, 3 predicted proteins | sample 17_EM_MG_FD_194513 | JGI IMG/M metagenome (GOLD analysis project Ga0307515, IMG submission 194513) | Populus trichocarpa ectomycorrhiza microbial communities from riparian zone in the Pacific Northwest, United States - 17_EM | ecosystem: Host-associated > Plants > Roots > Unclassified | place...
TATAATAAGAGAAGAAGAGGTTTTATCCGGCCCAAGCGGTACGGTTCCCCTCTTATACATGTATATATATATACCCATATAGACCCGCTGCATGGACCCTAACGGGAGCCGCAATAGCGTAATTGAATATCATAACATAACATATAAAAATGCTCTCTATTTTTTAAGTACTATAACTATACCTAATAACTTCTTGTTATAGATATTGTAGTTTAACTCTAGTAGTATTATTTTCTAACTATAGTATACTACTAGATGCTATGCGTTTTTATACTTCTAGTATAAAGTCTAATACGTTTATTTTTATAACTATATCTAATCCTAGTTAATAGATCTTAAGAATTGGCTTCTAGGTAAATAGCTCTTTAAATTCCTTAAATAACTTCTTTTATTTATCTCCCTATACCTATAATTTCTCTTTCTTTATAAGCCTGGTAAATAGTTTAATATTCTTTAACTACTATGCTATAAACCTTCTATAGTAGTTATAAAACCCTAAAAATAACCTTAACTATATTACATTCTCCGGTTCTTACTAACTTACTATAGCTTTAATTTTCTTTAGTTCTATACTAATATAACCTAGTTTAATAATAAACCCTATAAAATTGGTCTTTCTAGTAAAGAACTTGTATTTCTTAATTACCATTAGCATCTATTTTTCTTATAGTTTCTTTAAGACCTATTTAACATGTTCTCCGTATTCTTCCTTAGTTATTAAGTAGATAATAATATTATTAAGGTGTTCTCCTAATATACTATTAATTCGTTTCTAGAATATTGCTAGTATATTTATTAATCTAGATTATATTACTAATAGCTTATATAGTCCTTCCTTTAACCTAAAAGCTGCCTTTTATTTATTACCTTCCTTAATTCTAATCTAATAGTACGCCCATCTTAGATCTATCTTTATAAAGATTTACATATTACCTATCTAATCTTAAATTTTACTAATTAAGGGTAAAGGATATCTATCCTTTTAAGTAATGCTATTTAACTATCTATAGTTAATATATAGCTCAGAGCCGCTACAGCAGCAGAACATATCCATTACTTACTTAATAAAGAAACAACCACTTTCACTTAAATCTATAGTATAATATGCCCTAGATCTAATGTACGTATTACAGCCGGAAAGCCTACATAACACAGGAGGGTCGTAGTAGACTTAAAGGTGGGCCGATATATAGAAAAACGCGACACTATAATAAACCTAATAGGGGGCGATACAACTATAATAACTAAAGGACAACGACCAGAAATGGTAAAAACTCGTAGATATTCTAAAAGACATTAAGGAAGATCTAGGGAAAGGAAAAGATAAACACCCACGCGTAGGGGTAGCGTGTACGGCTTAATAGGCAGGATAAATCGTACGGGAGCTATAGATAAGGTATAATAGGAACCAGAACGCAGTGGAGGATAGGCTTAGGCGCATTAAGGACGCTATAAAATTATAAAGGATACCAATAACGTATATAATAAAGCCCTTATAGGCTAATATTGCGGCTAGCGCCTAACCAGCGCCCCCCTAGCGCCTCCCTAGCATAGTACCCGTAAGGTTTATAGCTAGGGTCTAAATACTAGAGGTAATAGGAGTAGAGCTAGTATAGCTATTTATATTAATCAGAGTATATATACCTAAGGCAGTAGTAGTAAAGGTCCTATATAGTGGCGATATAGAAGTTATACTCCCTAACTAATAGGTAAAGGACTAGGCTATTACTTAGGGAAATATACCTAAATATAAAATCCTTCGCCAGGACTACCTAGTCGAAGTAATTAGAGTACCCCTAGATATATAAGTAGAAATTAGGCAAGGCGCTATAAACTTATAACTTATCTAAAAGATTATAGAGGCCACTAAAAAATTGGTCCTAGGAATTACGATATTTAGGGTTATATAGCGCTATAAGGTACGTACTATGTATATAGGGGTATTACTAGGGTTCTAAAGGGTTAAAATACGTAGTACCCTAATAATTAACCTACTAACCTAGGAGATGTAGGCGGTAGTAGTATATAAAGAAATAGTTATAAATAGCCTCTGGTATAAAGCCCGGCTATACTATAGCCTAGTCTAAATCCGCTAATACTTTAGATGCTAATAGTGGGGCTATATTTAGAGCGCATGCGGGAGATAGGAAAGGTGCGGGCGCTGCGCCGATATATATAAGATAAAGGACTGCACCAATAATAAGGGAGCTAGATACGTAAACTGCGGTAAAGACTATAAAGTATAGCAGAAGACGGCATGTAAGACATTCTAGGTATACCTAGAATCTACTAAAATAAGATAAGCCTAACTATACTAGGCTATAGCTACGCTGCGGGGAAGTATATATAAGGAGAAGGAGCTAAGCATAATAGGTAATAGCGGCTGGATAGTTATATAAAGAAAGAGATCTAGGGTACCTACCCTAATGGGGGTACTTTTTACCTAACTAGCGGCGAAGCGGAGCGTAGGATGCCTATAAGGCAGCACTAACGCCGCTAGAGACCCATTCTAGTAAAAAATCCTAATTATAATAGCCCTAAATAAGACGCTTTAGAGGCAAACGGAAGATACCTATAAGCTACTAAACTAACTAACACTATAAATAGACTAATAATAGTTTAATATAACTGCGGACACTTAAACTATAAAGCAACACGTCCCCTATTTAACAGCTTAGACCTAAAAAAGTACTAGATAATAGCCCTATAGGAACTAGTATATAATAAGTAAATATGTAAAACATACTAACTAAAAGGATACTATCTCCTATATAAACTAAACCTAGCTACCTGTATATACTTCCTAGTTAGTTAACGCATTAATATACGGGTATAGAGCTACTATAATATTAGCCCTAATATAGATAAACTATAACTAGACACTAATAGGGGCTAAATTAGTATAATTAACGTTTATAACCCGGGGGACACTAGGCCCTAAATCGCTATATAGGGGCTACTTTAATAGGCTATTAACACAGCGGAAGGCAAGGTAATTATTCTAGGGGATTTTAATACACACTATATAGCGTAGGGAGGGTAGTAGGCTATAGTTAAAGTATAGGCAACCCACCTGCTAAATAAGCTTATAACGTAGGGGCTTGCCCTAACTACCCTAACTAGTAAACCTACCTAGAAAAGAGGAACCTAAAAAAGTATAATCGACCTTATATTTATATAAGAAACACTTATAGACTAACTAGAGTTCTGCGGACTAGAAGATATATAGGCAATTACTGCAGACTATATACCTATACGGATAGCGCTTAACGTCGCCGTACTAGCGTAATAAACTCGCTAGAGATACGCTACTAAAAAACTTACCTAGGAAAAATACACCTAGGAAGTTTCTAATAGGCTAGTAGCTATACCCTAGGTATCGCTAGAGGATATTTAAAGGACTATAAATAACTGCCTAAAAGAATACTGCCTAAAGGCCTAGCCTAGTAAACACGCCTACTACAAATAGTTGCTAAAGGCGGCTTAGCTACTTATAGGTATAAGGAAGGCAAAACGACAGTATAGCGTAATAGGTAAAGCCTACCACTACTAAAGCTATAAGGCCCTAAAGAATAGGCTTAAGAAGATAATACGGAGAGAGGGTAAAAATAACTGGCGCTAATTCCTAAAAGAAATTACCTTAAACCCTACTAAGCCATATAATAAGGGACTCTAGCGTATATTAAAGTGGAGTAGGTAAGCCGCTAAAGAAATGCTAGGGGACCCCTACTTACCTATACTCCGTTAGATAGAATAAGACTAGTATATAAATAATAATAAGGAAAAAATTAAAATACTAGCAGAAAGGTTCTTCCTAGGCGTAGGCTAAGCAGACCTATCCCTTAACCCGCCGAGTTACGTCCATCTGTTATCGATAAGGATTTAGCCAATCAGATCAATAGGATTAAGGCTCCGTGACCACACGCGTACTTTTGATTCCGGTTTTCCGCACGGACCATCTACTAGATGGACGCCGGCGGGTTAAGGGATAGGACATTAGCACCTAATCCTACCCCCTACCTATTGAAATAAGCTATATAATATTAGTAAAGGAAATAAAGGACGCTATATAAAAGCTTCCTACTAGTAAAGCGCTAGGGCTAGATAAGATCCTAAATAAGGCAATTAAAGCCGTAGCAGAAGCGATAGTAATACTACTCGCTAAGGCCGCAACTACCTACCTCTAGAGAGGCGAACTACCCGAATGCTTTAAAGTAACAACTATAGTTATCCTACGAAAGGTAAAGAAAAAAGACTACTCCCTCCCAGGAAGCTACCGCCTAATTACCCTAAAAAAATACCCTAAGAAAACTTCTAGAAAAGATAGTTATAGAACGTATATAAGAAGCGGCAGAAGTATAGGAGCTGCTACCGTAGATATAAATAGGCGTAAGAAAGAAACAATTAACCCTCTTAGCTCTCTCCCTAATTACCTTTAGCGTTTAAGCGGCATAGCAAACCTACCTAGGATGTACTATATTTATACTAAGCCTAGACCTAAGCGGAGCTTTTAATAACGTATTATATAAGAGACTCTTATAGATCCTAAGAAAGAAAGAACTTCTAGATTAGATAATTAAGTTTATTTAAGCCTTCCTAACAGGGCGTACTATAAAGATTATAATTAAGGGTTATGAAAGCGAACCAATTTTAACACCTACAGGTATCCTATAGGGATTACCCCTATCACTAATCCTATTCCTCTTCTTTATATCTAAACTACTAGAGATATTTAATAATAGCTAGGATATAATAGCCCTAGGATTTATAGATAATATAAACCTAATTATATAGGGAAATATAGTAGCAGAAAACTGCGCTAGGCTAAACTAGGCGCATAATAGGTGCATTATATAGGTAAAACGACACCGCGCTAAATTTGCACTAGATAAATACTAGCTTATCTACTTTATAAGGAAAAAAAGGGCAAGTAGTAACCTAGCCTTAATAGTAAATATCTAGGGCTGCGAAGTAAAACTAGAAGCTACCTTTAAGGTCCTAGGAGTCTAGGTAGACTCTAGATTAAACTAGAACGAGTATATTATATAGGTAACCCATAGGGGAGCAGCAGTATTCTCAGCAGTATTACGAATTGCTACTTTAACTTAGGGACCCTTTTTTAGATACACACGCCTACTATATATAGCTATAGTAAGGCCAATAATGCTATACGGCTCCTAGATATGGGGCCTAGGACTAGATAGTAAGGGGCTAGCAAGAAGCTCCCTAGCGCTACTAACTAAGCTATAAAACTAATGCCTATATAGAACTATAGGGGCCTATAAGAGAATACTATATATAGTACTAAAACGCGAAGCAGTAGTTCTACTACTAGATTTATATATTAACATAACTGTAATATAAAGAGCAGTTATAGTATAAGGCTAGCTAGTAGAAGAAAATATACGCTAAACGCTAAATTATATATAAGGAGCGAGACTTATATAAAGAGTGAGATATATACAAGGAGTGAGGGCCCCTTAAAGGGGCGACACACCTAAATATACTAGCTAGGAAGCCTTCTACCTATAAGTAGTAGAGAAAGAAAAGGAAATATAGGAGTTATTAGCCCACTAGGTAGAGACCTAGAGCCATACTAGTAGAGCATTATAACGGCGATAATAGAGGATAGGAGGCTATTAATATAGATGGAGGTCTACTATACTAATAGCAAGATAGGTAGACCTTAAGTAGAAATAATAATAGAAGGAGGGAGTGAGAATATAAGACGCAGCTATATAGAACACCCTATAGTTAATATTAACTCTCCCCCTATATAAAGGACTAATGAAGGTAGAAGCTATAGCCGCCTTCCTACTAAGGACGGAGGTTCTAGGCTTAAATGTATAGCTTATAAGTATCTACGTCCTAAATACTACACCCTAATATATATGCGGTTGGCCTGCCCAGTTAGTACGCTATATACTACTATTTTGCAGCTACCGCTTAGTAAGGGACCAGCTACTCACTAGCGTAAGCATAAATAATATTACCTAGATGCTATTTATAAATAGGGGCCTATAAGTAGCAGCAAAATGGCTTATAGGATAAGGAATCCTCTAGCAGTTCCAAACGGCACATAAAATCCAATAGGAGGATACTAGAGGATATGCCCTATTCCGGTCCCTTAGGGACTGGTTACCCCCTACCTAGCTATAGGCAACACACTAGCGAGGCACTAAACCCTCCTACTCCCCCTACCTTTTAGATCTTCTAATATACCTAGGAAGCATAGTATATAAGGCAGACTAAAAGATATAAAGATATACTGGCTAGGCGAAGGCGGAACGCGTAGGACTAGCTAAATTAAAATACCTAGGTTTTTTCCCCTATGGGGATTTTTCCTATATAGAAAAGTAGTAGCCTATATAGACCTAAAAAGTGACCAAATCGGGCAATAAATAGAATTAATAATAATAATAATAATATATAGCTTAAGTTTTCCGTTCTTCTTTGGTATAAATAGTACTAGGTAACCTACTAATAACTATAATAGTCTAATATATCCTTTTCGTAGGTTTTCTTAGACAAACTCCTTAAGTGCTTTTAATTCCTCTTAAGTAAGCTTATAGGTTAGAAAGAACCTTAGACTTATTTCTAGTTCTAACTCTATTTTATAGTCCTATGCTATATAATTTACTAGCCTTTTACTTTCTAGGCTCTATAGTTTCTTGCTATACTTATAGTATCTTTTTAGTATATAACTTAAGCCTCGCTTAGTCTCTTTATATATCGCTCTAACTTAGTATTATACTAACTTAGTCTATTATTACATCTTGTGTTATTAAGTATCTTTAATATTAACCTATTCTATAATCTAATTAATCTTTAAATTATATGCCTATAATTAAGGCATACCTAATACTGCCTTATCCCGTCCTAATAGTAGGATATTAAAAGACATCTTAATTTGTCTTCCTTTAATAGTTAACTAAATAGGTCCTATTTTAAGGTTAATAATCCCTCCTTTATAGGTTATTAGATCTCCTAAAATTATAACTAATAGGTAAAGTTATTCCTTCTATCTATTGTGACGGCGCTAGAGCGCGTTACCTGCCAAATTCTGCCTAAGTTCTGCTATATTCTACCACCTATTACTATTTTATATTATTACGTACTGTTGCGTACTATCGCGTACTATCTGGTACTATTTTCTATTATTAGCTCGCCTATTACTAGCGCCTTAGCGGCTTACGCTACTTATTTGTTTATACTAGCCCTAGCGACCCCCTTTCCTTTTTCTTAGCTTAGTATCTTTATAAGATAGCATTCTATAAGCTTTGGTTTAGAGGCATTTATACGAGCCGTTATATTATACTAAGCTTACCCTATATTGCCTAGGAAGGCCTTAATAATATCCCACCCTAAAAGAAACTTCGTTTGCAACGACGCGTTAACGCACTATACTTAGATACTAAAACAACTCTATATTACTTAGGAAGGCCTAGATAATATCCCACTTTATAAGCTAAATAGGACTAAGCCTATACCCCTAGAATTAAAACTAAAGCGTATAATACTAATAAACCCTAGGAAGCTAATAATGGCACCTAAAGCTAGCTTATTTAAGAGATCTGCCTTTACCTAAGAGGAACCTAAGATCTAATTAAGATTAGAAATTAAAGATGATAATAACGTTATAGATGTACGCGAGTAAATCCGCGCCCTTATAGCTAACTAGGAAGCTAATTATCTAAAGGTAAGGAATATATAAGAGACCTATAAGAGATTCTAGAAAGCCTTACGACCCTATAAAATAGCCTAGCCTCCCCTTTTTAAAGCCCTAGCTAACCTATTTACTTTACTAAATGCGATATACTAGGGAGTACGGATATAATAACGAAGTAATTAAAGTCTGTTAAGCTCCTTAACCCCTTACCACTATCTAATAGGATAGACCCTACCTTTAAAAATTAGAGGATTTAAGTATAAGGAAAGCTCCGTATTAACTATAACTATTTCCTTTCTAAAGAAGCTAAAATACTCTACCTCTTTGGTTAAACCACTAGGGACGCCTAACGGTACCTTTAAGCCAAGTTTAAGGATAAGTTCCCTGTCAAATTTATATTTATTAATAAGATAATATAGCACCTAGCGGCTATTTATATTAACCTAAATAAAGTACGGGACGCCCAGTATAACTATAATTGCCTAATAATAAAACTAAACTAACCCTTTGCTAAAATTTAGATTTAATTCCTATATCTTATAAGAGAAGGCTAGGTTCCCCTTAAGAACTATTAATTAGACCTGTATAATAAGCTAACAATTCAGCTATAAAAGAAGATTGCTGTAACCTTAGACGACCTACTAACTTATAATAGACTTGCAGCTTATTGCCTATTATTAAACTTAGAATTAAAGCGGATTAAAGCCCGTCCTAATTAGTAGAAGTAACTCTATAGTGATTAGAACTTACTAGCTATACCTATAGAAGCTAGAGCAGGAAAATAAGCTATAACTACTTTTATACTAAAAGCGGTTATAACTACGCACTAGCGAGTATGTTAGGCCATAAAGACGCACTGGCCGCAACCGGCTTAGCGCAGGCGAGGCGCAGGCGAGGCGCCTATAAAACATAGTTACCCCATATTAGAGAACAGCAGAATTTAGTTTTACAGTTCTACTTTATTAAGAACCAGATACTCTTTATATCCCGCTACTGTTGTTATATTACTATATACCCTAAGGACCTTGGCGTCCTAACAGTACTAAATTCTTATCCCTTTTTAGGGGTAGTGGCCCGACAACATAGCGGTCTATAAAGGCTACAACTACATAGCAGCAACCCTCTATCGAGAAGACGACCTGTATTTATTAACTATATCGCAGCCTATTAACCTAATAGCGAGACGCGGGCGTACTAGCGCAGTGCGTACTACTAAGTCTAGGGATTAGCCCTAGAATAACATAGGTAAACCTATATCGTCCTAAACAGAACCGGAAGCTATAGGCGAAGGGGATATATAGAAAGAAATACAATAGCTAAATAACGAGAAGCTATAACTCCTAGAGTAAAGAAAACTACACTTGTTTAGGGAAGAGGTAGAAGTGCTAAGACGGCGTTAACATAGCGAGGCGACGTCGACTTCCGTTTTTAACCTATCTCTATAACCTTAAATAATCCTATTAGAGTACTTAGGGGGTAGCCTAATGTATTTAAGCCTTAAGCGGAGGGCTATTAATACGTTAGGCGCTCCGTTAAAACAGGCCGTTAAAATAGAGAAGATTGCTCTATATTATAGTAAGTCTATATAAGAGCACCAAGACTTCCGTAATAGCTTAAAGCTAGCATTCTACCTAAAGCGCGACGGCTTTATAGATAAGGATACTAAAGTTGCGTTTACTATGCAATATATAAAGGGGACTAACTAAACCCTTTGGCTATAGTATAAAGATAACTATCTAGATACGTAGTTTACCTAGGAGGAGCTTATAGAATTCCTACTTAACCAGATTAAAAGTCTTATTAATTAAGAACTCTATATAGCCCTAACCTACGTAAGGGTAATATAGCGAACCAATTAACTACAGTATCTAACGAGGAGATGGGTAAGAGAGGAGATAGGAAGGACGGAGGGGCGTTTAGTAGGTGTTAGCCGAGTAACGTTAATATCTATATTATGGCTACCTAATCTCCTATTTATAGGCCTCCTCCCATCTATAAATACTCCCTCCTCTATACCTTCCTTTCTTCTTTTCTTCTTTTTTATAGGAGCTAGAGGTACTCTAATACTCCTCCCTAGTCCCTACTAAGGGATTTATTAGTTAATATAGTAATATAAATAGTATCTAATAAGGAGATGGGTGAGAGAGGAGATAGGAAGGACGGAGGGACGTCTGGTAGGTGTTAGTTAAGCAACGTTAATGTCTATATTATGGCTGCCTAATCTCCTATTTATAGGCCTTCTCCTATCTATAAATACTCCCTCTTCTATACCTTCCTTTCTTCTTCTTTCTTCTTCCTTATAAGAGCTAGAGGTGCTCTAATACCCCTCCCTAGTTCTTACTAAGGGATTTATTGGTTAATATAGTAATATAGATAGCATCTAATAAGGAGATAGGTAAGAGAGGAGATAGGAAGGACAAAGGGGCGTCTAGTAGGTATTAGTTAAGTAACGTTAATATCTATATTATAGCTGCCTAATCTCCCATTTATAGGCCTCCTCCTATTTATAAATACTCCCTCCTCTATACCTTCCTCTCTTCTTCTTTCTTCTTCCTTATAAGAGCTAGAGGCGCTCTAATACACCTCCCTAGTCTCTACTAAGGGATCTATTAGTTAATATAGCAATATAAATAGTATCGGATAAGGAGACGGGTAGGAGAGGAGATAGGAAGGATGGAGGAACCTCTGGTAGGTGTTAGTCGAGTAATATTAATAGCGGTTTTTATTACCCAAAAATTGCGTTATATAATAATATTTAGGAACGCAAATATATACCCCTATCCCATACTTACACCACTACTAAATATTCTAGATTTTATACTTAGAGCTGCTTATAATAGGCATTTCTAAAAAATCTACTAATTTAAAGCTTTATAATTAAACGTTATTAATATTTTATATAGGGGTCGTCAATTAAGCTCCCGGGATACAATTTTTAAAGTTTAATACTATACTAATATTATAACCTTCTTGTAGTGGCCGAGCCACCCCTAATCTCCTCCCCCTTCTCCCCCCTCCTATTACTCGGCGCTGAGCGAGTATAGTAT
>Ga0307515_10023782_pt1 | contig 10715 bp, 8 predicted proteins | sample 17_EM_MG_FD_194513 | JGI IMG/M metagenome (GOLD analysis project Ga0307515, IMG submission 194513) | Populus trichocarpa ectomycorrhiza microbial communities from riparian zone in the Pacific Northwest, United States - 17_EM | ecosystem: Host-associated > Plants > Roots > Unclassified | place...
TCTATTATGTGAGCAAGACGCCGGTCTCTCAACCGCCATGCCCACGAGGCTTTTGCGTTTGCTCGTGGGATTGCTAGTGGCATCTGGATACGCGATTTCTTCTTCCCCGTTTGAGGCCGAGGGTGGCCGCATTCCTTGATTTCCTTTCTCAGAAAGACTGACCGGCATCTAGAAGCTCGGCTCGCTCAAAGCCAGCTTCCGCCGCAGTTCAGTTAAAGTTGATATGTGACTTTTGTCACTGGGTTGATTGGTTACGTTTAGTAGAGGTTTTGGCCCAAGTTATTGTCAATATATTTGCATGCTGCTCTGGAACGTAGCCCCATACAACCAGAACACCATAGTCTGCGGATCGCCCTTCATTTTGCGAGGCTGTAGGTGACGATGTAAACCTCGAACGTGAACAACTATTTCGAGCCCTTACCTTTTGCAAGAGGGAGAGATTCGCGCGACCATATCAGTGCTAGTCATGCGATAAATTGACGCTGGCGTATAGCGTCAAAGGCAGTGAAAACTATGAGATCAGGTTTAAAGATATTTTTCCCATCAGGAAGGCTCACTCGAACCATCAGGCGTTGGCAAAACGGTCAGCCCTGGGTTTTGCGTAGCCGCCACGGCTGAAATCAATAGCTTGGAGTCACTCATAACGTGTCGATTGTATGTCAGGTCTCATAGTGAGAAGACGTATTGTGGTATGGTATTCAAAAATATGGAATGACGCGTGAACAAACAATGAACCCAAACACCAATTTAGAAAGGGTCAACCCCAGCCGCGATGGAGAATTCAAGGAGTATCGAAATCTGACTGCGTCATAGAATATGGGCCAATCTCTCACAAAATGTACTCCAGTGTATAACACTCTTTACATTGAAAACTACCATACTAGATATAGAACGATCCTTTATTACAGGGACGCGTATTTGAACCATGGTGCGTGAGTAATTGTTTAGGGGTGATTACCTCAGCTGCGCATGGACAATGGGAGACAAGATCAGCAGCTCGTAACGTGTCGATTGTGTGTCTTGTGCTTTTATGAATAGATTTATTGCAGTATGCTATTCAAAAACATCGAATGACGCGTGGACAAACAATGAGCCAAACACCAATTTGCCGACCAATCTCTTTCTTGTCCCGCAGGACGTGCGACAGGCCTCGAAAAGCGGGTTATCAGGGCTCTCATACCTCGTTACTCGTGCTCTAACTATTCGATCTTCTAACATTGGCTTGTCACTGCGGTTCACCTCTCTATCGGGCTTTGTTTAGGCTCGTAAAACCACGAAATGGTATTGAGAGAGTCAGGTGATGTGGGTTATGAACTATTACATACGGGACTAGCTTCGAGTGGGGGAATTTATATTGACTGCCTCCTGATGCTATGCCAAACCACGTTATTAGTAAGAAAGCAATCCGCGTATACTATTCAATGATATGAGTAAATGTATTTCAGATTGAGCTCGAGAGTGGATATATATGTAATCGACATAAATATGATACTAGAACGTGAGGGTGAAGGTTTGCTCCCAATGCCATCGAGGCCTTACCCATGATGTACAGGCATTAGGGATAGTGGACCGGAGACAGACCTCTTGTGAAGCATTGGAACAACGGCGAGATGATGAGGATGCATTAAGATCATAAAGTTCAAAGTTATGTTCACAATATACATCATCATAATGGTTTAGGAAGATAATACTGCCAAGCCAAGTGAAGCTGAGCATACTCTCACGAGACAGCCTACTATGTGCATTTTTGCTGGTGATTCGTGAGGTCAAGTTGAGCGGCGAAACGGCGGCCGCTAGAAGCGGGGCATCTGTTAGTTCCCAACCAGCGCACGATTATGTGGGAACACCGATACGTACCATGTGTTCCCACTGGCGGGTGTGCACAGATATGGTGAGTGATCGAAGTGGTGGTGTCGCAGATGTCGAACTGCCTCATCCATACACTGTGTGGAATAGGCGCGGCACGGCTCATATTTGCATCCGTAGGTATCGACGTCATGACTTTTGATGAATGCAGTGTACACCGATAGCCCGCGGGTACCGTACGAATCCGCCTCTGCGGGGCAATCGCGGTCTCCGATGCAAGGTTCCAGTTGATTGTTTCTGAGCCAAGTCGACGCGTTGATAATCTTTTCAAGCTTCTGGAGATCCACGTCCAGGGTCGCGTGATTTACGTTGTGTTCCATGGCAAAACGAAGTGATTCGTTGTCGGTAAAGGAGAAGGGACGGTACTGGGTAATGAGTTAGCATCTGAAAGGCTGAGTGATGCTACTACTATACCTGCTTGTAGATAGGAAGAACTCGTCTGAGGACTGCAACAAGGACATCCCGCACCTTTTATCCTCACTGGGATGAGTATGGTAGACGAGTACGACATGGATCCTCACTGTGACTACGGCCAGTGACGATATGGTGCCACATACATAGAGCCGGTGATTATGGAGGGAGGTCCAAAGATTTGGTCCAGGAAACAAGGCGAGTGGAAGACCAAATACCTCCCGGTCCCTGCATTACCCGTAAGTGTATAGAGGCCAAATGTATACAGTCCACGAAACTGGAACTCGTTTTCCATGATCCTGCCGCAGGTTGGCGGTGCTGAAGAGCGTTTTCATTAACGGGGCTGGCGCAAATTTATGTAGTGATGTCACTATGACTCGACAGACAGTCGTGCGAAAGGAATCGATGCATGGGAGCCAGGATGAGCAGAGGAGGATCCTATATGCCTGTCCTCTGAACGCTGCGCGCCAAATTGCGTTACTGAGGATGGATTCCACAGTCCTTCAGGAGGCATGTGTGGCTCCTGGTACACAAGCTCTTCTAGTCCCGAAAGGAAAAATGGACAAGTCCGAAAAGTGTTTACGTGATGCGGTTCGAGACGGTACAGTCGCAACTCTTTTGCTACATGCCAAGCCGTTCCTTTCCCGTTTCTATTACCCTGAGACCGGCAAATTGAATGATAAATGCACTGCGGTTCGGCCGGATGGCAGGGTACGTTTATGGAACCTGCAGGGTAGCTGTCAGTGAAGAGTGCGCCATGTGGAGAATCACTAGAGAGCGGCAAACAGAAGCTTCCTCACATGGGAAAGACCTGGTTTGCGTCTCCTGCAGAGAGGAATAAATTGGTGGGGCTTGCCCGCTTTGATTATGGACCTACTTGGGCTCAGATGCTTGTGGATAATCGCCTAGTGTGCAGGCCGGCGTCATGTAAGGCGACTGGAAAGCACGGTGCGGAGAAGGGAATATGGGCAGTCAAATTCGTTGCTTTGTGCAGGCCCAGATTGGCAAATTGATAGCAGACCACCAAGTTTGCGCTAACCAAACCGCCATCATCCCTTCCTCAAATTGAAACAGCCTCTTTGGTGGCAGGGAGCGGGAACTTATGAGGCCATTGATTCGAGGCTTGTTCTCTCTAGCTTGTTGCCGCCCCATACTTTTGGTCAGCCGCGGGACGGAAATTGGAAGAGAGGGGCTCCATCGCAGTCATTCAATGCAACGGCTAAGCATTGCTGGTAGGACGGATTCCCGATTGGTTTCCGAACTGTGCCCGGCACGTGTATGCCATATGACTGCGCACCGGTCATTCTGTGAGAAGACGTCATCGACTCGACGAGCCAAACAATGATGCGGGTTGAACGGATTGGCTAGGAAATAATGTGGGGAGACGTTGGGGTGACACCTACAAACACAGAAATGTTCCTTCGAGTAAAGAATAACTATTTTGAGCCCTTATCTTTTGCAAGAGGGAGAGATTGGCGCAATCGACTCGGACCGAAAACCATCAGTGCCAGTCATGCAATCGGTTGGCGCTGGCGTATAGCGTCAAAGCAATGAAAACTACGAGATCAGGTTAAAGAAATTGATCCCATCAAGAAAAGGCTCGCTCGAACCATCAGGCGTTGGCAAAACGGTCAGCCCTGAGTTTTGTGTAGCCACCGCGGCTGAAATCAGTGTCTTGGAGTCGTTCATAACGTGTCGATTGTATGTCAGGTATTCAAAAATATGGAATGACGCGTGAACAAACAATGAACCCAAACACCAATTTAGAAAGGGTCAACCCCGCCCGCGAAGATGACGCCGTGGAGAATTCAAGGAGTATCGAAATCTGACTGCGTCATAGAATATGGGCAAATCGCTCACGAAAATGTACTCCAGTGTATAACACCCTTTACATTGAAAACTACCAGACTGGATATAGAACGATCCTTTGTTACAGGAACGCGTATTTGAACCGTGGTGCGTGAGTAAATGTTTAGGAGTGATTGCCTCAACTGCGCATGGACAATGGGAGACGAGCTCAGCCGCTCTTAACGTGTCGATTGTGTGTCTTGTGCTTTTATGAAAGATCTACTGCGGTATGCTATTCAAAAACATCGAATGACGCGTGGGCAAACAATGAGCCAAATATCAATTTGCAGGCCAATCTCTTTCTTATCCCGCAGGACGTACGACAGGCCTCGAAAAGCGGATTACCAGGGCTCTCATACCTCGTTACTCGTACTCTAATTATTCGGTCTTCTAACGTTGGCTTGTCTCTGTGGTTCACCTCTCTATCGGGATTTGTCTAGGCTCGTAAAACCACAAAATGGTATTGAGAGAGTCAGGTGATGTGGGTTATGAACTATTACATACAGAAGTAACTTCGGGTGGGGAATTTATATCGACTGTCTTCCGATGCTATGCCAAGCCACAATGTAATTATTAAGAAAGCAATCCGCGTATACTATTCAATGATATGAGTAAATGTATTTCAAATTGAGCTCGAGAGTAGATATATATGTAATCGACATAAATATGATACTAGAACGTGAGAGTGAAGGTTTGCTCCCAATGCGATCGACGTCTTACCCATGATGTACAGGCATTAGGGATAGTGGACCGGAGGCAGACCTCTCGTGAAGCATTGGAACAACGGTGAGATGATGAAGATGTATCAAGATCATAAAGTTAAAAGTTATGTTCACAATATACATCATCATAAGGGTTTAGGAAGGTAATACTGCCAAGCCAAGTGAAGCCGAGCATACTCTCACGAGACAGCCTACTATGTGCATGTTTGCTGGTGATTCGTGAGGTCAATTTGAGCGGCGAAACGGCGGCCGCTAGAAGATGGGCATCGGTTAGTTCCTAGCCAGCGCACGATTATGTGGAAACACCGATACGTACCATGTGTTCCCGCTGGCGGGTATGCACAGATATGGTGAGTGATCGAAGTGGTGGTGTCGCAGATGTCGAACCGCCTCCTCCATGGATCGTGTGAAATAGCCGCGGCACGGCGCATATCTGCATCCGTAGATATCGCCGTCGTGGTTTTCGATGAATGCAGTGTACACCGACAGTCCGCGGGTACCGTACGAATCCGCCTCTGCGGGGCAATCGCGGTCTCCGATGCAAGGTTCCAGTTGATTGTTGCTGAGCCAGGTCGACGCGTTGATAATCTTTTCAAGCTTCTGGAGATTTACGTCCAGAATCGCGTGATCTACGTTGTGTTCCATGGCAAAACGGAGTGATTCGTTGTCGGTAAAGGAGAGGGGACGGTACTTGGTAATGAGTTAGCATCTGAAAGGCTGAGTGGTGCTACAACTTATACCTGCTTGTAGATAGGAAGAACTCGTCTGAGGACTGCAACAAGAGCATCCCGCACCTTTTATCCTCACTGGGATGAGTATGGTAGACGCGTACGACATGGATCCTCACTGTAACTACGGACAGTGACGATGTGGTGCCATGCCTAAAGCCGGTGATTGTGGAGGGACGTCCAAAGATTTCGTCCAGGAAACAAGGCGAGTGGAAGACCAAATACCTACCGGTTCCTGAATTACCCGTGAGTGTATAGAGGCCAAATGTACGCAGTCCACGGAACTTGAGCCCATTTTCCATGATCCTCCCGCGGGTTCGCGATGCTGAAGAGCGTTTTCATTAACCGGGCTGGCGCAGATCTCCGTAGTGACGTCACTATGACTCGACAGACAGTCGTGCGAAAGGAGCCGATGGATGGGAGCCTGGATGAGCAGAGGAGGATCCTATATGCCTGTCATCTGAACGCTGCGTGCCAAATTGCGTTACTGAGGATGGATTCCACAGTCCTTCAGGCATGTGTGGCTCCTGGTACACGAGCGCTTCTAGTCCCGAAGGAAAAACGCACAAGTCCGAAGAGAGAATTTACGCGATGCAGTTCGGGACGGTACAGTCGCAACTCTTGTGCTACATGCCAAGCCGTTCCTTTCCCGTTTCTATTACCCTGAGACCGGCAAATTGAAAGATAGATGCACTGCGGTTCGGCCGGATAGCCAGTGGTACGCATATGGAACCTGTTGTTGGTTTTGGGGCAGGCTTCAACACTACTTGAGACACAGGGCAGCTGTCAGTGGAGAGTGCGCCATGTGGAGAACCACTAGAGTGTGGCAAACGAAGCTTCCTCGTATGGGAAAGAACTGGCTTGCGTCTCCTGCAGAGAGGAATAAATTGGTGAGGCTTGGCTGCTTTGATTATGGGCCTACCTGGGCTCAGATGCTCGTGGATAAACGCCGAGTGTGCAGACCGCGTCATATAATGCGACTGGAAAGCGCGGTGCGGAGAAGGGAATATGGGCAGTCAAACTCGTTGCTTTGTGAGGGCTCAGATTGACAGATTGATAGCAGACCACCAAGCTTGCGCTAACCAAACCGCTATCAACTATTCCTCAAATTGAAACAGCCGTTTTGGTAGAGCGAACTTGTGAGGCCATTGACTCGAGGCTTGTTCTCTCTAGCTTGTTGCTGCCCCTTACTTTTGGTCAGCCCCGGGACGGAAATTGGAAGAGAGGGGAATCTGCCTACTTCATCGCAGTCATTCAGTGCAACGGCTATTAACCATTGCTGGTAGGACGGATTCCCGATTGGTTTCCGAACTGTGCCCGGCACGTGTATGCCATATGACTGCGCACCGGTCACTGTCATCGACTCGACGAGCCAAACAATGATGCGGTATGAACGGATTGGCTAGGAGATAATGTGGGGTGACGCTGGGGTGACACCTACAAACACAGAAATGTTCCTTCGAGTAAACACCGCAGTCGGGCGGTTAGTCCCCATTGGGTTGAGCGGCCGTGGCGCTGGCGGAGGTGCCTTTGACGGACTGTCTTGTAGGAGACGACTGATGCTAGACTGAATCTGCGTGGCTCACCTCTGTGGGGTTGGAAATTCTGATTGACGGGTCCACCCTCAGACCCGCTTTGTTCTTGAACCAGGCGCGCGCTCATAGTCTATGCACATTTGCCGAGCAGAGTAGTTTGATTTCCAACTACTCCCGAGACGACCGAAGCCAGCTACCATGTTTATCAGGATGGGATTGGCATTCTCCCTCGTACGGTGGAACAGCCCTTAGCCGACTGTATGCACGTTCTCCTGCTCCTCCGGATTTCCGAAGAAGCCCCAGCGAAGGACCCATGAAACTTCCTAACCAATGTCGTATCAAAGAAGGTACGTACCCTCCACGTAGGTCCTTGCTCCCTCGTCTACCTCTCAACGAAACCTTTCTCAGGTCAACGTGTTGGGATTCGGCCACACCAAAAATCGGAGCACCTTGAGAGACTTTGCATCTCTGATTAGACGTATCTCTTGAGCGGTACGGCGAATTGCGTGGCGGACTGAGCGGCGAAAATGTCAGTAATGTTTGAAATTTAGCTTCGTTCTCGAATCGTACACATGAGTCTTCCATTCTTCGTGTTTTGGGGGCCTATCAAACACGAGTTGAAGAACAAATGGCCATCATATTGTTGAGGAAGTTGTCCATACATCTTGCCCTCCGACCACGTCAATGATATTTGAGGTTGCCTTTCTAAGCTTTCGCTTACAGAACAACCACACACAAGCACAATGTTTCGCGAGTCGAGCTGGAGGATTCGAACGTGTCGATTGAGAATATCGAATCCGGTGGAGTTCATGCTAACCTTTGCTCCGCTGGTTAACAGGGAATCCGCCTCTGGTTGCGTGGATTTACAAGGCCTTCACCAGGTCTTCTGGAAAGAGTGTTCAAATAGCGGCCTTCTGCTCCTCCATTGGTCCTTGTAACATGAGATCGGGAAGGACCGAGGTTCGCGTTCCTCGCAAGGCAGGGAAGTTGGTACCCTCAACCACGATCCTGTCGTTTCTCCTACGCATGCACGAAAGTAACCAAACCGCTATGATTGGTTTAGTACGATCATCGCTCCGGATGAGCTGCTGAGTCGCCTAGCTCCTTCGTGCGTCGTCTAAATCTTCGTTGGATTGCTACTTGATACGTCACGACGTCACCAATCCATTCGTATCCTTTTGACTTGGAACAAAGGCTTAGTCTGGTTTTGAATCGCGGATCTCAATGCATGGAGATTTCGGAAGCACGGAAAGGGAACTGGTAAGTCCAAGACCTGCTAAGCTTCTTCAATGACCAATTCGTGCCCAGGATGGTCTCTAACCTGATCCGATTTAGTAATTCGGGGCATCGCCCGTCGCCATTCAAGTCTGATTGCGGTGTCAACACACCGAAAACAGGATACAATTGGTCGCATACCGAGTAGGCATGAGCTGAATATATCCAGGCACTCCTCAAAAATAGATGTAGAGGTTCGTGCGCAATGGAGGCGGAATAGGACCCAAGAGATTGACACTAGCACAGTGTTTATTATTACGCCCAACTGGCTACTATCACTCCCTTGGTCACTTGGTCCCTTCGGCCTTCTTTCTGGTGCCTTCCTTCACCTTTGCCCCCAGCCACCACCTCGCGCGGATGAACGGCGCATATACTACATCCTCCTCTGTGCCGTTAAACCTATCCCTACTGTTCTCTTCTCCCACTAGGACCTAGTCATCAAGTGAAGGGAACTATGTTACTTCGATTCACGGTCCATGGTCTTGTGAGCAAACCACCGGGCTCGACACTATCGGGTCCTTTGTCTCCACAGGCAAGTCACTCCTCTCTACGAATTTTATTGACTACCCACTCAGTCCTACAGTAACGGATGCTGCCCTGCTTGCTGAAAGGAGTAAAATATTCACCACTACCTACTGTAGATTATCAAGCATGTGTCACACTTCATGTCTTATCCTAAGCAAACTTCTTCCACTCTCCGGCTGTCTCCGACAACAAGTGGGGAGAGGAGGGACGAGCCCCTCACCGGCAGCCATTGATCCCATTATCACCACCTGTGGGGAGGAAGGGGTATCCTATGTGCAAAGGCTGATAGCCCTAGGCGGTCCAACAGGAAGGGGGAAGGTGAGCCATGGTCACCTGCAAGCCTGCTCCAAAGAGACTAATCTACACGTACCCTTCCAATACCTGCACAAGGATGATGTCAGCAGCCAAACACAGCTCACCTCTTTGGAAGCTCAAGGCCCAGGCAGCTCAAAGCCAATACCTCCGTCCCTCTCTTCTGATGCGTCAATCAATGTCCCTTTCCTGCTTGCCCGCCTACTAGCGTAGTACTACTCCAATCGCTAGGGTTGGGGCCCACCCACCACCAACACTCAGCTCTTGAATGACCGCGCACAGCAAACCCCTTAGGCCCATCAAAGCCATGTGCACCGATGGTGTTCTTATGAATCTGGTCGACGTATTCCTTGTGTTGGTTCGTGTTTCCACGGAATTGGTAACGTTCCCGGCTGCATCCGACATTTCTGTACCCATTCCGCAGTCCCCGTGTCACCGGTCATCGAACCTTTGGCGCATACTGTGACATTGTCCTCTCTGTTCCTATGCCTCATCACTTTGGACAATCCTTGTCTTCTCTTTCCATCTTATTGATTCGTAGTTGCGCCTTGGAACCTCCGGACTCTTTTCTCTTGGAGAATTTTGTGTACTGCGATACCGTATGGTCCTATTGACGTTCCATAGCAGATCTTTTCCGCCTTTCGTTCATGTTCGCTCGTGCCATGTCGATCCTGAGTCACGAATACGCATCAGTACTAGTGGCAGAATAGGTGTACAACAGGGTAGTAGTTTAAATCATGTGAACAGGTCCAGAAATGTCATTTCGTGAGGCGATTCGTTGCAGCCAGTCGACCCACGGGTATAATATTATGAGCAGTGGTTCATGGTCAGGGTCGAATGGCAGGCTGGTATTGTTTTAGTATGATACATGGTTTGTTTGAAAATATTATACAACTGGGTTCTCAGTCGAGAACGTGATGGGGTGTGAATACTTCATGAGGGGGTCATCAAAAGCGGCAAGGAAAAGCCATCGTGTCCATAGATATAAGCCCTGGTACTCAACAGTCCGTTGGTCTGAAAGGATTGCGACCATATTGTACTCCACCGCCTAATAAAATACCAGGCGTCTTTTTGGGTTAAGGAATGTCGCGGTGCGGTACGGTAAGTACCGCAACCGCACCGCGAAAATCAAAAACCGCACCGCCTTGCGGTAACCGCAGCAACCGCGGTATACCGCGCTCCCGAAAATTTTTGTACATAGATCATAGACATAATTAGACATAGTTGAACATACAATAATGGGTGAGAGACTAAACAGGCGGCTGTACGCCACGTAAACGGTTGCTTCGTCGAACGGCTACTCTATCGTAGTATGCAGGCACATCTCCCTCGTCCGAAAGGTCTTCAATGATATGGGCAGGGTCAAACTCCTTGAATTCAGCGGTCAGCGCGTTGGGATCAACCCAGCCAAGTTCACTCCATGACCCGGCACAACAAGGCGTGAAGTGACCTTCCGGTGAGTCAGTTGCGGGTATAGGGGAGGAGCATTCTTG
>Ga0307515_10023783_pt1 | contig 10714 bp, 9 predicted proteins | sample 17_EM_MG_FD_194513 | JGI IMG/M metagenome (GOLD analysis project Ga0307515, IMG submission 194513) | Populus trichocarpa ectomycorrhiza microbial communities from riparian zone in the Pacific Northwest, United States - 17_EM | ecosystem: Host-associated > Plants > Roots > Unclassified | place...
TCTCCCTTGGGCCTACGATAATTGGATCGTGCGCAGAACTAAAACACTAGAATCAAAAGTACGCATATTACCTACATAGATTCAAATATTATACATCAATCAACCATGCCTTCCAATCGTACTTTTGATGATATAGACTTTGTTCCACCAACTCAATATTCAATTCCACCGACTCGGAAGGCAAAAGCACCCCGGCCGCGGCCGTTGCCTCCTTATCGCGAATTTTGACAACCATGGCACCCTAAATCTTCCTCCAAACTTCGCCGTCTGCAAAATTCCGTTCTGTAGAAACGATGAATATTAGTTGCCTTATCTTGAGTGACTTAACTCCAAAGATTGGGTGTATATAGCAATTTTATATGGAAATCAGCAGATTTTACGACCTCATATTCTTCATCACGGAGCCTTGATCCTATTGATCCTATTGGCTAGCTCTTATCAATAACGGTAGGACGAATTGTACCAGCCCAAGGGATATTCGGGATATCTAGGGAGAGAAATTAGGGGTCGTTCGGTTGCACCTCCATATTGTAACCGAAATGGAGCTCAAATCTGAACATGAGGCTGTTGTTCGGTAGATCTGACGACTTTTGAATATGGAGCTCCTCCATATCGCTAAGTGCGTCAAATTTGCAAGCTATACACAGTAGTTGAAATGAGGTTCTTGGCACCATTTCAATATGTAGCTTCGAGCTCCTGTTCCATATTCCTTATCAATATAGAGCTCTCGCATACGCGCCAAAGTGACGACTTCTTATATATAGCGACTCCACAAGCCCCGATCGCGGTACTGCAGTCGCATTTGCAAGCCTTATATATTATTATTATCTTAACCTTCGTGATCGTAATAAGCTTGTTTTCGGGGCGTCGCGGGCGTCGCTGTAACTCTACTACGACTCGTACGAGAGGTGAGCAAAGATGTAGGAAACGTCGATCGTAGAGAGGGCGTTGGCTGAGGAGACTCCATTGCTACACCAAAATAGGGAGTCGCGATAGAGACCTGGTGGCAGAGAGGGGCTTATTCGAATCGTCAATCACGCATTATGCGAAGTCAAATCTGGAGCCTCATTATGGAGCCTCACCGAACAATCAGATTCAAATGAGCCATGGTAGTAGCCGCCACTAATTTCAAAACGGGCGATACTAAAAGGCGCACGGATTGAACAGATTGTGATATGGAGGCGATTTGCAACCGAACGACCCCTTAAATGGTTCATATTTAGCCTTCGACAGGTAACAGTTGTATAGGGTCCAATATACAAATGGATCCTTGCCCACCACCTTTGGCAAGGCTTGTAGTTTCTTGTTTTCATCCATGATTCCGAAGTCCTAAAGCATTGACTTTGGTGTCACCATGCATGCTTTTAACCATAAACAGCGCCTTAGGAGCTGAACCGCTTGCATAACGCGGTGCCGAGACGATCTGGCATGGACGCAGATCACCATGGTAGAAGAAAGCATTCGAAGGTAAATATTCTTGTGCGTGCTAATAGGGAAAACGCAAAAGAATGCGAAAGAACCCAATGTCTCATGACAGATTTTTCAGAACAGCTCAGGTGTCGCTGGTCTTTGTGCTGTGGCGGTGTTTGGTTTGGGGGCCGAAGGCGGGTGATTATCCTGCGGAAAAAAACAACCAAGCCCCTCCACCTTTCCCATCACCGCTTCAGCTCGCCAGGGTATGTGAGTCCTCTACGCAGACCTGTGGCTGAGCTACGAACATTCTAGAGTCTTGGCTCGAGAACTGACAAGTCAGACACCAATCGCAAGGCTAAAATTGCGGCCTTTCCTCTAGGTTCATCATATGATTTGGACGCCGAAACATTCAGACACCCAGTCCGCTTTACAGCTCTGAGCGAGGTCAACCGCAGCTTGTGACATACAACCAATGGGGTGCAAGCTGGGAGCGATTATGCAGTCGCAAAGGAACATGGAGCAGCAGCAGCTTGCAATCACGGACGTGGTGCAGGTCAAGTGGGTGCCTAAACGAGTGACAGTCGGGTGATGCGTGGATTTATTTCTCACTCACGCTGCTTCAATCCGATCTCCACGACAAACTTTTGGTCTTATCCAACATGGACTCTCTCAGATCGGTTAGTTACTGTCAAGTTTATATATGCAGCGGTGATGGATGATCTAACCCATGGATAGGCAAAAGGAGCCCTCGAGACGACGGTCGTTGTGGTATCCCTGGTCCACACGATTATGGACTCTTTTGGGTCCATGAGCGATCTTTACAGGAAACTTAGAAAGAGGGAGGAAAAAACCGCGGAGAATAGATACGACCCGATAGATCGACGCCGACGAGACGACGATATTGAAGCTACATATGGTAGGCGCAGAAGGCGACGAGAAAACGACTACGAAGACAGTGATGAAGAGTCGATATACAGCTCTGGGTCTCTCGTAAGGCAGGAATATGATCGAGGATTCAATCGTCTTGGAGATCAATTTGCAGTAGGCGACTGTGAGCGAAATCTCTCGTGCTTTCTTGCAGCCCTGGATGCCATACTAATGGCTCATTCCTTTCCGTAGTGGTTGCGCAAAACCAACTACAGGCTCAAATAATTACACTTCAACAAACCATCATAACCATCTTTCAAGACAGCGCGTTGGTTTACGGTCCTAAGCACGAACCCGTTTCCCACCATCTTGCCCGCCTTCTCAACGCGTCACGAGCAGCACGCGCTGCAGCAATAGATGCTCTGTCTCAACAGCGTCAACGGATGCTCACCTCTGCACCCCAGCAACTAGCTCTACCTGCTCCTTCTACACGATTAGGTCGTTCTCGTTCTCTTTCTCGGCCAAGATCCAGGTCAAGAGAAACAAGCGTTACAATAATCTCTGGTCCGACCTCTATAAGCACTCGCGCAGCAACTCACGGTCTGTACTGCATCTATTCGCTGGATCTCCAGAATCATACCAACCAGTTACTCGCGGATAACTTTCGAGATGGCGGCAATGCAAGCTGTCCGTACTGCAGCGCCAGGATTCCTATAAGGCCGGGTAAAATATGGGAGTTAATCAAGGAGCATGAGAGAGATAGGTTTGCGGATCGGGTCTTCCATGTGGAGCCTCGGTTCGTTATCAAGTCACATCGCGAGGGCGGAGGGTATGCGTGTGTGCTCTGCAGTCGGCACAGAACTACGGATACAACGTGTGAGAGTATATCATCGTTGATTGATCATGTGTGGCAAGAACATAAGGCCTGGGAGTATGAGAAGGAAATTGATATTGTTGAGGTGGCATGAGGATTTCGGAAAAATTTAGGAACTGTGGTGGGAGATATCCCAACAAATCCACTCTGTTGGTTATGAATAGCTTCTGCTATATCTTCTCAAATTTAGTTCGCCTAGAATGTCTCAAGGCGTTTGTGCTATGTGGGGATTCTTGACTCGGAAGATATCAAGAAGGGATGGTTTGAAATGGCGTGGGAGGCGAATTTCTTGAGACGGACAAGATTAATCAATGGAATTGGCTAGACTTAGAGTACCAGCGAACAATTGAAAGTAAATCTGGTTGATTGTAATGTCCATCTCAGCTCCTGTAAACCTGATAGTCAAGTTACGCGTTCTGTTTGGGGGATGAGAGAAGGCCAATATCTCAGCGAGCAGCAGTTGTGAGATCTCAATGGCAGTGATTGTCTCACACTGCAAACAGCTTAATTCTCAGCCGCAATACGTATAAAGCTCTGCAGTGCTGCCGGGCAGCGGGGGGATATTTTCAGATGCATTGATTATTGGCCTCTTGGCGTCATGTGCTTTGGCTAGCCAGCAAGGCCACGCTCTCTCCTTTCACCCTACATCGCAGAAATTCATCAACACCGAAGCATCCGCCTGAACATGCCCGCCTGCTAGAACCCCCAAATTGTGAGTGTATTGACATTTCTAGATATTTCTAGCTTCTCGTAGTGCGATGCCACCTGCCTGTAAACATCACACTGTAGACGCGTTTCAGCAACTCGACTGATCCCAGTCACAATTTCGACAAGCATTCCACGTCCCCTTCCAGAAACCCCATCGACATCCACAAGAAGGATATACACTAGATTGTAGAGCCCACTGACCTTCGCAATTCCTCTCGTAGCCATGTCCGCAAATCGCGCAAGCAGTGGCGGTGTTCGTAACCTTCGGGCTATGTTCGAGAACCAAAACGCTCCTTCCTCCCCTGAACCCCGCGGCCACTCTCCCGTCGGCAACGCCACTAGCAACACCGAAGAAATCCGTTCTACCTCCAAAGTTCGCGCCAGCTTCGTCTCTGTCAAGTCGACTGCCTTCGTCGGAACCGCCAAAAGCACAAGCGACGGCCTCAACAGCCCGACCGCCAATCGCGGGGAGAGCTTCAGCATTATCCAGGAACACGGGTCGGAGCTCATTGAGGAATTGAAGAAGACTGTGAGCCAGGAGAAGGAAGATCGCAAGAGGAGCCTAGACGCCGAAGAGGTAGTTGAAGAAAGAGAATCTTCGATACCCGCGCCCGAAATCCGAGACCAGGCAACATCCGGCATAATGTTCAATCTAGGGAGCATAATGAAGGGATCTAATTTCCCAGAGCCGGGTTCGCCTTTGGAGAAGAAGAAGGCCAAAACCGAGGAGCCTGTGGCTAAGACAGAAGACACTCCTGCCACTCCTGTGAAGGAGGTTGAGAAGCCGGCTTCGCCTTCCAAGGACGCGCCGAGCGAAAACCCGGACAAACCTGTATCGTCAGCTGAAGACAAGGACGCGTCTTTGAGACCTTTAGATCCGAAAGACGAAGCTGCTGTTTCTGGCGGTGAAGCACTTCCACTTCCAACGGAAGCCCTGCTGTCACTCGCTAAGAGTGAAGAGAAGCAGACAGAGGCACCTACAGAGGCACCTACAGAGGCACCCACGGAAACACCCACGGAGGCACCCACAGAGGTACCCACAGAGGCACCTGCAGAGACACCTGCAGACGCGCCTGCAGAAGCACCTGCAGAAGCATCTGCAGAGGCTTCGAAGAGCACTGCTGAGAAGACCAAGGCCTCAGTGACAGCCTCCCAGCCCAAGGCCAAGGTCAATGGTACAACGAGCCATACGACTGCTTCGAAGACGGCCGCAAAATCCTCCTCTCATAAACTTCCTGCGATATCTACTGCCAAGGAGAACATTACTAAGCCATCATCATCCAAGAGTGCTGCAATCCCTAAATCGCCTGCTCTTCCCAAAACCCCGAGGACGCCGACTGCGCTCAGTGTAACATCTCCGACCAAATCACCTGTGTCAAAGCTCTCGTTGGTTCAAGCTAAAGATCAGTCCAAAGCTCCAGCTGCGAAGGCCACTAGATCCTCCCTAAGGCCCTCTACAGCTTCTGTCGCTACTAATGCAACAACCAAGCCAAAAGCTCCATCCAAACCCGCTACTCCGGCTGCTACAAAAGAGGCTGCAAAGGAAACTACCAAGGATACCGCTAAGGATGCCACTAATACCTCACCCTTCGGCAAACCGCGCCCAAAGTCCCCAACGCGTCCTGTGCGACTTCCTCCTCATCTGATTGCTCCTACTGCATCATATGCAGCAAAGCATGAAGATGGCGCAGCGCCGCAGACTCTCACGCGCAGACCTTCTACTATCGCCCGTGAGCGCCCAGCTGCGCTCAAACCTGCTGCGCCAGCCCGGAAGCCGGCCGGCCGCCTTTCGCTCGGCCCACAGCTTCCCAAGCGTCCAGAGTCTAGACAGTCTGTTAAAGGACCTGACGAGGGTTTCTTGGCACGAATGATGCGACCCACCGCTAGTTCGGCCAGCAAAACGCACGATAAGGTCAACTCTCCGCCAAGGCGAACCGCTTCAGTTCGATCCAAGGCTGGACAGGGTGAGAGCATCGTTGCTAAGGGTAAGCGGAAAGTTGGCGAGGGTGTGACCAAAGTGAAGGAAAAGGTCACGGCTAACGGTACGGGCGAGGGAAGCCATCACGAGGAGGAATCTGGACCTGCCGAGCCCGCTACTGAAGGTGCCGCTACTGGAACCAACGAAGAAAGCGATGCTGCGCATGAATCCACGCCGGCAGAAACAACAGCAGGCACCGGGGAGCTCATGCAGACGCCAAATTTTGAGGGAGAGACGATCCGCTAGATGCCAGTCTTGCAACCCTACACTTTGCTAGTGTATCTCTCCCCTCTCTACAACCTCTCCCTTCTCTCACTAGCATCTTGAAGTGATGTTTCTTTCATGGCCCATTTTTACTCGTTATACAGCGTTTACACAGCGTTTCCAAACTCAGGGGATTTCGTCGATCAGCATTGCAGGAGCTTTTGTTTTGAAAAGAACTTTCGTTTGCGAAGGTGGAATGTGATTTTACCCCATCCTCAATCAGTTCTCTCTACTCATTTTCCTGGGGGGTTTGCGCGGGGCGCGGGGCGCTGCTGTTGTTGAAAAGACAGTAGGCTTCTGCTTGTTTCTTTTTGGAGACCGGTTCAGGATAATGGCAGCTTTGGTATAGGATGAGTTGGCCAAGAAACGGGGCGGGAGATTGTGGGGGCATATAGCTTATTTTAGTGTATTGATGGGGAGATACTTTCGTGCTGGTGAAGTCGCCTTAGCTTGTGCGCTTTCATTTGGGTTGTGAGGTAGATTGGTTAGGAGAAGGAGTTGCTTAAATCCGCGAAGGGAGGAAAAGAATAACAGCTAAGGCATATCACGAAAAGTCGCACGCAGCTCTCAGCGCATAATCAATACAACCCATATAACCCGGCACAATATTAAAGGGAGTGCAAGCACGTGACGACGGGATTCGCGCCAAGCCAGTCCCAAAAGCTCCGGACCCCCGATCTCGACTTTTTTTGGCCGGGCTTGATTTGTTGCAACCACGATTATTTCGACCACCGCGTCGTCCCTTCTTTTTTCCGTGCTTGTTTTGTTATTCAGTATGAGGGTCAATGGGCTCGTCAGGGGCCCGTTTGCGACCCTGAGCTCGCTGCGCAATTGCGCGCGGCTGGGGTGCAGGAGCCCGGTTTCCGCTTCGCAGCGCTGTGCGTCGACGGCGGCACTGCGGCCGCTTTGGAGCCGCGATGCGAATTGGGCGCGGGTGGGGGAGGTGCGGGCGAGGCGGTGGCAGTCAGGGGCTGCAGCGGCTGTGTGAGTGGTTTTTGGGGACTGGATACGTGGTGGGATAGTGTTCTGATTTGAAGATAGGCTCGAGCAGGCGGCTGCGGATCCGGGGACGCTGGCACAAGAGACGATTATTGAGAATTTGAATCCTGAGGAGGCGGCGAGGCTGGCGAGAGTGCGGAATATTGGCATTGCGGTATGGATTGCTACCTGTCTAGGAGGAGGCAGACGTATGGGAGTGGGGACTTGGCTGATGGGCGTAGGCACATATCGACTCCGGGAAGACTACGGCAACCGAGCGTGTCCTGTACTATACCGGCCGTATCAATTCGATCCACGAGGTCAGAGGTAAAGATGCTGTCGGAGCTAAAATGGACTCAATGGACTTGGAGCGCGAGAAGGGTATCACGATTCAATCGGCGGCGACGTTCTGCGACTGGGTGAAGAAAGAGAACGGGAAGGAGGAGCGGTACCATATCAATTTGATCGACACACCGGGACATATTGACTTCACAATTGAGGTGGAGAGGGCCCTTCGAGTCCTGGATGGAGCTGTCATGATTTTGTGCGCGGTATCAGGCGTGCAGTCGCAGACAATTACCGTGGATCGTCAGATGCGAAGGTACAATATACCGAGAATTTCCTTCGTCAATAAGATGGACCGGATGGGCGCGAATCCGTGGAAGGCGGTTGATCAGATTAACCAGAAACTGCGGATACCCGCTGCTGCATTACAGGTTCCAATTGGAAGAGAAGATGGGTTCATAGGAGTCGTTGACCTGATCAGGATGAAGGCAATCTATAACGAAGGTGCAAAGGGAGAAGTTATCGTTGAAAAGGACGAAATACCGGCGGACCTGGTGGAGCTTGCGAAAGAGAAGAGGGCGAAGCTGATCGAGACGCTTGCGGATGTGGACGATGAGATCGCGGAGATTTTCCTGGATGAACGGGAGCCAACAGTCGAGCAGATCAAGGCTGCTATTCGCAGGGCGACCGTATCTCTCAAGTTTACACCGGTGCTGATGGGCTCTGCGCTAGCCGATAAGGCCGTTCAGCCTATGCTAGACGCTGTTTGCGACTATCTTCCTAACCCCTCAGAAGTCGAGAACCTAGCCTTAGACCGGAGGCGGCAGGAAGCACCCGTCAAGTTGGTCTCGTATAACTCGCTGCCGTTTGTTGGTTTGGCGTTCAAGTTGGAAGAAAGCAACTTTGGGCAGCTGACGTACGTACGGGTGTATCAAGGAACATTGAAAAAGGGCATGAACGTTTTCAACGCAAGGTCAGATAAAAGGGTGAAAATTCCAAAGATTGTGAGAATGCATTCGAATGAGATGGAGGAAGTACAGGAGATTGGAGCAGGAGAAATCTGCGCAGTGTTCGGTGTTGACTGTGCTTCTGGTGATACGTTCACTGATGGCACTTTGGGATATACGATGGTAAGGTGCTTGCTTTACACTATGTACACTATGCTAACGGATCCAGACATCGATGTTTGTTCCTGAACCTGTCATCTCACTGTCCATCAAACCCAAGAACACAAAGGATACGCCGAACTTTTCAAAAGCTATGAGCCGCTTCCAACGGGAGGACCCAACCTTCAGAGTCCATGTCGATCCCGAAAGCCAAGAGACCATCATCTCTGGCATGGGTGAACTCCATCTGGACATTTATGTCGAGCGCATGCGTCGTGAGTACAAAGTCGACTGCGAAACCGGCCAGCCTCAAGTGGCCTATCGCGAAACAATCACCTCACACGTACCCTTCGACCACACGCTCAAGAAGCAGACTGGTGGTGCCGGTGACTTCGCGCGCGTCGTTGGTTTCATGGAGCCCACCGGGTCGCTCGCCGACAATAAATTCGAGCAGCGCATTTCTGGCGGCACTATTTCCGAGAAGTTCTTGTTTGCTTGCGAGAAGGGTTTCATGGCATCCTGCATCAAGGGTCCGCTCCTCGGACACAAAGTCCTGGGCACATCAATGGTGATTAACGACGGCGCAACCCATATGACAGACTCGTCCGAAATGGCGTTCAAGATGGCGACGCAGCAGGCGTTCCGCAAGGCCTTCATGGCCGCGAAGCCGCAGGTGTTGGAGCCGCTGATGAAGACCACCATCACAGCCCCGAATGAGTTCCAGGGCAACATTGTCGGCCTGCTGAATAAACGCAATGCCGTCATCAACGACACGGAGATCGGCCCTGAGGACTTCACGCTGTATGCCGATTGCAGCTTGAACAGCATGTTCGGCTTCTCGACGCAGCTGCGCGCCGCGACACAGGGCAAGGGCGAGTTCTCAATGGAGTTTAGTCACTATAGTCCCGCGCCGCCGCAGCTGCAGAGGGAACTGGTGACGAAGTACGAGAAGGCGCAGAAGGATCGGAACAAATGAACAGGGTTACAGGACTAGTATTTGGGAGTGGCATTTTCAAAGAATTGTATTTACCTGGACGAATGGGACGGCGCGCATATCATCATTATAGATGTCCTGACGCGTTTCATGGGCTTGCATTTAGAGGATCTTGGGTTTTCTGGGTCTGGAAAAGATGGGTGTATGAATAGTGTAATAGTGGATGAAAATGAACTGGACTCGACTCGGCTCTTGCTATCTAACCCATTTCTATACCCCAGTTTCTCGTGTGAGATTTTGCTGTCTATACGGATTCGAACGCCCTGGTTACCGCGAGAGCTACGGGTGCAAAGGTCACGATGCGGTTGTGTCCTGTACCAGTTAGCGTAATTTTATACACGTCCAATCCCGCCATCCATCCCTCTCCAAACCTCTGCATAGGACTGTAAGAAACAGCACCGAACTCACCTCCATACCTAACCACCTCCAACTCCACCACCCTCTCCGCGCTCCCCGCCCAATCCTCCACGGCCCGGTACACCACCGCGCCCCGCGTGACCCTCTCCCGCCCAAGCACGCTCCTCCGCTCGTCGGTCCTCACCACACCCTCCTCCCCCATCATAACCCGCTCCATCCCCTTAAACACCTCCTCGCCAAGCTTCCAGCTAATATCGCCATCATCCCTCGCATGCAGTACGGTAACCCTAACCCCCACCCCCACCCCACCCCTCCCCGCCGCCTCCACCAGCGCCGCCATCCGTGCCCCCGTCGCCCACGTATCCACAACCCGCTTCTCGAGCAAAGAGGTGAGATACGGATACGGCCGCAGCGGCGACAGCACGGGCAAGACCCCCCCGATCCGGTACGTCTTCAGCAGCTCCGGCAGCGACGGGAACGCAGCGACCAGAACGACGCCCGCGAAGCGCTGCGGGCCGCCGTCGCCCTTGCCGCCGGCCGCCGGCGGGCGCGCGATCGCGGCGGGCAGGGCCGACGAGCCCGGGTCGGCGTAGTGTAGGGCCACGCCCGCGGTGACGGCAGTGCCGAGGGATTGGCCGAGGAGCAGCGTGCGGGTGGAGGGGTGGGAGAGCGTGTGCAGGACGAAGTGGGTCAGGGCGATGCCGTCGGTTAGGAGGCCGGGTTCGGTGGGCGTGCCGGTGGAGCGGCCGAAGCCGCGGTAGTCGCAGGTTAGGATGTGGGTGTGTGCGAGGGTGGTGAGGGAGGCGTAGGTGTTTGTGCGCCAGCCTTGGGCGACGTGGCCGGCGTTCTAAGGGGGGAGGGTTAGTAAGGGGTGGATGGAGGAGTGGTGG
>Ga0307515_10023784_pt1 | contig 10714 bp, 1 predicted proteins | sample 17_EM_MG_FD_194513 | JGI IMG/M metagenome (GOLD analysis project Ga0307515, IMG submission 194513) | Populus trichocarpa ectomycorrhiza microbial communities from riparian zone in the Pacific Northwest, United States - 17_EM | ecosystem: Host-associated > Plants > Roots > Unclassified | place...
TTTCTATAGCTTATCTAGTAAGAAGATAGGGTAAACTTTAATTAAGTCTGGGAGCTTAACCTTATATAAGTTGCCTACTTTATTAAGAATCTTATACGGTCCTACTATCTTATAGTTTAGCTTACGGCTAGGCCGTTTTATCTTCTAGTTCTTTATTATAATCTAGACTATATCGCCTATAGTAAAGTTAGGCTCGCGCCTATGCTTATTTGCCTGCTATTCTATTAATTTCTAAGCCTTTTTTAGGTTTATATAGGCTACTTTCTAGACTTCTTCTAAGCGCTTAGTATATTGCTAGGCTTTCTTATAAAATAGTTTTTCGTATATAGTCTAGGGCCCTTTTAGTCTTTCCTAGTTAAAGCTTATATAGGGTAGGTAACCCATTTCTAGTTAAATAGGGGTAAATCTGGTAAAGCTGTAGGGTAGGGTCGCTTAGGCGTAGTCTATTAAGGGTAATAGTTTAGCCTAGTTATCCTAGAAGTAGTTAATAAAAGGCCGAAGTCTCTAGTCTAAGTATTGATTTATAATCTCCATTTAACTATCTATCTGGGGGTAATATACTATAGAAAGCTTTAGCTTAATACCTAAGATCTAGGTAAACTTATTTTAAAAGGCTAATATAAACTACGGCCTATAGTTAGATATAATAGTGTCTAATAGTCTATAAATTTAGAAGATGTAGTAAATATACAGTTGGGCCGCCTTTTTAGTATTAATATTCTTATAATAGGGAATTAAGAATAGGTGCTTACTAAAGCGGTTAACTAGGATTATAACTATATTATATCCGTTACGGTCTAGAGGTAGCTTATAAAAGTCTATTAAGATATATTACTAGGGGCGGTTGGGTATTAGAAGGGGTTTTAATAGTCCTAGGGTCTTATCTTATAGAATTGTAAACCTATAATAGTTATTGCAGTTCCGTATATAGTAGTTAATATCTATAATTATTCTAGGCTAGTAGTAGCGGTTACTAATAATTCTGCGGGTCTTATTTTTTTTAGGGTAAGCTGTAGAGACCTAGGTATATGCTTTAGTAATAAGCCGAGTCTATAAGTTCTATTCCTCTGCTACTACTAGCCGTTTATAGTACTTAAGTAGTCCACTTTTAAGGGACTATAGGCTAGAAACGTTTTTTGCCTTTTCGCGGTACTCCTATAGAGAAGGGGCTGTACAGTTTACCTATAGTAGTTTATTAATAAGGTTTAGTTCTATAAAGTTAATAGGGCATATCTTAGCATCTAAAGAGTTTATATTTAGTTCTGCCTATATTTAGGAGTTAAAGTACTCTAGTTATAGTAGCGCTTAGGTCTGTAATAAGATCTTTACAGCTATCTAGTTATTTATATCCTATTTATACCTTATAAAAGCGTCTGCACAGTTAATAGCACCTAGCCTATATATAATTAGGAAGTTAAATTAAGATAGGGTGTCCGCCTAGTGCGCCTATTAGTGTAAGAGGCCAGCCTAACCGGAACGTATAATTATCTAATTAATAGTGTTACCGGTAAGTAGAAGGTAGAATGAGTTTCTTATATTAAAGGACAAATGCTTCTAACTACTTCTATTTAGAGACTAATCGCTAGTTCTTCTCTAGAGGAGAACCAGCTCCCTATATAATCCTTCTAAGACGCTAGTAAAACCCTTTACCCCTTATCTGTCTAACTATGTCTTTTAGGATGTAGATGGAATATAGATAAGACCTCCTTCTATCTTATCTAATATATACCTTCTAGGGAATTCCGTTACAATTGCCTCCCTTTTAAGGGTCTTAGTCCTCTAAGACTTCGCCTCTACTAAGCTTTTATAGAGTTCCGGCTAAAACTACTGGGGAAATTCTTAGTGGAAAGGTACTCTATAATGCGGCTTATAGCTAGTTCTTCACTAGCGTAGAACCTTACTTTGTCCTTAGTTCCTCTACTCTTCTCCCACTATAGTTTCTTATAATGCCTTTATAATGGAACTAAAATAATAATAATAAAAATTGGATGGGATTTACCTTTCTTATTATAAGAGTTTGTTATAAGTTAATCTAGAGGTTGTCCTATACAACGCGTCTATAAGCTACTATTCCTATTTACCTAAAATAGGTTCTAATAATAACGTCTTTATTTTAATTTTCTTCCAGTTTATAAGCTATCGCCTCTTACGCGTCTTTTTATTAATAACACCATTTGTCTTATCTTTTAATAGACTGTTTCCTCTATATCTTCGCTTTTAGCTTCCGTATCTCTAGCTATTCTTTTATAGCTACTTTGTTCTCTTCTTATAACACGTCTATAAATAATAGGATCCCTACCTTATCTCTTATAACAATGCTAACTTCTTAGAGGATTCTCTTATAATGGCTTATAGTCCCTTTACGCGTCCCCAGACCGGCGGTAGTGTTATTCCTCTCCCGGTAACGCCCTAGACAGCGTCTATTACTCCTATAGCAGTTTCCCTAAAATGCTATTATTGCTACGTTTATGCTCTTACATAGGATCCTTCCCACGTCTATAAGATGCCTCGCTCTAGCGAAAATAAATTTAAGTGCTCCTATTGCTGTAGTAGGAGAAAGACCTACGTCCTAGTATTTCCCATCCTATCTTATTCTAGATTTTGCTAATTATACTAGATCCCCGCTATCTATATATATAAGACTTATAGGCTCTAATACGCTATCTAAGATTTCCGCTAATATTCTAATAATAATAGGCGGGGATAGAAGGTGTCTTCCCTTACTTACAGACTCTTTAATTTAATAAGGGTTTCTACTGCTATAGAGACACAACGTTCTCGGATATATAGTGTCTAAAAGCGCATATACGAACAGCTCGTCCTTATTAATAATAATATTTATACTCTTACGCGGGCTACTCTAGCTAGGTAAGTTTCTCTAGTAACTCGCTTAGGAACTATACTAACTCCTTTAGCTAACGTCTCTCTAATCCCTACTTAGACGCAAATTTGGAACCTAGGGATACTAAGGATAGCGATAAAGGTTAAGATAAACGTTCTCCTCACTAGTCTCCTACCCGTGCTAGTCCTTCTAGTACCCGTTATTCTAAGAAGAATATTAGTAGAAATACTAATAATTCTAGGGATAGAGGAGCTAATAATACCGTTAATAATGACGTTAAGATAGAAGAGGAGGCTCCTATTACTACTGCTAGTATTTAAGTTATTACCTAACTCTTTCCTTCTTTTTATAGAATAGCTTTATATAGTGCCTCTTAGGTACCTCCAGAATGCCCTATTATTAGGAATTAACTTTATACTTTAGGGATGCCTTTATTTTAAGCTTTGGTGACAATCTATATAAACGCAGTGCACTACTATAATCCCCATATGTAATAAACGGGTAGTGTTCCTATAGGTGCCCTACAATTCCTTAAAATTTCTAATTCTTTATAGGTTGTCCTTTTACTCCTCTTTGTACTATTGACTTTACTATATATCTCCGGTACCAGGCTAGATACTCTCCTTTTATCCCTAGGGGATCCCTCTAAATCCCTAAGGCCACTTCTTATAGTGCTACTACTCCTTCTTAAAGAGCGTCTCCTTTAAACAGTATCCTTAGTAGTTCTCCTATAGATCCCTATAGGCTTCCTCTTATAGGATTTTAGGATCCCTGTTATAATGGCAAAACGTTTCCGTTCTTAATGCCTATACTTAATTTTATAGTTTTAATTTACGGGGTCTTCCCTATTGCTTTACCTATGGCATATCCGGAACCATTTCTAAATCTTTACCTTTAGTTCTTAGGAAGGCTTTAATTACGGTATTACATCCCGGCTAAAGGTACTCCTTAGGTTCCCAACTATTATACGCCTAGGAGTATTCTTCCTAATAAACTAAAAATTCGCGCTTCTTCTAGCGCTATCTTTAGTCTAAAATGTCTTCTATATTCCATTCTAGTTCCCTATTAATTTTGCTAGGTAGGGGCAGTTCCGTACTATTTCTTCTCTAGTATAGCTTTAGTAAGGAAACATAAAATATAGGATATATTAGATAAGATTTTAGTAATTCTAATTTATAGGCTTAGTTTCCTTTAGTTTTCCTAACTATTTCAAAGGGTCTAAGCTACCGGTAATCCAGCTTCTTTTTAATGCGTTTTATTTAGATATTTTTTATAAACAGTAAGACTTCGTCTCCTATCTTAAATTCTTTTAGCATATATTTTTCGTTATAGTACCTTTTTTATACGGCCTGGGCGTCTAGTAAGTGCTTTTTAAGTTCCTCTCTATGAATTCTTATTTGCTTAATTCTTTTAGACGCCGCTAATACCTCTTTTTTAGGAATAATATCCTTAACGTTCTAGGGGTTATTTGCTTTTACCCCAAACAATGCTTTATAAGGGGTCATTTTTATACTACTATAGATGCTTATGTTATATATATGCTACACTAGAGCCAACTATAATGTCCAATTATCCTGTTAATAATTAATATAGTAGCAGAGGTAGTGTTCCAATAACGCATTTAGACGCTCTATTTGCCCGTCTGTTTACGGATAAAAGGTAGTACTTATCCTTCGCTGTATTTTTAATAAGAGATAGAATGAAGACCAAAATATACTATTAAATACGGTACCTCTATTAGATATAATTCCCCTTAGTATACTAAATAAGAGCCACTATTTTAAAAATAGGTCTGCTAGTTCTACTGCCGTAATTATTATTATAACAGCAAAGTATCCTAAAAACTTTGTATACCTATTAACGATTACTAGGATAGCGTTAGTAACCTCTTTAGTTCTTATTTTGGTAGGGGGTAAGCCTATAATAAAATCTATTATTAATTTTAATATAGGTCCCTATGGAATAGGAAGCACTAATAACTTACTATATAGGCGATACCTAGATACCTATATCCTTTAGCACGTATTATACCTTAATATATAGTCCTTAACCTCTTTAGATATTTTATTCTAAAAGTATTTCCTTTAAACGGCCTTAAGGGTTCTATTAGCACCGTAGTAACCCCTAAAAGGGTTATTATAAAAGACCTTTAGAATTTCGTCTTAAATTGCTTAGTTCTTTAGGATATATACAGCACCCTTAAAGCGTAATAGACCCTTTTAGTCTTGCTACTATAGCTTCTTAGTAACTCCGGCCAAGTCAGTCTCCACTATATCTTTTTACCTCTCCCTAAAGGCAAAGGCGTCCCTTTATTAAGCTTAAAGAAGAAGATCCGAAAAGATTTTATATAGATTACTTACTTTTATTTCGCCTACCGCTATTACGGACTTAAGGCGTAGCATAAGACGTTTTAAACCATTAGTGCCAGTAGATTCTCCTACTATTATGTAGTATACTATGCTATAGATAGGCATCTCGCCTATCCCCCTTAGATCTAAAAACTTATAGCTAATACGCCGTTAAGTTAAAGGTGCCGTAATACCTCTAGCATATCCTATAGAATTCTCGCTAATTCTAGGGTACGCTAACTTTATAATGTCTGCTTAGTCTATAACCTAGTCTATAACTATATCCTACGGCTCTATAATTATATTGCTTCGCAGCTGCATTGCTAGAACCTCTGCCCTATTGCGAAATTCTATAGTTCTAAGGAAAGAGTCTTCTTTCTTTTTAAGCAAATTTTGCAATATAGGGATTATTTCCCCTATACTGTCCTAGATCCTCCCTATCTTATAATCCGGACGTCTTAATAACCTATTAGTAGGATTTGTCTTTCCTAAGCGGTATATAATCTTAAAATCGTACTATAATAGTGCCTCTACTTACCTAGCTTATTAACCGCTTAACACCTTTATAGTTATAAAGTATTCTAAGTTATTATAGTCTGTAAGGACTTTAATAGGGTAATTACTTCCCATATAATAATGTCGCTAGTGCTTTATTACTATAACTATCGCGAGTAACTCCTAGTCGTGCGTTATATAACGCTATTTTATAGGGGTTATTTTCCTTAACTAAAACGCCATAGGATATTATTTTCCGTCTTTTAATTAAGATATAATTGCCCTTAGGGTAAAGCTAGATGTATCCGTTTTAAGGTATATATATAGCTCCTAGCAGAAGTATATTAGGATAGGCGCCGACGTAAATAAATCCTATAACCGGTCTATAGCCTATTTAGCAGCTTCCCTAAATATAAAGGGTCCTAACTTCTTGCCATTCTTAAATCCTTTTAGTAGATTAGTAATTGGGAGTATTACTTATAAGTAGTAAATAATAAACGTTTAGTAGAAGTTTGCCGTGCCTAAAAAAACCTATACTTCTTTAAATGTCATAGGGTAGGGCTATTCCCTAATAGCGTCCACCCAACTTTTCTCTATTAACACTCCGTTGACGCTAATAATAAAGCCTAAAAAATTAATGCTAGTAGTATAGAACGTGCACTTTTTTAGGTTTATATAGAGCTTATATTCCTATAGTCTTTCTAATACTATTTACACGTAGTGCGTATATGCTTCGTAGTTATTAGAGTAGACTATAATGTTATTAAGGTAGACTATATATATTGTGTCTAATAGGCCTAACAATGCCTTATTAATATAGGCCTAAAATATTACTAGTACGTTAGTAAGCCTAAATAGCATTATTAGGTACTTAAAGTGGCCATACTGTGTTTAGAACGCCGTTTTCTACTTATCGCCGGCTTTAATCCGGGTTCAATAGTATATATCTTTTAGATCCAATTTTATAAATATCTTTGCGCCCAATAGCCTATTAATAAGCTCCCCTATTAAGGGTAATAGGTAGCAATTCTTTACAGTAATCTTATTTAGCGCCTGATAGTTAATATAGAGGCAAAGGGTCCTGTCCTTCTTAGGTATAAATATAATTGGTGCCCCTACCAGGCTTATAGAGGGCTAAATCCATCCTCTCTAAAGATTATCCACTATATATTAACGCAGTACCGCTAGCTTATTTTCTAATAGGTTATATAGTAGTCTAAAAGGAGGTTATTTGTCCCCTATATCTATCTTATACTTAACTAATATAGGGTTAAGTAAGGTTTATGCAGCCTCTTTACTAGAAATATCCTCTAAGTCTATATATTTCTGTAAAATCTCTAGTTCCTTAACTGCGTATAGCCGGATATCCGAAAATAAATATCCTATATCCCCGTTCTTAGTGTTAAGAGTGGCATATATAGTATATGCCCACCCTTCTTCTTATATATAGTTTAAGAAAGTCTCTTAATCTTTAACTATAATGCGCGGTTAAGACTTCTAATATTAATACAAGGCTAAAGGCTAATTAATGTCTAGATTAACTTAGTAAAGCTATAGGTATCCTAAAACAAGGTTATACTCCTTAATTTCTACGGCATAGAAGTGTATCTCCTGCGTATTTTATAGACTATCGCGGTCCTAGCTAGCCACGGAAAAAGCCTATTCCCTATAGTATGGAATCTGGTAGCCTCTAATGCTTTAAATGGTGCGCACCTATAAGCCGCTAAGGTCCAAATCTAATTCTTTTACTAGTAATTAAGAAATGAACCCTATACTCGCGCCGCTGTCTATAAGGCAGTCTTGTATTACCTATTTATTATTAACTTAAATAGAGATAGGAATAACTATACAGCAGTTTACTCCCTCCTTCTCTTACTAGCCTAGTATAAGGGAGTAAAAATCTACTAGGCTGTCTTTTTTCCTAATTAGGCCGACTCTTACTTCTTTTACTAGTAAAAGCGGCTTATATAGCCCTTCTTACCGCAGTTATAATAGGTACGTGTCTCCTAGTTCCCCTCCTACGGATTAGGTCTCTGCCTATTATTATTTTAGAGTTAACTAGCGTTGCTCTAAGGCTGTGAGGCCTGCTTGCGTTATCCTTCTGTAAAGCGGTTAGGTCGGAATTTACCTTTATTATTAAAGCTAGGTCTAGTCCTACGCTCTTTATTATTAGCGTCTTGTTCCTTTTACTTACCTAAATAGTCTCTTTTAGTATTCTTAATCTAAGTAGCTTTAGAGATAAGCTTTTCTTAAGAGGTAGGAATTTCGCCCTTCTCTTATATAGCCTATTAAATCTTAGGTTATAGCTTAGCGAGTAACTGGTAAAGTTATATAGCGTTATCCCATAGATTTAAGTAGGGTATATTATCTTCTAGTTCTTCTAAGTAATTTATAAACTAGACTACACTCTAGCCTTCTTGCTATTTGGCGTTGTAGTATCGCTAGTTATAATCTATCCCTTAATTAGTAGGGTCTTAGACCTAATTAACTAACTAGGACTTAAGTTTGCTAAATTTAAGGGGTATAGTAAGTTTCTTCTTATAGTGTGTCTATAAACTCTTAACGGTGCCATATAGGAAGGTAGAAGCAATTAGTGTCTAATTATACTTATTAGAGTAACATTTTAGATCTAGCTAAAACTTGGTTTTATATTAACGGATAAAACAATTATAATTCCGGAGACTATTACTATAGTACTTATTAGGTTCCTTTATGCGAAATTTAGGTTTTTCTAACGTTATAGCGTAGTATGGCGTTACTCCTTTAAGTCCGCTTTGTGTCTAGGATATCTATACTTCCCCTAATTGTCCTTATAATTGTTCTTAGTAGTCTTAATATACTTATCTTAATTGTATCTCTAACTCCTTTATTTTTTATAGGGTCTTATATAGTAACTGGTCTAATAACTTCCTAGCAGTAATCGTTCCTAAGGGTCTTATAAGGTTAGACAGACCAGCCGTGGCTTTCTCGTAGGAAGAGGGAATGCGCTCCTCTGGGGAGACTCTTTAAGCCTCTTATGGTAAGGGCGTTGCTTTATGGGGTATATGAGTATAGTTTGTTATTGTTAATTAATAGCCGTACGTTCCTAACGGATTGTAAGAGGCCAGCCTAACCGGAACGTATAATTATCTAATTAACAGTATTACTGGTAAGTAGAAGGTAGAATAAGTTTCTTATATTAAAGGACAAATGCTTCTAACTACTTCTATTTAGAGACTAATCGCTAGTTCTTCTCTAGAGGAGAACTAGCTCCCTATATAATCCTTCTAAGACGCTAGTAAAACCCTTTACCCCTTATTTGTCTAACTGTGTCTTTTGGGACGTAAATGGAACATAGATAAGACCTTCTTCTGTCTTATCTAATATATACCTTCTGGGGAATTCCGTTACAATTAGGCTATAAGGGCCTTTATTATTATAAAATATTCTAAGGCCTTATAATTGGAAACTACCTAAATAGACTTAGGGGTGCCTTCTAGTTAAGCTCGCTAGTGTTAAAAGCTAAAGATAATAGCTAGTATTTCTTTATTGTAAATTGGGTAGTTTAGCTTAGCATCTATTATAGTCTTTAAATAGTAAGTAATAGGGTACTATTCTCCGTTTATCTACTTTTAGGAGTAAACGCTAACTATAACACTATCTAAGGCATCGGTTTCTAGCATTAAGGACTATTTTAGGTTAAAGTAGGCGAGTAAGGGAGTAGAGACTAGTCATTTCTTAAGCTCATTAAAGGCCTGCCTATATATGGTGTTAAAGTAAAAGGGCCGGTCCTTATAGGTAAGTAGGCTTAGTGACTAGGTAATCCTACTATAGTTCTTAATAAAGCGTTAGTAGAAGTTATAGAACTCTAAAAATAACTATACCCCCTTTATAGTCCTTAGGGGTACCTATTAGTTAATTATAGCCGTCTTTTCTAGGTCTGCTTTAATCCCGTTTATACTAATAATAAACCCTAAGTACTTTATACGCTTAACACTAAATTCTAACTTCTTAATATTAGCTTAAAGGCTAGCTTCCTAAAGCCGTTATAGGACTTTATAGATATGCTCTTTATATTCTAGTTTATTTTTAGAGTAGATTATAATATTATCTAGGTATACTATATAGAAGTTGTTAAAGTAGTTAAATAGTATATTATTTATATATTGTTGGTATATAGCCAGTCCATTAGTTAGTCTAAAAGGCAGTACTTTATATTTATATATTCTATAACGGGTCTAAAATATAATAAGGTTTTCTAATTTAGGGTTTATTCTAATTTAGTAAAAAGCCTAGCGGATATTAAGCTTTGTAAAGATCTTAGCTCTACTTATTTAGGCTAAAGTCTTATTAAGTAAAGGCAGTAGGTAGTAGTCTTTAAGGGTTAAATTATTAAGCTTATAGTAGTTAATACAAAAACAAAGTCCTCTATTTAGCTTTTTAGTAAAGAGAATAGGTAAGTTAAAAGGGGCTTAACTAGGCTTAATAAAGCCCTTATCTAGGTTATTAATAAGATACTACTTTATAGCCTATAATTCGGTAATAAATTGCTATCAGAGGGGGCTATAGCTAAAGGTAACCACTTTATCCGGCTTAATTTTAATCTTATAGTTATACAGTCGGTAAGGCGGGAGTATATTAGACGCTACTTTAGAGAAGGTATTTTTAAATTTCTAGTATTAACGGGGCAGTTCCCATTCTACTAGCTCCTTATCTATAAGCTCGCCTTTCTCTTAGGCTAAGGCTTCTTTCTCTTTAATTATTTAATTAATTTTATATAAGCTAGTTATAAAGGCAATAGTATTAAGCTAAACTAGGTTTTAGTAGAATCCTATAGCGCTAATATAGCAGATATTAACTAGTGGAAGATCTATAGGTTTCTTTACGGATATTTATTGGGCCGTATTTTGCGGTATAGGGTTTATAATCTTCCTTAGCTTACGTTTTATTTTCTATAAGTTATCCTTCTAGTTTATTAGTTTAGTATATTATCTAATATCCCTAGCCTTTTTTTATAGCTACATAGAGCCTAAGTTCTCTATTAGGGACT
>Ga0307515_10023785_pt1 | contig 10714 bp, 6 predicted proteins | sample 17_EM_MG_FD_194513 | JGI IMG/M metagenome (GOLD analysis project Ga0307515, IMG submission 194513) | Populus trichocarpa ectomycorrhiza microbial communities from riparian zone in the Pacific Northwest, United States - 17_EM | ecosystem: Host-associated > Plants > Roots > Unclassified | place...
ATAGTCCTTTCTTTAACCTAAAGGCTGCCTTTTATTTATTGCCTTCCTTAATCCTAATCTAATAGTACGCCTATCTTAGATCTATCTTTGTAAAGATTTATACATTACTTATTCTATCTTAGATTTTGCTAATTAAGGGTAAAGGATACCTATCCTTCTAAGTAATGCTATTTAACTACTTATAGTTAATGCATAACCTAAGTTTTCCGTTTTTCTTTAGTATAAATAGTACTGGATAACCTGCTGATAACTATAATAGCCTAATGTATCCCTTTTATAGGTTTTCCTAGATAAACTCTTTAAGTGCTCTACCTTTTTCTTCGGTAAGCTTATAGATTAGAAAGAGCCTTAGACTTATTCCTAGCTCTAATTCTATTTTATAGTCCTATACTATATACTCTAATAGCTTTTTACTTTCTAGTAATTATAGTTTCTTACTATACTTATAGTATCTCTTTAGTATATAGCTTAGTCCTTTTTCTGTTTCTTTATAGGTTGCTTCTACTTAGTACTATACTAACTTAGCTTATTATCGTATCTTACGGCATTAAGTATCCCTAATATTAACTTAACCTATAATCTAATCGATCTTTAGATTGTATTTCTATAACTAAGGTATTCTTAGTACTGCCTTATTATTCCCTAATGGTAATATATTAAAAGACATCTTAATTTATCTCCCTTTAATAGTTAACTAAATAAGTCCTATTTTAAGATTAATAATGCCTCCTCTATAGGCTATTAGATCTTCTAAAATTGTTACTAATAGGTAAAAGTGCTTCTTTTTCCTATATGGTAACCCTATTCTTTTAACTGCTGCTAGTAAGATATAGTTCCTTATTACTCCACTATCTATTAATACCTTAAACTATTAATCTTGCCATTTAACTTATAAATTTAGGTATTGTCCTTAAATTCCTTTAAGGGTTTAAGGCTCTACTACTAGCTCCCTCTAGTCCTATAGGCCTTTACTTTTCCTAACTATTAGCTACTTAATCCTATTTATACTTAGTCTAACTTTAGCTAATACTTAGTTTATTTCTTATCTTTAATATACTATAGACACGTATTCTCTAGGCATTCCCACTACTATTATCCATTTAGGTATTCTTCTGTAAGGAATCTTTATAGTTAAAGTATTAAGTCCCCTTAGGCTTATACTTTTACTGGGTGCTAACTATATATATACTTAGCGTTTCTATTTTTCGCCTTATCTAATAACTAGTATATCCTTATTAGGTGCTTTTAGTTTTTGTCCTTTAGTGCTTTATATATATTATACGCATTATCTATATATATAATCTATACTAACGTATAATATACTTAGTGTTTTAGGTTAACTCTTAGTTTATTTTTATCCTTAAGTTTAAACCTCTTTTATGTTAATTTAAGCGTTGCGGCTTTATTTGTAGGTACTATAATTTGCCTCTCGCTTCTCTAGTCCTCTAATTACTCCTTTAGATCCTTTAATATTATAATTAAGGCTCCTTTAATATAACTTATAGCCTTTTCTATAATTAGGTAGTCTTAGATAACTTTTTTATCTAACTATATATAGAAATCTTCCCACTTATTGTTATATCTTTATCTATACCACTTTTAGTATAACCCTTTAAGTGTATACGGCTTATCCGTAAAAAAGTATCTTCTTATTACTATATCGTAATAGCCCTTTATATATCGTTCTTTAATCCTAGTTAGAATCCCTAAATTCTCTTCTTATTCTAGTTCGGTAAGCTACTTAGCTCTTAGTATGCCTATTTTAGGCCTATTAGTAATTTTTTATATAAGTACTCTGTTCCTCGCACGTTTTAATATACTAGATCTTTTATTTAGTTTCTAATCTTACTATAAGGTAATTCTTGCTCTAAATTCCTCTATGGTTTCTTTTCTTTCGCGTCTTATAAGTAGATCCTTAAAGTCTTCCTACTTTTTAATCTTAGTATTAACTTTTCAATCCTTAGGCTAAATACTATATTCCCCTAGTAAGTCCTCTAGGTCTATATATCTGTCTCCTAGTTTAACTACTATTTGCGCTATCCCTTAGCACGTCAATTTGGGTCCGTAGGTTATCGATAAGAACTAACCAATAGAATCAATTAGATCAAGGCTCTGTGACCATACACGTACTTTTGATTTTGGTGTTCGCGCATGGGCCACTTCGTCTACGGACCCTAACGTGCTAAGGGATAGATTCTCTAATCTATAAAGAAGCCTCTTGCCTCTTATTTATGGGTATCCTTATCTATTCTCTAAATTCTTAACCCTTTAGATTCTTAATCCTAAGCTTGCTTCTATCTTAAGTTTTACTCTAGCCTTAGTCTAACTAGGCTTACTTAGTGTTCTTATCTTGTCTTAAGAGTCTTAAATCTCACTCATCTTATCTTAAGAATCTTGTGCCTGTGGGAAACTCTATCCTAAGCTTATTCGTATATCTTTAAACTAAGCTGCTACTCTACTCTATCGGTTTCTATCCGTTGTGGGTTCTTAAGCTTGCCTTATCTCGTTTTAAGAATCTTGGTTGTCTTTTATCTTATCTTAAGAATCTTAAGCTTTTGGCCTTTTGCCTTTATTAAGTGCCGAAGTAGCTCGCTATCTTACTTCTCTTGCGTCTTATAAAGTAATAAATATCGTGTCTAGTAGGGTCTTAATCCCTACTAATATTCCCTGTTCTATAGTAAAATCATCCTCTACCTCTTATATGACATCTCTAAGGTCTATATACTTCTAGTAAGCCGCCTTTGTCGCCTTATTATTATAAAATATTTTATCTATATTAAAATCATTATCCTTAATGTCCGATCTGCGAACTGGTTTGTTAGTTCCTTTATATTCCGCTAAATATAGCTCCTATAACTAATAGCTTGCGCCGTACTTAGCGTCTTTATAAATTTAGTATGCGTTATTATAACAAAACGCGAAACTTCTAATTAAACACTTTTTTGTTCCTCGTAGTATACTATTATCCCTTTATATATATGTGTCTTCTACCATTAGTCTGGTTCCCTTTATTGCATAATATCTTTAACTATCTTTATAATCCCTTGCAAAGTAACCTTGTTTTCCGCAATTTATATAAGCTCTATTTTTAAACTATTAACTTTATTATAGAGTCCGCCTAAACGTCTTATACTGCTAAAATCCCTAGTTTAGCCTCTGCTCCTTAGTCCTGTAATTACTAGATCCTTAACCTTTAGGTTTTTATAGTTTCTTACTCCATCTCTTATAGGCTTCTTTAGTACCACTTAGGTCTATTAGCTCTGCGCTATACTATAGTTTCTAACTTAGCTTTAGTCATTACGTACTTTACGCCTTATATAACTATAGAACTCTATTCTAACCTCTCTTAGCCTATTCCCTTTAGTAGATCTAATTATTAATCTTAATCACTTAATCTATTAACTCCCTTAGGGTGTCCGTATCTTCTATTAGGATAATTATATTCTAGACTTTAGCCTTAAGTCCTTGCTTATACTATATAATAAGCGCCTTATTATTCCACTTAACTTATATTGCTAATGTCTGGAACTGCGTTATATACTTAATTACTAAAGTTTATTACATAATGTCTTGGAGTTTTTTTCCGCTATAGTTACTGCCTCTAGGTCTCCAAATATTTATATAAGTTGCTCTGTAAACCCTTCCTAGCTTATAAATATAAACCGTACTTCTTAATTGGTGGTTGTTATTCCATTCGCCTATATTTCCGTAAGGTAAGGCTTAAACTACTTAAGTGCTCTTCCTAATAGGAATAGTCCTATATATGCTATTCTATCTATAGGTATTAGCAGCTTAGCTTCTTCTTACGTAACCTTAAAGTGTATTTGCGTAAGGAATCCTTTAAGTTTTAATCTTTCTCCTAAGTACCTCTCGATTAATAATAACTTAATCTTCGCTGCGCCTATCCTATTAATCCTATTTTCCAATATTACATTATTTTCTATTAGCTGGTCGACTATCTCTTATAGTTGCCCAACCGTTACAGGTTGCTATAAGTTAGTATTTACTATACTAGTGTTATTACCTGACCTTAAAGTAGTTACCGCCGTTAATAGCGTCGTGGCTAGTGCTTTTATTGGTATATTATTCAACTTTCTATATTTAATACTGTAACTAGGTAGTAATTATATAACGGAACCTTGTAGCAAGAACTACAATAGGCTTATTAATAGGCTAGGTATATAGGTAATACAAATTAAAGTTAATAACGTAATAATAACTAGTGGAGTAGTTACCTAATAGATTAACTCTAATTGTATTCTAAGAATTACTATAAGGAAGGAACTATCTAGGTAGGGATTAAGGGTCCTTAAATGCACAACCGTACTCCTATAAAATCCTTTTTATACGTAATATACGTCTTATATATAAGGTACGTAAGTTCCTCTCGTCCCTCTCGTTTAATATGTAGCATATTATATAACCTTAGTTATTATTCCTCGTTATATAGTTCTATCGGCTCTATCCTAAACCGTGCCCAAATTAACCAACTAGCTTCTTCCGACTCTTCTCTAAGTAGTTATAATATTGTACTTAAAGCGTCCGTAATATAATTAAGCTATAAGATAAGGGGTAGCTAAGTTATATAGCTAGTTACGTTATAAGTTCGGAATATAGAAATGTAGAAACATTAGGAACATAATATACTAAACGTACTAACGTATTAACGTACTCAACCTTTACTATAGGGAGGAGTTATATATTTAAGGACGTATAGTCTCTATAGATAGTTTCTCTTTTTTATAGTAAATCTTAGAATATAATTAGAGTTAATCTATTAGGTAACCTACTCCACTAGTTGTATTTACGTTATTAACTTAATCTATACCTATATACCTAGCCCATTAATAAGTCTATTATAGTATTTCCTATAAGGCTTTATTATATATTTACTACTAAGGTTATAGTAAAAGAGAGTTGGATAGTGTACTGTCTAAGACAGTACTAATGACGACGCCGTTTATAGTGGCGACTGCCTTAATATTAGGAAGAGATACTAGCATATAGAACGATAACTCTTAAGTAGTTATAATAAACTAACTTATAGGAAATAGCTAGGCTTTAAAAGTAAAGATAAATAAGATAAAAGCGTTAAAGATTAAGATACTATTAATTAAAAGGTTTAGTAGTAAGAAGATTAAACTAAAAGGATTTCTAATATAGATAAAACTTAAGATTAGGCATAAGGGTGCGAAACTACTATTAGTAGTAAACTAAGTAGCGTACATAGGATTGTTCCTAACATGACGAGCACTTAAGTAGTTTAAGCTATACTTAACAGAGTATAAGGCTAACGGAATAATAAGCGCAAATATAGAAGTAAGGTTTATATTTTTAAGTTAGTAGAGCTTTATAAGTAGACTTATAAACCTTTACCGCATATGCAACCTTACTAAAAGGTAGCGCCACACTCCAAAACTTACGTATACCCATCTTACCATCAAAAACAATTTATTTTCCAACTTTTAAGACCTAATTCCTACTACCTAGCGAGCTAGAGGTGGATTTATTTGTCGTTTTACCCCCTTCTCCTTGTTGGAATTACAAGGTCATGGGGTCACAGCGGAGGTATCTTAAGGGTCTAATTGATGATATAGATGACGCAGACGATGAAGATTAATTGATTCGTGATGCAGTAGATGCGGTTGATGTCTATATATATTGCATGCGGGCTTCGTCCTCGCAATGTGTCCAGAGCTTAGTCAGCAACCCTCGCTTAATTCTAACACTCCCCCATGCTGACGACGCTCTTCTCGTCTGCTCGTCTGCTTCCTAAATAGGCAATTATAAAGCTATTCCCAAATACCTTGCAAGTGCCATTCGGCCTACATATAGAGGGAAAGCCTATAGTAGGCAAAAAACCTCTATTACTTGCTCCGTTAGCTACCGATTCCTAGCGTTACACAGTGCTTCGTAAATTGGTCGATTGGTAGCTACTTTGTAAGCATATCTCCAGGTTAATCTTTACCTAGTATGTGTACCACTTCGAGTCAATCTCGTTAAACCATATTATTTCGTACGAAGAGGTATCGAGTCTCGATATGCTTGGCTTTCTAGTAGTGCTTCGTGTCGTATAAGAGGTCAACTATACCCTTATTATCACAGTAGAGCGTAGGGATAAAAGGGTTGTCGTCGTCTCTCTCCCCCAAATCTCTTGTTAGCTTCTTAAGCTATACTACTAACCTTACTCCTTTTAATGCTGCCATAATCTCTACTTCTATTAAGCTTAATGCCGTTAACTTCTGCCTTTAAGCTATCTAAATCACGGCTCCCCTATAGCGTATGACTGCTATACCTTAGAATAATATCCGATTATATTCTGTTCCCCACGTAGCGTCAGTAAAGATATTATAGCTAGTAGGTAACGTAAGCTCGCATAGAGGTAGGCAAATTACTTAATTTAAGTAGGTAATTCCTGTTTCGAGAGTGCCGTTTAGATATTAAAGTAGCTGCTTACTTAAGCGGTAATATAGTTCTCCTAGTGCTGCTATAAACCTAGCTAGCTAACTAACAGCATAGCTAATATTAGGACGTGTATAGTTTGACAGGTAGATCGTAGAGCCAATAATCTGTTAGTATACTATCGCATTGTCGTACTTAAGGAGACTTTTAATATTAGGTTTTAGAACAGTACCTATTAGTATTAGCAGCTTAGCCGGATTGCAGTTGTCTATTTTTAGCCGTTTAAGTAGCTTCTTAGTGTACATTGTCTGATATAGCTTAAGGGTTTAATTTGTACAATCTTAATTAATTTGGAAGCCTATAAATACCTTAATAGGACCTAGGTCTTTACATCTCCATTCTCTTAAGATTCTTATCTTTATAATATTAAGGTGTCGGCGCTTTCCTGCAATTAGTATATCGTTAACAAATAATAAGATATATACTTCATTTCCTATAAAAAGGTTGGGGTTAGCTTTAGCTAATTTTAAACCTATATTCTTAAAGAACTTCTTAACCATATAAAACCATTCTCTTAGTGCCTGCTTTAGGCCATAAAGTAACTTATTTAGCTTTAAGTAGGCGTCTTTTACCCCCTTAAGGTCAGGTTTGAGGTCTCTTAATAGGTTAGGAATCTGTATATAGATCTATTCTTATAACGGCGGGTTTAAGAATGTAGTCTCAACGTTAATATGGTTAAGCTTAAGGTCTTTAGCTACTACCTTTACCATTAAAAACCTAAAGGTGTCGTATTGTATAACTAACGTAAATATCTTAAAATAGTTAATATTGGGGGTCTGCTTGTCTCCCTGAATGCACAGTCTTACCTTCTTACGAATTACTTCTCCCTTGGCGTTATACTTGTACTTTAGAACTAGCTTACTTAGGAGTAACAACCTTCCTTTTAGTACTATCCCCCTTATAATAGTATAGGTGTGCATTCTCTTAAGGGAGAGAAATTCGTTAAAGATAGCTTTCATCCAGCTAGGAGCGTCCTCCCTTAAGGCCTAATCTAGCTTAATAGCGTTAAATAGTGCTATAGGTGCTCCTAAGGAGGTAGTATTTTTAGCTTCTAGGTAGACAGCTTTTATAGCTATTACTAACTAAACCACCGTATTGTTAAAAACCCTTATATTTAGTAACCTTCTAGACCTTGTTCTCTGCGCATAAGGAATGCGTATTAATGTGCTTTATACGGGCGTCCTACCCTTAGCATTACCTTATAGATTTAAGCGTCCTACTTAATCTTAACCTAAGCTTCCTACTTAATTTAAGCGGCCCACTTGGTCTTAACCTAGGCTTCCTACTTGGCTTAAGCGGCCTACTTAGTCACTATCTAGCCTACTTACAGTTCTCGCAACCAGAGTCTCTGTCGGCCCGTTTAAGGTAATAGGGGGAGGTCTAGGTCGGTTCGCGTCTTAGCTCGTAGCCTATACCTAACATACTCTATAAGGGAACCTATACTTATTCACTTTAGCGTCTCTAAATAGCTTAATTGCTTGCGTATGTAGGTTCATTATCTTAAATTAACTACTCCCTTTTAATCCCATAAAGACGTAGTTAGGCTTTATTCTTAAGTTATACTTCTTAGGGTATTTCTTAAGCGTATTAATTGGGTTAGTATAACACTTAAAGATAACTAGATTCTTAAGGTTAGGGACTTGTCGGGTATATGCCTTATAGGGTGTAATAGCACCACTATGCTTAAATTCGTCAAATGGGAGTGCTAAGGTCGGTACTCGATTCTTAATCCAGACAGCGTGTTTAACTGCGTAGCACTAGAGTTTAACTGGTATATTTTCTTAAAATAGAAGTAACCTTGTTTTACAGTCGACTGTATAGATCGCGCGCTCGATCGCGCTATTATATAAGTGCTTATATAGCGGGCAAGGTTTAAAATTAATACCTTAGGGTATTAATTCGTCTTAAAATCTACGGCCGAACTCCCCCTTTCCATTATCCGCTCGAATCCATGTAGCTTTAGTCCCCATAAACCTCTCTACCCTTACAATAATCTCTTTAATATACAGCAGTACTTCTTTGGTTCGTAGGGTTTTAAAAAGGACAACCTAGGTATAGCGTGTGGCGTCGTCTAGGGCTAGTAGGTAGTAGTTATAGCCTCTAATCAATATACCGATTCGTCCCGTAGTATTAAGATGTAGCCCTTAACTAGGTATCTTCTTACGCTTAGTCGTCTTCTTACTTAGTATTTCTCGCATCTTCCTAGCTAGATAGGCTTTGCACGTACTCTTACTAACTAGTACTATTCTCTTCTTAAGCTTTATGCCTAGTAAGGAGTGCTATAACTTAAACAGGTCGCTATAGTTCGTATATCTAGTTCGGCAATGCCATAGTACAGCATCTGTTTTATTGACGTTTGGTTATAAATCGTGTACTTCTGCTATCGCATTGAATGCTCCCTAATGCTCTTATAGTACGTAGAGGTTATTCCTTATAGTGGCCTTAAATGTCACCCCTAATTTATGCTGACTAGTAGCTTAATCGTCTGTACCAAAGGTAATCGTATAGCCTTCCTGAGTGAGAGTCCTTACTAAGATTAGCTTGATTGTCTTAAACGAAGGTATAAGCCAGACGTCTTTTAGCCTTAGGCTGCCGATTTAAACTTGGCTATAGCCTATAGCAGGGACAACGATCCTATTCGCAGTACGGACCTAACAAGGTATATTCCACCTCTTTAAATATACTAGGTCTAATTAGTCACCTATAAAGTGCTTAGTTACTCCTAAGTCGAGAGCCTAAGCTAGTGATATTATTGTAAGCATAGTACGTTTAGGGTTAGGGTCAAGGTTAAGGTAGATTAAATCGCTGTCGAATTCTTCCTTAGCTATAGCTACATTCCCTGCTTCCTCTGCCTTAGGAGCACCTTAATCTTTTTTCTTAGCGTTATTAAATTAGAATTGTCTGAGAAGGGGATAGTCTTTCTAGTAGTGACCTTTTTAATAATATACTTAACACTCGTCTCTTTCTGGTCGTCTTAGCTCCTTGCTGACTCGAGACGACGAGCTGTAATATAAGGAATAATTGAATCTACCAGCACGACCTCTACCCCTTATTCGACCTCGGTTTCCCCTTCTCCCCCTAGGTTCGTCTTTCCTTTCGTTTACAAGTGCTGCAGTCTGTGCTTGTATAGGGAGAGCAGTCTCTTATTCCTAAAGGAGGGTAATACAGCTCTCAAGGTCTCGCTTATCTCGTAGACACTAGGTCTTCGCATTCTGCCATATAACATCGCTTGGTAGGGCCAGAAGTAGCTACTCTTTAATATCGTCGTTGGTAAGTGCTCGAGGTATTAAAGCTAGATTAATCTTAAATTGATTTAGTATATGGATAAACTCGACGATTTGTATCCTCGTAGGGTCGAATATAGTACTATAGAACTTTCTGCGAAGTCTAGAGATATAGACCTCGTCTTTAGCCTTATTAAACTTCTTCATTCCTTCCCACATTCCTTAAATATTATACTCCTTTATTATCGTACGCATCTCTTCTTAACGGTCGTCTCCTATGGAGTTAAAGATAATCTTATTTGCTTCCCCCCTTCTTCTTCTCCTATTAGCTAAATTAACTTAAGCTAGGTCTTCTGCGCCAGTAATAAAATTCTATCCTTCTAATATAATTAGGGCTGCTTCACAGGTGCGTTCCCAATCTGCAAAGTTGTCTCTATTAAAGATAACAATTTTACCGGCCTTGTAATCGTATGTAGGTGCCGTTAAGGTTGAGGTAAATAAGGTCATTTTAGGGGTCGATTTTTGAGTTAGGAGAGGTGTTGCTACCCAGGCTTATAACCTGTTGGAATTACAAGGTCATGGGGTCACAGCGGAGGTATCTTAAGGGTCTAATTGATGATATAGATGACGCAGACGATGAAGATTGATTGATTCGTAATGCAGTAGATGCGGTTAATGTCTATATATATTGCATGCGGGCTTCGTCCTCGTTATCTCGGTCCCAGACAATCAACCAATCATAAGCTGCTTACATAACAGATTAATCATCTTATGTTGTTGTCGTCTGGTACACGGTTCGGAAATTTGTTAGTCCCTCGCGCCAATTTATATATAATTCTTATACAAACTCGCGCGCCATACTAAATTATTTAGCTATTAATTAACAACGAACTAACGCCTTTATAAATAATCGGCCAACGTTATGTTCTAGAACTTTATAGGGCGATTCTAATGCTGCTAAAATTATTGCGAACGGCCTGGTGGTTACTATTCTCGCTTGCAAAAGTGTTCAGACAAATCCGGGGCTT
>Ga0307515_10023786_pt1 | contig 10713 bp, 8 predicted proteins | sample 17_EM_MG_FD_194513 | JGI IMG/M metagenome (GOLD analysis project Ga0307515, IMG submission 194513) | Populus trichocarpa ectomycorrhiza microbial communities from riparian zone in the Pacific Northwest, United States - 17_EM | ecosystem: Host-associated > Plants > Roots > Unclassified | place...
TCAAACTGATTGCTAATTTTTAACTCCGACACAGCTTCAATCATTCCAATTTGACTCGTCAAGGCCCTTTGTAGTTGTTTCGCTCTCGCTCTTGTCATTGGACCATCTGAATCCTCTTGCATATTAGATTTAGCTTTACAAGATGGATTATAATTCCCATGATGCACATCAGAACAACTGGCTTTGTGGCGTCATCCTAATACTCATCCTAATACTTCTCGTTCGCGAATCAATATTCGTTGGGTGGGGGTTTACCGTTTCCAATAGTGCTGGTGCCTAGGTACAAGTTGTCTTTGTGTCACACTCCTATCAAACCTGATTTACTTGGCTTTCCGGGAATTGGTGTCTTTGCTTGTGGGTTGCGTGACCATGTGATCACGAGGTTCGCATCATATGGAGATGATGTGCTTAATGGCAAGTATCTTCACCAATGATATCGAGTTCATAGACTTTGACAATGATATTTTTTTATAAAGAAGCGCAAAATACTTTTGAAGAATTATACAATGATTTTTGAAAAATGTGTAAGAAAAATAAGAATTTTTTAAAAATAAAGCTTGATTTGATTTCAATGGACCTTGAGACTATGTAAAAACTAAAGAATGCTTTATTAAAAATAAATGTTGTTTGGAAAAGGCAACCTGACTTGCTATGTAGCAAGTTTAATTCATCAATTTGTTATGTGAAATTTGCTAAAAATAAATAAAGCTTGAAAGCTTAAGTCAATGAATTCAACTTTAACCAAGTTGATACAAGGAAAAGATAACTTGAACAACCTCTCAGGAAATCAAAAGGTGTGCTTGAGAAAAGTGATTTGTGATTTGATACCATGAGAAAAGAAAAAACTTTACAACAAAATTTTCGACAATGAATCTTTTATTTCAAACTCATTTAGTCCATAAGCTATAATTTAAAAATTTATATTGCTTCCAAGTTACATATAAGAGGGTCATGGGTAATGTTTAAGTTAATATCGGATTTTGCATTACCAAATTATAATAGAAGGGTTCTTGTTATTGAAGGAACAAAATACATGTGGTTTTTAATGAATCTAAATCTTTTAATACGAGTAATGTTAAAGAAGTTTTTATATATGTTGTCTTAACAAGTTAAACATAGAAGGGGATCAAAAAGAAATATTGAAGAATGATAAACCTTTAGAGGAATCTTAAATTGTTCAAAACTATAAGATCAATCAATGAAATGATGTACAAGCCACTTGTGATATCCTAATTGCTATAAGAAACCTAATATAATTATCTCTAGATGCATAATTGGAGACATTTCCAATCATGTTAAAACCATGCCAATAATGTTATTCAAGAGAAAATCAATTACTTTGAGAGAATCCAAGTTTAGGAGCTAATCCTTTGGCCCAAGGGTCACACAATTATTGAAAAAATTAGGTCTTTTAAAACAAACTTGATTTATCCAAAACATGATTCATAACAAAGCATGCTTTAAGCCAGAGGTTACAACTTAGAAGATGGGATAGCTTTTAGTGAGATACATGCGCTGATTGGTAGATTAGAGTCCTTACACATGTTACTTGCATCTGTTTGCTTCAAGGATTTTTAAGTTTTTTTCAAATAGACGTTAAAAGTATATTTTTAATTTATTTTTTTTATCATAAAGGAATTTTATATTGAGGGTTTCTCATATTTAAAATCATATTTTTAAGGTAAAATCACCCTGACCCTTCCAATGTTTGAACACGATTTCACTTTTCTTTTATAGGTTTAGAAATTACATCCACGTATTTATATAGTTGATAACATTTTATATGCTATGTCCGACATTAGCAAACAAAAAAGTCTATAAATATTACAATATTGTCATTATAATTGAATTAGTAACTCAATAACCCTTACTGATTAAGTATTATAACTTTTCTATCAACTAATCAATATAATTTTTTTAATATCTTCTTCTTTTCTTGCACTTAGGCTTTCAATTCTGGAGCCATAACAATGGTCTTAATAGCTTCTTTTTCTACATTAAATACAAAATAATGTCACCACATTACCTAACCAAAACAAACATTTTTCCATGTCCATTATTCCTATGGGTTACAAAATTGACCCGCTGCACATGCCAGTTGAAAGCCACACCCAGATTTTGTATCCGAAAACGATAAATTTCTTCTTCTAAAACCAAGATTTAAGCCCTATATATAAATTTATATAGATCAAGCACACCCAGATTCCATTTATCATCTTAAAACTAAACATGAAAATTGGGTTACAAAAGATGTGAACCAGAAAGAATACGCAAAAAAAGAAAAATCCTTTTCAGGAGACGGCCTTGTGCTAGATGTAGATGTGGAATTGTTTTGCTTAATTTTCTTATGTACTTTTGATTGTGAAAAACGACATTATTAGTAAACCTTGTAGGGATCTAGAACTCAGAGATCCATAAACCCATTTAGCTGAGTAATGGATGGAAGAGCTAGCAACTTCACCAGCTAATCGATTAGAAAGTTAAAATAATTTTAACTTTTAACTTGTGAATTGAACGACAATCTTCTATGTATTCAATTAATCATTAAGGAAAATTTTTCAGACGTATTTTTACAACTTCATTTATTATTACTTAACCTAAATAAATAATAATAATAATAATAATAATTCGCTAAGGGGATCCGGAACCAGGTCAAATAATAGTTCTTTAGTCTAGCCCACTTTTTATAGAAGAAATTTACTTTATAGGGATCGGCCTAATATTTTTATCTTATTAGTTACGCCTAGTCATAGTTCTTAAATGCCTTTCTTTGCTCGGCAAACATTTATTTTGGCCATTAGTTTATACCGATTATTTGCACCTATGTTTTTGTGAATTCGTAATAGAAGTCTTATTTATATTTTCAATTTTACCCCGTGGAGTATAATTTGCTAACATAAACAAGGGAATACTCAATGATAAAGGTGTAAATAGTGGAGATGGGAGATTATAATCGATGAGTATCTAAAATTCAAGATCCTTAGGAATAAAGTTGATGTGTTAAATAATCAATCAATTTTTTAGTTCAAGTAATTTGATTCATTCTCCCTAACTAAGGTGTCTAGTGGCTTCATATGAACAGCCCAAGTGATTGGTAGCTGATATCTGGTGGTGTCTGATAAGTCAAAATAACTAGTAGCTGGTATCTATGCAAAGGGCTCTTTTGATGGGCGGGGACTCTTAGATGCTTATTAAATCAATAACTTTGTAGAGAGAGAAAGTGCAATGATATTTTAGAGAGATAGACTCTAAAAATATGTATGCTGGAAATGTTAAGAATTAAGAGAATGTGAACCGTTAGTTTAAATGATTCATGATGTATTTATAGGCCATAAGTCTTGTTTTTTAATGAAGAGGAGAGGATAAAGTGTGATTTCACCCTTGTGATATTTTAAGTTGTATTCTACTCAAAATAATATGTATTGGATCAATAAAAAATATGGATGGATCCATATGGGGGGTCTTGGAGAAAATCTCAAGGGAGTGTTGAGCCTATTAGATATGAAAAATAGATCTAGGTGCGCTGCTTAAACCTAAGCATGTTGGGCTCGGGCATGGTAGGTATGGGTGTTTGGATATATGCCTAGAACCCCTAGACGGGCGTCTGATTAGCATTGGGTGTGTGCCCAATCCTACCTAAGAGTGCGCCCAACAATGCACCATGATAGTTAATGGGCTCGGGTGTGGTGGTCTGAGTCCATGAGAATTTTTTAGGCCTTTTAGGGGGGTTTTGGGCCTATTATATTTGGTTTTATTAATAACCCTCTAAGTTTTGTGGTATTGATACGCAAAGACTTGTAAAAATGCTTGATACAATTAGTTTTGTTGAGTTTTTTCATATGAGAAGGGTGAAAACCCCGGGTAATATATCAGAAAGCTTGTGGGCAGGGGCATGCACCATAGTTGGAAAAATAATTTCTAAGTATGTAGAGAGGAGCCGTAGAAGAACCTATGCTTCAAAAAATTCAAAGTGTCTATGGGACGGACTCATGTCGATGCCCGTACTTTGGAAAATTTCTAAGGGGTGAAGGGGAAGGACCCTTGGAAGGTCACCGGTGTTATTGCACTGAGGAGACCAAATTCATCCCTTGAAGAGTGGTTGCATTGAAGTATATAAGATATGTGACCTTTCTAAGATAGCATGGGGTGAGAGAGCCCCCTACCAAAGAGTGGTTGATGGAGTGTGGGTGATGCAAACCTCGTGATCAACGTGGTCACGCAACCCACAATCAAGATTGAGTTCTGATCCCGGAAAGTCAAAAAAGGTCTGATAGGAGTGTAACACAATGGAAACCTGCTCCAAAGCACCAACACTATTGGAATGAAGTAGAATGATGCCAAAAAGTCAGTTAATCTTTGATAAGTCAAATTCAGTTTGTTCAAGAACTGAAGAATGCAAGAATCACTCTCACATGTTAAAACTAAAAAAATTCAGAAGTAATATTCATCAATGGCTACTGAAATTTTGGTTACATGAGTTTAAATAGTTCTTGAAAAATTAACCCTAATGGACCTCTTATGTGGACTTATATGAGGTCCACTCAAAACTAACCCAAAAACTCTAAACTGAAAAGCCCATAACCTAATCCAAACAAGTTTTGGATCCTAGCTGAAAAACAAAGTATTAATTAAGTCCAAACATGAAAGAAAATAATAAAAATAACTAATTTGTCATTAAATACCACAAACCTTTCTTTCGTTGTGTAGCTAGGATAAATAAGGAATCCTTATAAGAAAAGGATTCTGAAACATTAATGAATCCTTGCCACACTTGGAGATTATATTGCAACTTATTAAAAATCCTTGTGGAACTAGGAAATTCCCTAAACAAGCTCCCATATCCTTGTAGGAAAAGGATCCTTGCCAAATAGGAAGTCCACAACTTAAAAGGAAGTAAATAACAAAATTTGTATATCCTGTTCTGACCGATATTGTAAGTCCTTCTCGAACACCGATTCGTATAACGGTTGGATTTGAAGTTATGTTGAATAGCTTAAAACTGGACGGTTGAAAAAGTTTACTCCAAAATCCAAAACTGACCTTGCTTGGGTTGTATCACAAGGCTGAACCGTATCATTCTCTTTCTCTTCAAGAAGATTCGCCCTTAAATCTTGAATAGGATTAGTAGGGACTTCATTAGCCTCTTGTTTAAGCCTTTGGAATTCCCATATTGCTAACACCATTCTCTAACAACATTGTATGGAAGTAGTGACTGATAAGAATTTCAAATAAGCACGCCGTACTAACCACTTGTGTACATACTTTTGAATGATAACAACAGCGGCTCTCCTTCATCTTTCATTTTTTTAGCGTTGTACCTCGTTTTTTTATAAAGCTTGAAGATCATAGAATAATCTATTACACTTATCAACTTCTTATTCTAAAACCCCCAAACCATGACTTAGTTTTTCGCATCCTTGAGCTAGAATCCTCCTTCGCTCCCTCTCCGTTGCTGAATACATGACACTAATAGAAAAAAAATAAAAGAAGATGAAGACACAACAAGAATAGAGTTTACAATAGGAAGAACACTGATTTAGACTCGAAATTACAAATCTGACTTTTGTTTGGATCAGAACTGATCGAAAACAAACAAATATGAAAGTGATGAAAATGACTCAAAAAACAGCCAAATATCCCAAATATGATGATAATATACTGGCAGGAACAAAATCAATAGAAACAAAACAAGTTTTGAAAAATAACGCAAAACAGACCAGTTACGGCAAAACAAAACCCGATTCTAGAACCTAAAGTAAATGCTATCCAAATGACCTCAAATGTAATATATAGTATTTGGATACCAATAGAACAACAAATTTCAGTTTATAGGTCATTCTATTATGTCTAGGTATCCAAACCCCTTGTATGATCAGTTTGTGGCAAAATTGAACCTTGAATTAAAACCTCATGAAACCGATATTAAAAAAATCTCAAATTTAATATATGATGCTATCTCACCCCCAGTAGACATAATATAAAGTTTCAATTGATTATAAGGTGGTTTGCTTATGGTTCACTAAAAGTAGTGTATCTGCGGCAAAATGAATCTCGTATTAAAACTTCAAGCAAACGATATCAAAATAAATCCAAAATTAATACGTAGTGCGATAGCCAGTAGACAAAATATGGTGTTTTAATTGATTATGAGGTGGTTTGCTTATAGTTCACTAAGAGTTGTGTTTATACGGTAGAATTGAATCTCAAATTAAAAACCTCAAGCAAACGATATCAAAATAGGCCCAAATTTAATATATGGTGCGATCTCACCCCCAGTAGACAGAATTTGATGTTTCACAATTGATTCTCAGGTAGTTTTCTTATGGTTCACTAAGAGTTGTGTTTCTGCGGGAGAATTGAATCATCCTTTAAATTTTGTATAATCTCTCTTTTCTTTTTCTTTTTTTATATATTCTACTGATATGATTAGAGATAGTAACAAGATGAATATTGCAGCTCATTAAAGAAACTTGTGGAACTAGGAAATTTTCAAAACAAGCTCCCACATCCTTGTAGAAAAAGGATCTTTGCCAAATAGAAAGTCCACAGGTCAAAAGGAAGTAAATAACAAAATTCATATAGCCTGTTCTGACCTATATCGTAAGTCCTTCTAGAACACCGATTCACCTAAAACATTACCCCAACATAGAACAATACCTCTGGAATTGTCTTGTAAAGTTTCAGCTCGATTCAACAGTTGGATTAAAAGTTATGCTCAATAGCGTAAAATTGGACGGTAGAAAATTTTACACCAAAATCCAAACCTGACCTTGCTTAGGTTGTATCACAAGGCTGAACCGTATCAGTGGGAGGTATGTGACCTTTTTAAGATGGTATGGGGCATGAGAACCCTCAATTGAAGAAAGGTCTGTAGCCTCCTAGGCGATGGCGTGGGAGCTTAGGAGCCCCTCACTTGAGAGTATGCCATGTGACCTCCCTAAAATTGTCATAAGATGTGGAAGGCCCCCACTAGAGAGTGGTTGTTTTCTGAGAGTGGATAGCTTGTGGCCTTTCTAATGATGTAATGGCCCCTCTACTGAAGAGAGGTTATACCTAAGAGTGGGAGATCTAAGATCATCCCTAAAGATAATATAAAGCTTGGTAGCCCCACTAGAAAGTCATGTCAATCCGAGACTGCATTGGAATGCATTGGTTTTGAAATAGGCATTGAATGCATTAGTTTAATAAATCTCCCTAACAATGTAATGTCATTGAAAGAGGCATTGAATGCATTGGTTTCGAACGTTTCAAGCAAGTCAGAATTGAAAATGTCCATTAGAGTATCAAGGGAGACCCTAGTACATCTTATCCATGTGCAAGAGGGGTCCAATACAACCTTATTTGGGCCATGAGGTGAGGACAACAAAGGAAACAAAAGAATTCTACTACAACTTGGAAACAACATGGGTGGCTACCTTTTCCTTTTGTTTCTAGGATTAAGAGGCTGCATGGAAGGGCTATAAATAAGCTTTGCATCAGTTCTATAATATTTTACTTACTTCTCTTCTTCTCATGGCAGAACATGGATTTAATATTACGAGCTTTATTTTATTTTGTTAGCTACAACCCAAGGCTTGTTTGGGCTTAATTAATACTTTGTTTTTAGGTAGGATCCGAGGCTTGTTTGGATTAAGTTATGGGCTTTTCAGTGTAGGGTTTTGAGTCAGTTTTGAGTGGACTTCATATAAGTCCACATAAGGGGTCCATTAGGGTTAATTTTTCAAGAACTATTTAAACTCATGTAAGCCAAAATTTTGGCAGTCTTTGATTATTCTTCTGAATTTTTCAGTTTTAACGTGTGAGAGTGATTCTTGCATTCTTCAGTTCTTGAACGAACTGAATTTGACTTATCGAAGATTAACTGGCTTTGTGGCGTCATTCTACTCATTTCAATAGTGTTGGTGCCTTAGGGCAGGTTTCCATTGTGTTACACTCCTATCAGACCTATTTCGACTTTCTAGGATCAGATCTCAATCTTGATTGTGGGTTGTGTGACCACGTGATCACGAGGTTCGCATCAAGTTGTTTATTATTATGTTAGATTATTTACAATTCTCATATCCATATTGTTTTGTAACAAGGACATCACACAATCAAGGTGCGTAGGAAAGCCCATTCCAGGGGTTCACATATTTTGAAATGAGCTTTGTAATAGTATGTCTTAGGTGTTATGTTGAATATTTGTCATTCGACACTTTTGTAAGGACATGTAATGAAAATTGTAATGGAACACGGATTTGGATGTGCGAACATATAGATACGATGTTATGAATATATTATGTGGTATTCTCTTTTATGAGGATGTTGTGTTGTGAAATCACATGAGGATCATATGAAAGAAAGTACTAGTGATGCGAACCTCGTGATCACGTGGTCACGCAACCCACAATCAAGATTGAGATCTGATCCCGGAAAGCCGAAATAGGTCTGATAGGAGTGTGACACAATGGAAACCCAAGGCACCGATACTATTGGATTGAGTAGAATGACGCCACGAAGCTAGTTAATCTTCGATAAGTCAGATTCAGTTCGTTCAAGAACTGAAGAACGCAAGAATCACTCTCACACTTTAAAACTGAAAAATTCAGAAGTAATTATCATCAAAGCTGCTGAAATTATGGCTTACATGAGTTTAAATAGTTCTTGAAAAATTAACCCTAATGGACCCCTTATGCGGACTGATATGAGGTCCACTCAAAACTGACCCAAAACCCTAAACTGAAAAGCTTATAACTTAATCCAAACAAGCCTTGGATCTTAACTGAAAACAAAGTATTAATTACGTCCAAACATGAAAGAAAATAATAAAAATAACTAATTTATCATTAAATACCACCAGCCCTTCTTTCCTTGTGTAGCTAGGATTAATAAGGAATCCTTATAAGAAAAGGATTCTGAAACATTAATGAATCCTTGCCACACTTGGAGATTATATTGCAGCTCATTAAAGATCCTAGTGGAATTAGGAAATTCCCAAAACAAGCTCCCACATCCTTGTAAGAAAAGGATCCTTGCCAAATAGGAAGTCCACGAGTCAAAAGGAAGTAAATAATAGATTAATAGATTCTTAATCTGTTAGTTAGCTGGTTGTATTGGTTTCCCTAACGAATCTAGTGAGGTTTCAGTTTTACGGTCGGTGGCTAGCCTGTAGCCATCTATTGTTTTATGTTTCTGTTATCATTGTAAATCTGGGGTATGCCCCTTATAATGTTTGTATCTTCTTCTTTTAATACATACGTCAACTTACCAAAAAAAGAAGAAGTAAATAATAGAATTCGTATAGCCTGTTCGGACCTATATTGCAAGTCTTTTCCGAACGTGGATTCTCTTGAAAATATACCCCAACATAGACAAACACCTCTGGAATCTTCTGGTAAAGTTTCAGCTCAATCCAACTGTTAGATTTGAAGTTATGCTCAATAGCGTAAAACTGAACGGTAGAAAATTTTACGCCAAAATATGAATCTGATCTTGCTTGGTTCGTATCACAAGGCTGAATCGTATCAACTAGTTGTGTAAAATTGATGTTCGGCACTCGGCTATAAAATCATGTTGATAATGAAACTAGGACAAGAATACAAACTCATGAGTATGTCAATATGAAGTAACGTAAATGTATGAATATAAAAATATAATATTGTGGGCATGTGTATTGATTATCCGTCTTATGAGAATGTTGATTTACGAAAGCTATATCCGTATGATGCCATGATAAGGAAGGAAACCTAATTATTAATTCACGGAATGTCATTGTGAGAAGTATTGAGAACCAAAAAAAAAATTCCACTGATTTTGGCTTTGAAAAAGCTGGGTTGTTACATGATTGGTGAGAGGCTTTTAGACGTCACTTAAAGAATGATGTTATTGCAATAGGAAGACCTCATACCCATCCCTTGGAGATTGTGGGACTATTACCCTAAGGAAACCAAGTCAATCCTTGTCAAGAAGAATGGTGTTGTTGTACTAGAGAGACCAAGTCAATCCATTCCTTGAAAAGTATTTGAAAACCCCCACTAGAGATCTATAGATAGGTAATGTATGTTAGAGATACATTATTTTTATTTTAAAAATAAACTTACATTCCTATTAGGGATTATGCATCTGAATTGATTTGAGTGATATGTATAGAGGAGGTTCATATAAGGAATATATCTTGGAGGTGGTGCTAAAAGTGTTTGTTTTGACAACCTTGATAATTTTGAATAGGTGATCTTAATTTTTTTTTTTGGTAAGTTGACGTATGTATTAAAAGAAAAAGGTACAAACATTATAAGGGGCATACCCCAGATTTACAATGATAACAGAAACATAAAATCAACAGGTGGCTACAGGCTAGCCACCGACCATAAAATTGAAACCTCACTAGATTCGATAGAGAAACTAATACAATCAGCTAACTATCAAATTAAGAATCTATGTTATTCACCCTCCAAGCTCGTTGGATCCTTTTGTTTTCATTTGTTGGTACGACATTCCTCATCAAATCAAGCTTATCACGAATGATACATTCTATTTGATTAAAGACCAAATTCGAAGTTCTAGACATTCCAGCAAAGATCCTTGCATTCCGTTCTTGCCATACATGATACACTGTAGCTGCGAAACTCAGTTTACGAGAAAAATTGACGAAACTCTTGCCATGCCAAGAGACAGTGGCCCATCGAATCCATTCATCCCAGCCTTTTATCATTCTTGGAATGTCGCATCTGTCAC
>Ga0307515_10023787_pt1 | contig 10713 bp, 10 predicted proteins | sample 17_EM_MG_FD_194513 | JGI IMG/M metagenome (GOLD analysis project Ga0307515, IMG submission 194513) | Populus trichocarpa ectomycorrhiza microbial communities from riparian zone in the Pacific Northwest, United States - 17_EM | ecosystem: Host-associated > Plants > Roots > Unclassified | place...
TAAGATGACTTTCATAAACTATGGTTTTGATTTTTTTATGAAAAAATAGTTATAATCATGAAGTATTTTTTATTTTTTTATGAAAAAAATTATCTTTATTTTCAATAAAAAAATATTTTAATTCTTTATTAAAAAAACTGAAAAAACAAATACTGGAAATAGAAAATTTTTTATATGAATCAATAACCCCAACCCTCAGATTATAGTATCTCTCCTGACTTTTTGGCTGCCTAAACATGTGCCACGTGGCAATCAGAAAAACACCCATACACGTACTTTTTTTAAACCAACGTGTTCAAAGACTACAACCACGGAAACCGAACACCAAGATCCAACGACGTCAATCTCTGAAAAGTACAAGGACATTTTCGTCACTAGACCTAGTTAAATTCCCACGATGCCCTTCCCTTTAAATGCCCGGCTCTTCTTTCTGTTAAATGCCGAGCATGGCCTTGTTGGGTATATTCTGTGGTTCGATTCTCTTGTTCTTTACAGAAACCAAACACCTCATATATAATCTTTACTTCGTTTTGGATTCTCTCTTTCATTTCATATTCGCCAAGCGTTTTTTTTTTCTTATCAAGCTGCAATTCTAAGGTGATGATGATTTAACTTTATAGTTTTTAATGGGTTCTGTTCATTTCGCTCCAATTCTTGTCAGCTTTTCTTTGTTTTGAGTTTTTGATTTCTCGGTTTTTTTTTTTTTTTGGAGATGGGAAATCATAATGGGTCATTGGTTTTTGACTTGTTTTATATTAAAGATTGAAACTTTGCTAGGTGGGTTTTGATTTTTATGATTGGTAATGATTAATACTGCATGTTTGAATGGATCTAAGTGCTCGATGTAGTGGTTTTGATTGTTAACATCTATGATGTGTTATCAAAGTTTTTTTTTTGTTGTTGATTGGAGTCTAAATAAGAGTAGTGATTTGGTCTTGTAATTGTTTATTTTTCCTGTTACTGTACATTTTCAGCCTGGTTGTTGGTAAGAGAAGAATCTTGTCTTAGAAATGTAGTCATTCTTGCACAATGTGCGGTCTTATTCCATAAGATTCAGTTTCAGAATGAGTTTAGTTAATCGGTTTTTTCGATATTTTGGATTTGTAAAATGTGATCAATCATTTCTGTGCCTTTTTTTGGGATTAATATTTGATTTTTGTATTTCTTTTTTTATATTACTTGAGTAATCTCGTTAGTGTTCATGCTCATAGTTTTTATTAGACGATAAAAGTGGAGGTTTTTCTTTTCCTTGTTTGTAAACTTTTTTGCAGTGATGGATCTTCATTATGACAGTTGGCATCGCATTAAAATCTTATAATGAATTGCCTCATTTAGCAGTTTTGTCTTCCTTTTCTAACTATGGATTGTGCCCAGAGGGTCCACCCTCGTCTTTTTCGTCCAATAAAAGTGAAAAAATTGCCCCCTCACTTTTTCAGATTCTCTTTCATTATCTTTTGCTTAATGTACAAATCTTTGTGTCCTATCCTGTCCAATTCACTTCAGTAGTTAATTATTTACCATAGGATGCATATTTTACTGACAGAGAAACTCGGTAATGCAGTGTCCTATTGAGCTTGATGCGTGTTGATGGGCGTTTGTGAATGGCTGCTGGAACTGCTTTGTGTTCATGCTACTGATGGTGATGATTTTAGTGGTTTAGCAGTTTGTTAATTCAAGTTTGTATTTAGATGGAAATTCAAGTTTGTATTTAGATGGAAATCTCTTTTTGATGCTCTTGATTCTTAAACTGGAAAATCAGTTAGCATGGACTAGAAAGATTCTATTCCATGGGCCAGGTGCTTTGTTAGTCAGGTGGTAACTTGTTATAAGGATTTCGGATCTGGTTCTTGACATTAATTGGGCAAAACAGATTTACTGTTAAGCTGCATTTGGAAGCCCTGAGCTACAAGCAATAAATTTCTGTGAGTTAGGAAGAGTTGTTTAGGTCATTTGACAATGGAGGTCCTGGTTTCACCACAAGGACAAAAATATAATTTGCAAACAGCTGCTCAGAAATTTTCATCTGGTGGTTCACAGAAGGATCTGTGGCATGTCGTGCGAGAAGGATCGTTGGCTGATGTGGATTTGGCATTGGCACTACATAAGAAGAATGGAGGAAATATTAATGCAAGAAATGTGTTTGGCCTGACTCCTCTTCATATTGCAACTTGGAGAAACCACATTCCCATTGTTAAGAGGCTTCTTCTAGCTGGCGCTGACCCTGATGCTAGGGTGTGATACCTCTTTTATCCCTTCTGTTTATTTGATTAATTTCAAATCATAAGCATTTTTTTTATGGTGATAGATTGTAACTTCCCACCGTCTTCCCTTTTTCTTATTTTTGTTCTAAATTTTCGATGTGTGCTTGTGTTCCACATAATATATTGGTCATTTGAAAGCTCAGCAGTTATTTGGAAGTTCTTAGTATTGGACCCTTGATGATAATAAGGCATGTATATGGGTGGAGTTGTTGCAAATGAGTGTTGAGCTTTACTTGATGTGATGTACTTCGTTGAGCTTTACTTGATGTGGTGTGCTTCAGATCATTTTATTCAATCCGGACATGAAATGGAGTTTAGGATGCAAGACAATTGAGTTTATATTGAGCGGCAAGGCAGATTTAACTAGGAGTGAGTAAGTATTGATGAAAGGTGAAAGATGATGATAAATACTAGAGACTAAAGAGGGAAACTAGGTCGTGTGCATTCTTATTAAGTTCAATGTGGAAGTCATTATTGATATTTTGTAAAGGAACTTATTGCCATTTGTTGGTCTAAAGCAACTCTCTTCATGGAACCACGATAGTAAACATAATTTGTTTGTGGAGGGGCATGTGATATCAATGGGTCAATGCTTAATTTGACAACTCCTGTTCCACTTCATTCTGTTCTTGTCACATCACATTCTTCATTCTTTCCATTATATGACAGCGTAACAAACCTGACTTGCATGGTTACTTGCAGAAACTAATACTTAATTTTGTTTAAATATTTTGGAAGATGAGGTAAAGCTGTCCTTAAGCTTTTGTTTCCAATAGATGCATGTTTCAGTACCCTGCATTATATTGTTTATAGGTCCCTTTTTTTCAAATACTTTTAAATTCTATGAATGAGATGCGTTTGAAATTGTGGACCATTCAGCAGCGTCGCTTCCAAATAGTAGAATACTGGTACAGTATGTGTATGATGTCAATGTTTTATTGCTGATATTATACTTAACACCTTGTACAACTCTTAACATTATCTATATTCAGGATGGAGAATCAGGATGGAGTAGCCTTCACAGGGCTTTGCATTTTGGTCATCTTGCAGTTGCAAGTATCCTCCTTCAGTCTGGTGCTTCCACTACATTGGAGGACTGTAAGTCCCGAACACCAGTCGATCTCCTGTCTGGCCCTGTATTGCAGGTCATCAGAGATGGTTATAATTCAGGTAAACTGCATCTATTTCAAGCATGGTTGATGAGGGTGTTACTGTTCCTGCAAATTCTATGTCACTTTGTTTGTGGATAACCTTGAACTATCATTTTTCTTCAGTGGCTACCGAGGTGTTTAGTTGGGGAAGTGGTGCCAATTATCAACTTGGAACTGGAAATACTCACATACAAAAGCTACCTTGTAAAGTTGATGCACTTCATGGCTCTTTTGTTAAATTAGTCTCTGCTGCTAAGTTTCATAGTGCAGCAGTTAGTGCCAGTGGAGAAGTCTACACATGGGGATTTGGAAGAGGGGGCCGCCTTGGGCATCCTGAATTTGATATCCACAGGTATAGTGTTAAGAATTTGACTTTGATATCCACAGGCATAATAATAATAATAATAATGCTTGAACTTGTGAAAATGACATCATCTTTTCTTGTTTTGTTCTTTCAGCTTATTGTGATTTCTCTGAAACTTGTGTGTATCAACAATCAGGTGCATTTTATTTTATTGTTTTCAGTGGCCAAGCTGCAGTTATCACTCCCCGTCAGGTGACTTCTGGTTTAGGATCCCGCCGGGTGAAGGCAATTGCAGCTGCTAAACACCACACTGTTCTTGCTACGGAGGGTGGGGAAGTTTTTACCTGGGGTTCCAATAGAGGTAATAATTATTTGAGTTTTCTAGGCAACTGATATCTGATTTCAACTCCCAACTCTGTGGAACCATTTAATTCTAAATCACATACTTACCCTTTATGTAATGGAATGGATGGGGAATATTTTAAATTATCAAACCTTAGTTGATTGGGTTTTGGTTTTAAGTATTCAAATTAGTGAATGAGGAAAAATGGTATTTTTCTTATGGCATTTTGCTGTTTTTTCACTCTGAAGTATTTATCTCTATGATCTTATTTTCTCCAGAGGGTCAGCTTGGGTACACTGTGGACACTCAACCCACTCCTCGTAGGGTAAGTTCCCTTAGGTCAAGGATTGTTGCTGTTGCTGCAGCAAACAAACACACTGCTGTAGTGTCTGATTCTGGTGAAGTTTTCACTTGGGGTTGCAATAGAGAGGGTCAACTTGGGTATGGAACCTCTAACTCAGCATCCAATTACACTCCAAGAGCTGTCGAGTACTTGAAAGGCAAAGTTTTGACAGGAGTTTCAGTGGCAAAATACCACACTATTGTATTGGGGGCTGGTGGAGAGGTAGCTTTGAGTTGAATTGGATCATTTCTTATGTGCATTTTGGTTTGCAATTCTTAACTGGAGGCAACAGCACATCATTTTTATTGTCACTTAGGATTCACAAATAACATATCATTGTTTAATTGTAAATATTCTTGTATGGCAGGTTTATACTTGGGGTCACCGACTGGTTACACCAAGACGTGTTGTGATTGCTAGAAATTTAAAGAAAAGTGGGAATACCCCTTGGAAATCTCATCGCTTGGAACGACTTCATGTGGCTGCTATTGCTGCTGGGATGGTGCATAGCTTGGCTCTAACAGATGATGGCACATTATTTTATTGGGCATCTGCAGATCCTGATCTTCGATGCCAACAGGTTTTAGTTTTAAAAGACTTGGTGTCTGTTGATTTTTAACTCATTTCAGAACTCAGAAATGAAATATCATCTCTTATTCTCTCCCTATGTTTTACAGCTGTATTCATTGTGTGGAAACAATATCGTTAGCATTTCCACAGGAAAGTATTGGGCTGCTGTAGTTACAGCTACAGGCGATGTTTACATGTGGGATGGAAAAAAGGGAAAGGATGAGCCACCAGCTGTCACTCGATTACATGGTGTGAAAAAGGCCACGTCAGTTTCAGTTGGGGAAACACATTTATTGATTGTTGGTTCCCTCTATCACCCTATCTATCCATCCAGTGATGACAAGAGTCCTCAAACACAGATGGTGCAAGTTAGGGATGAAATAGAGGAGCTTGAAGAAGATAGTATGTTTAATGATGCAGAGTCTAATCATATGTTATCCGTTGTAGAGAAGGATGATTCTGGCCTAAAGTCCATACCAAGCTTAAAAGCTCTTTGTGAAAAAGCAGCTGCAGAAAGTCTGGTTGAGCCACGAAATGTTATACAAATGCTTGAAATTGCCGATTCACTTGGAGCAGAAGATCTGAGGAAGCATTGTGAGGTATGTTTTACGGCCATGGTCTTTGCAATGATTCCCGAACCTTACACAATGAGCTTCAACCTGTACGTAGATTAAATGTGATTCCAGTCTTTTAGTTCTACATGCTTTAATATGTCAAGTGACTCAAGGCTCAGCATTTGTTGCTTATCAATTGCTATGACAGGCAAAAAACATGATGACCCCTCCCCCCTCCCTCTCGCATGCGTAAAATGTTCATTTTTTTGTGAAATAAATCTGATCTACTGCAGTGCTTTATTCTATTGAAGGTTGCTTGGCTATTTCTCTAGGGTCATCCTAGAGCTTTTCTGTCTTTTTTGAAACTAGGTTTGGACCAAAAACTATGTTTTCTCCTTGGAACTCTTTTGACTGACTAGTCACCCCCTGAGGCCTCATGTATTAGGTGGTACATGGTTGAATGAAGCAATGTCTAGTTTTGCTGGCTTTCTAGGGATTCTTATATTGGTAAAAATTCCTAGTAAATAGTTTATCCTAATGCATTATTGGTTATTCTTTCATCCCACTTGTCATGCTTCTTGTTTGGTTAATCTCATTCTATGGTAAAAATAGCGTGGTTAGATCAATTCTTAACTTAAAGATCCTGTTTACATTCCCTTTCTGCATGTATTATGTATTGTATATCACACATTTATCTATTTATCTGCTCTGAATAGGATCTCCATCTTTATGCAAGTATTTATTGCTGTTTTCTTGTTGACAATCATGAATGGATCTCTGATGTTTGACTAAATTCCCTGTATCTATTTTCTGCAGGATATTGCCATTCACAACCTTGATTATATTTTAACAGTCTCATCACATGCTTTTGGTAGTGCCTCACCTGAAATTCTTGCTAATCTTGAAAATCTGTTAGACCAAAGGTCATCTGAACCTTGGAGCTATCGTAGTCTTCCAACTCCAACAGCTACTCTTCCTGTCATTATCAATATTGAGGAAGATGGTGAAAGCGAGGTTTCAAGGACTCGTGACAATTACAGTGACAAATCCACCCCAAGGAGTGTAATAGATCAACAATTAAATTCCTTCCTACAACCCAAAGATGATCCTATTTCCAAACAAGTTCGGGCTTTACGAAAGAAGTTGCAGCAGATTGAGATGCTTGAGACAAAGCAATCTAAGGGGCATATTCTTGACGATCAACAAATTGCAAAACTTCAGACAAGATCAATTCTTGAAAGTTCACTGGCTGAACTTGGTGCTCCAGTTGAAACAGCACTGGTAAAAGCATCATCTTCAGTATCACCGGATGAGAAGGGGAGCAAAAAATCTGAGGTATCAAGAAAACAAAGAAGAAAGAGCAAACAACAGGCAGAACAAAGGGAAATGCCATCTGCTTTTACTAGCACTGATGCAGAATCCAGTTCTGTAAAGAATTTCATGGATGTTGAGGTCTCGCAATTTCCCACAAATAAGGTTAGGTTTCTAATTTTTCTATGTGAACTCCTTTTACTATCATGAAAATTTTTAATGCACCATTGCTGATGCGTTATTTATTAAATTTTTAGATTTAAGTATGGTTACTAAAGGCTGCTTTTAACCAGGGGTGTTCATCAACCCACCTATCTGCCCCACCCAACTCTACTGTCCCTGACCCACTCAATCAAGAGGAGGGAAGTAGGGTCACTTGGTAGTTATGAAATAACCAACATACTGTGTCAATTAAGGGGTTCAAAGTTTTAAGTATTTCAGGATAACTGGCTGATTAATATTAAACAATGTCCCTTTATTTTTAGCCATTCAACAGACCAAGATTTATTTCTAATTCAGGAATACTCATTCCTATCTGCCCAACATGCTGGCCTGCTAACCTGCCTGATCCAGCAAGCATATAGATGGATGCAGAATGTGCTCCATATCCTAGTAAGCTACCAATTTGACAATTTCGGAACTGGTTGGAAATCCCAGTCCAAAACCAACAAGGGCACGCACCACTAGTTGCATGATGTATCTTCTGTCAGAGAGTCACTTGGGGGAATTCAGTTTTTGGCCCAGCACAAGTTTAAATCATCCATGTCCTTTTTGAGATTTGTTTAAATTAGGCTAAAAGATCTCATTATTTTCTCTGTGAATCCAGTGCATTTGCTGAATTTTCATCTCAGTATTGTAAGGTGTCAAGCTTTAACCGAGTAGCAGGTGCTGGTTTTGATTCCACCTATAATTCGCATGATTGGTGGCAACTGCCTTGACAATATCCCAATCTTAATCTGCGTGGTTGTTTAGAAATACTGTTAGGATAACTGTTGTAATACCTATTTAACTCCCTAGGCTGATCGCATATTCTAGGAGGAGGTTCTCATTAATTAGTTTTTTCTTATTTTAGTTAACTATCCTTGTGTTAACCAAGTCTCCGATTGGACACCTCAGTGGTTAAGACTTGGGATTTCTACTAGGAGCTTTCAGGACCTTGGAAGGGGTGGAGTGGGGAGTTTAGGAATTGGGGGAAGGCTAGGTAACCCCCATAATGTAGTCCAAGGCTCTTTGGGTCTTTCATTGGAGCGAAAGAGGTCGTAAAGTTAACCTCGGATTTTTTTGAATAACTAGTTACATTTGCTGAATCGTTCAAGTTAATGTTTATTAGGAGGAAGAGACCACGTTTGGTGGAAGTGTGGTGAACCGAACTTCTAAAGAGATCGGATTCTTTGTTCAGAAGAAATCAGGTTCAGACTTGCCAAAAAATAAGATTTCATCTCCAGCAGTATCCAAGAAAAAGAACCGCAAGGGTGGGCTTTCCATGTTCTTGAGTGGTGCCCTGGATGAGGTCCCCAAAGATGCTGCTCCCCCTCCACCAACACCCAGAAGTGAGGGTCCTGCATGGGGTGGGGCTAAGGTTTCAAAGGAATCTGCTTCACTTCGTCAAATACAGGATGAACAGAGCAAAACCAAATTGAATATACCAACTAGGAACAAAGATCAGGTGGAAGATCATTTTGATAGTAGAAGTGATGGAAAAGTTTTGTTGAGCTCACTTATGCCTTCCAAACCAATTCCTTTGGTGTCAGTACCAGCATCACAGGCATCTGATGCAGAAATAAACACACCCTCATGGGCTTCGGGGACTCCTCCACTTCTTTCTCGACCATCACTTAGAGACATCCAAATGCAGCAGGTATACAATTTCATACCTTGCTGTGTCTTTCCATGTTTTGTAATTGAATTGCTGTCCTTTTCTGTACATGATAATTTATTATATGAGCATATAATTGCTCTGCGTTACAAGAATGCAACAAGATACATCATCATATTCTTAATGATGCAGGCTAATATATTGTGAATGACAAGATTATGTCTTTAGGTCGCCAATTTATTCTGTGGACAAAGTCATTTCATTTCTGGAAGACAAAATCCATACTTTATGCTGGAAGAATGTCTAGATTGAATTACCAAGCCTTCTTTCTATTTTTGTTTCAATTTCTTTTCTGAAGTTCAAGTCTGCATTTTTATTATTACCTTAGTGATCTTATTCGTTTTTTGCTTATCTCATGACAGGGAAAGCGACATCAAAGTATATCCCATAGTCCGAAGATGAAAACACATGGATTCTCAGTTTCCACAGGTCAGGGCTCGCCATCAGATTCTCCAGGAATGAACCGCTGGTTCAAACCTGAGGTTGACACTCCCTCATCGATCCGTTCGATTCAGATCGAGGAAAAGGCTATGAAGGATCTGAAGCGCTTCTACAGTAGTGTTAAGATTGTCAAGAACCCATCTTAAGATGGCTGTATGATTTAACTTCAGTACTTGGCAACATGGGCGCTTCGTTGCTCTTGTTTTCAGTTCAATGCACTGCTCTGATTTCACTGTACAGAGGTTACATTGTACATTCTGTTGTTCTAGTTTTTAGAGTAGTTTTCATCTCTTCTATCTTAAGGACCTAGATGAATAAATTCTCAGATGTCTCTTCATTCTTTTTCAACAAGAGATAATTTTAAATAACAAAATCAATTGTTCATTGTAATAAGATGTGAACAAAGGGCTGATGTTCATCAGCAAAATAATCATCATCTCAAGCTGTGAGCAACCTGGGCCAAAGCTGTATCACTCTTTTGTTTGGTTATTGGAACATCCATGCTTAAACACGCTGTATTTATCTTCATAATAAACTAGATTTTGTCCTAAAATCTATGAGTGTGCATGGTAAAAGGCTTATCCTGGACCTGCAAACCTTTTAGAATATGGTATTTATGATTTTTTAAGAAATCAAGGAGATCTTTTAAGTTGTTTGTAACGTTATTGGTTCATGCGTGAATAAAAATCTTATTAAAAATACTTTTGGTCGAAAATACCGTTTCTTTTTCTCAACCAAAGGTTGTGGGGGTACGATGATTACATATCAGTTAATTATAGAATAAAAAACGGAATAGAAATAAAAAATAAAAATAAATATAGAATCCTAGAGCTATATTTATGCGAGGTTTCCAATTTCTTGATGATAAAGTCGCGTATACTCAAAACCGTAGGCGTGAGCTCAAATTCTTTGACTTTGAAAATCAGAGAATCCGCAGCAGCTAATAAAGGGTCAACGGCATGGTAAAATCATTCAGCGCCAATAAATTATTAATTAGAAGGTGAATTTACTGTTCATCTCTTTACAGAACATTATTTGTTAAAACAGTTGTCTTTTTTAAAAAAAATTTAATTTTATTATTTAATATTAAATTTATTTGGGATGGAACTTCATCATTTATTTTGATTTACAAAACATTATTTAATTTTATAATTTTTAATTTTATCATTTAATATCATGTTTATTAGGAATTTAACTTTATAATTTATTTTAATTTACTTTTTATAACATTATCCTGGTCTCGTGATCTAATTTGATAATTTGTCAAGTTAATCTGAGTTGACTTGAGTTTTTTTAAGTTTTTTTTAATTTTATCTTTCAACATTGAATTTACCAAGAATTTAGTTTTATATTTTTTTACAATTTTATTTCTATACAGTTATCTTGGTCTAATGACTAGAGTTGTAGGTTTAACAAGTTAAGTTGAGTTGACTTAAATCATATTATTTGGTCTTTTATTTTGTAATTAATTTTTTTTTCAATTTCATCCTTTAACATTGAGTTTATTGAGAATTGCTTCATAATTTATTTTGATTTATTTTTTATGAAGTTATTACGAT
>Ga0307515_10023788_pt1 | contig 10713 bp, 3 predicted proteins | sample 17_EM_MG_FD_194513 | JGI IMG/M metagenome (GOLD analysis project Ga0307515, IMG submission 194513) | Populus trichocarpa ectomycorrhiza microbial communities from riparian zone in the Pacific Northwest, United States - 17_EM | ecosystem: Host-associated > Plants > Roots > Unclassified | place...
TTCTCTCTTCTCCTTCTTTCTTTTTTGTTCTCTCTTATGTCTCTTTCTTTTTAGGCTCGAATATGCTGAACTTTGTTGAGCTAGGTTGGGCCTCCTTTCTCTCTCCTCTCCTCCTTTTTTTTTTTCCTTCTTCTCCTTCTCATTGGGCTTGGTTGGGCCCTCTCTCTCTCTCTCTCTCTCTCTCTCTTCCCCCCTCTCTTATTCTTCTTAGATTTGGTTGGGCCCTTCTTCTTTCCCTTTTTTTTTTCTTTCTTTTCACTTATCTATTTTTTTATTGGGCTTGGTTAAACCCTTCATTTCTCTCTCTCCTTTATTTCTCTTTTTTTCCTTTCTTATTCCTAGGTTTAGTTGGCCTATTTCTTTTTCCCCATCAATGGTTATTCTTTTTGTCATCTACTATAACCAAATCAATAACAAAGAGAAAACAAGGCATGGATAGTATATTTTATTTAATTTTATTCACATAGTCCATCTATAATGATGTTTATGCCATGATCTTTCATTCTTATAGGTATGTTATGTAACACTTGTTTCTCAAAAGTTATAAATATAGTAGACTAGTAAGTAATGTTATTTAATTTATTTACATAAAAAATATTCAAAAAAAGCCTAGAGTGCATACAATTTTGAATCTAAAAATAAAATAAAAACTCATGTCAAACATGCTCACAACATAAATATATTAAAAGAATATTAGCATGCATATTAAGCATCTATTCAAACTTGTAATTGATACAAAAATAAAGTCTTAGCATGGATACTATTAATAAAAATAACTATACTTAAATTAAAAGCTTCTAGAAAAGACTGCTAACATTCATAGGTTGAAATGGATAAATAATAAGATGAAAAAAAATAATTTTTCATGGACCAAGTCTAAGTTTAAATTTTAGTTAGCAAAAAATAATATTTTATAGCCTAAAATATCATTTTACAATAAATCCATACCCAAGCCTAGCTCAAGCCGACTCGCGTGTATGAATTTAAACCCAAAGTCCATTTTGCCCAAGACCTCTCTCTCTTTTAAAATTAAGCTTATGTGATATTTGAGTCTAGTTTTAACTTTTCAACTATCCACTTTATAAACACTTAGAAATTTTTATTTCTTTCTAATATAGGATAAAGTTTTTTAAAAGGTTTTGAGTTTCACCAAAACATGCCAACAAAAGATTCTTTGAGATCAATTTCTTATTCATCTATAATTTTTTTAAATCATGTTAATATTTCATGCTAAAGAATAAATATTAGAGATTAAATTTTAATAAAGTTTTAACTCAAAAAATAAATGGACCCTAGTCTTAATTTAACCTTAAATATTTCAATTAATCATGTTTTTTAAACAAATTTCCAACAACACAACAATTATGATTCTTTAAGAAAGAGAAAAACATGTGAATAAATCATCACATAAAAACTAATAAAAAAGTTCAAATATAATAAAGTATATATCAAGGTCTTGAAAAAACCTCAAATCCCGAGAGATCCAAAGAACTCCAACTATTATCACTGATAAAATTGGATGAAATCTTTAGTCGATCATCCACTGAAAATGAATCAAAATCTTGCAATTGTAGCATGGGCTGCCAATTAGGAAAATTAGGCAAGGTTGCATCATCAGACCACAAAGCATCTTGTACAATTTCATCGCTCAATAAATCTTGCAACCCAAATGCATTCATGTCTTGACTTTCTATGAGTTCTTGAATTCTCTCTTCTTCAAGTCGTTGCTTCTCTCCTACAAGCACCTGAGATTGCCCCTCAAGTAAATTGGATTCTTGGATCAGATCAGACCGCTTCAGGCTTTCCATCATTGAATCATTTTGGAAGCTGTCAGATGGATTTGAAGAATTCGATACATCCACCATCTGATCACCGCCCTCATTAAGCAATTCTTCACCAGTAAAATCGGGCTCATAACTCAAGTCTTGATTCAAGAACTTAGCGAAAACAACAGCTAGATCAATATCAGACCCATTAGCTCCACCTTGTTGAGCCATTGAGTCCTTATTCGTGGAACAAGCTAATGTCGTCTCGTTAGTCCTAGAATAATTCACCGAAACCGCAGCACGTTCATTCTGGGAGACCTTAGAGGACTTGGCTCTGCGATACTTGCGACAACCACCACCTACGGGAACATTTCTTATTGACCCTCCTTTAGTCCAGTACCTTCTACAACCCTTGCAAAAATACCTAGGCTGTGACAAGCTATAGTTATTGTAGTAGCAGAATTTCGTGTTGGGAGAAGCACAACGAGGGCAATTTGGAGCAGCTTCGACTTTGGATTTCCATTTCTTCTCCTTTGGCAATGGCCTAGGAGGGCATTGAAACATCATTTGGTCAGTTGCAGAGTACATGTTCGCAGGCAGTGCTATATATCACTTTTTTTTGTTTGAGGAGAGATACGGAGAGAAAAACGAGAGATCTGGGGTGATAGAACAGGAAGTGTACTGGTGTGATTTTGTGTGATAGTTAGTGCAAGGGCATGTGTGTGGGGACTAGAAATATGGGGCTTGTAGCATGATTTTGATTGATATAAACGAGGTCGGTTGCGAGCCGTTTGGGCTAAGAAAGGTTGGGTGTTCATACCTGTACTAGTGTGGGTTCTATTGCTTCACGTGGCATTTCTTCATGGTGATTGAGGTTGATAAGTCAAAGCATCTTATAACTTGTCGTTGTCTTTTTCTTCCTCTGGGTTAGATGATCATAGAAACTCTACTTTAAGAGTATGAATTAGATTATGATAAAAAAAAAAAAAAAATTAGATTTTGTCACATAATGTGTTATTTTGTTTTAAATACATAATTTATATATAGCTTGATATCTTTATTAAATTTATATGATGATGGTCCATATTTTTCCTCTTATTAATTGTTTATGAAATAGTGTTTTCTAATCTAAAGAAAATTGATTAATTGGATCACAAATTTGCAAAACGGAATTAAACTTAATCAAAGTATTAGTTTTTTAATTTTATAAATTTATATTGGGTTTGAACAATTATATTTTTTTTATATTTTCATCACTGATATATTGCATACCTCATTATTTTCACCCTCATTATTTTCACCATCAACATTACTATCATAATTACTAATATTATTGTTTCTTTCCGATCACTATCACTACTCCACTACTCTCATTATTAAAAAGTCATCTTAATCTATAATTTAAGTTGTTAGGTGAGATCTTATTAATAATTTTATAGTAATTCTTTAATACATTCTCTCAAGTTAAAACTTTTTAAATCTAAAATTTACACGGGTCAACACTATCTTGTGTTAGAATTATAATTTTAATTAAAAAAAAAATTCGAATTCTTGACTATTTGGTGTCTAAACTCTAATATCATATTAAAAAAGCATCTTAACTTAAAAAATTAAACTATTAAAGGATGCCTCATTAATAATTTAATTTTATAATAACTCCTTAACACTCACCATCAACATTGTCATCACTATCGCTAACATTATCATTTCTATCATCTAATTACCATAACTTTATAATTAAAAATAATTGTTTTATTTTTTTTATGAATTTTTTAACATATTAGAAAATGGAAAATGACTCAATTAAAAAATTAGAAGAAAATATTTTTTTCTTAACAAATACACCTTTAGTTAATATTTAAAAAACTAATTTTATGAATTTAAGTTAACAAGACCTATTTTTTAATTAATTTCAATCACTGTTAGTATATATATTGATATATTTTTTATTGCTATCTTATTTTTTTATTATTATTTCGACTAATATATTTTTATTTATATTTTTATTTTATTTATAACGTGTTCTTTTCTAAAATAAAAATCATTTTCACCTTTATACACGTAACCAACGCTTCAACCTCATATGCACAAATTTTTTTCTTATATAGCCAACACTTCATATTGGTTACTGATCATCTAACCAGTTTAATTAGTCACATAAATTGAAAATCACTTGTCGCATTAATTATAAATATAAATAATGTTACTCACAATTCAAAAAATATATAGATACAATCCACAGGTCACGAACAAAAGGTGAAAACATCCCCATTCCCTCTAGCTAGGCCATGTTTGTTGCCTACGTGCATAATACTGTAACGTGGCATGCCTTCCTCCCTAAAAATTCCATGGTTAGGGTTTCTACTTTATTACTTTCCTTAACGTAAGAAAACAACCAAATTAATCGATAATCATGGTCTAGATCTCAGGTTGCGGGTGATGATTGCCACACGTCAATCCTCGATCTTCGTTCATAAATCCCTCAATTTCGTGGTCAATGCATCTCTTGGGTTTCCGAAGTCTTAACACTAAGAACAAGCAATCAGGTACAATGCATGATCATTCATGGAACGAGCTAGTTGCAGAATTGCGAGGGAGAATTGAACCCTTTTTTTTTATGCTTAATTTCGTTTGGAATTTTGAGGAGACACGAGCAGTTTTATGGATACAAAATAAAATCTTGCGTATGGTTGCTTGGTTATCAATTGAGCTACTCTTGATTGATATTATATATGTACTAAAAAGAAATGAAATTTTCTTGTAAAAATTGTATAATTATAAGTTTTACCAATTAGTTTTACCATAGAGGTGATAAAACTATAATTATTAGTTTTTTTATATATATATTTTTCTCTTTATACTTGGCATTTATATACACTTGGTTTATTTATCATTATTGTATTTTCTTATCTTTATTTTTTTAATATTTTCTTAGTTTTTGTTTTTTTTTTCTTTACACTTTTTTATTGGAAAACAATATTATTTTTTATTTGTTACACTTTGAATATTTATCACTTTATACATAACTTATTTATACCATTCTTTTTTGTTTTTATCCATATTTTTTTGTTATTTTTTTATATTTTTTCTTTACACTTTTTTTTTGAAAAATTATTATACAAAGACGACGGAAATGATGTTTCATTGTAGCAATTACAACATTGTTCTATTCTTATACTATGTTAAAAATTAGCTTGAGATCTTACATATTTTTATTAACATATATGATCTTTACTATATTTTATTATATATAAATATCAATTTTTTAAATGGTTATACTTTTTACTCGATATCATAAAATGCGTTAATAACACCTACACATTAATTCTTTCATGTTAAAAAAACATTATTCAACCTACAGCGAGACGAGTTAAATAGACGTGTTAACACTTTATTTTTTATATTTATTAGTACAAATAGTTCTCGATGTATTTAATTAAATATATGCATAGACTTTTTTATTTAAAATTAGATTAAAAAAACACATTTTAAAAGTTTGCATATTTTTTTTGTTAAAAAATTATCTGACCCGCAATGAAGCATGGATGGAATAAATAGTACTAACTTACCCTTTGACCTTATATATATATATATATATATATATATATAAGCTTTTGTAATTAGTCAAGAAGTTTGAGTGTTCATAAATTTCTCTTTAATATTATAGTGGTTTTTTTTTTAACAATTAGTATTACTTAGTTCCAGAAGATTCAATACTAAAATCTTTGAGATTAACCTGATAAATATTATCAGAAGGTATATTTTTTTCACTAACTTTTTATTTAAATCCAATATCTAGAGAAATTGAATTATTTTCAATGGACTAGATCGATGAAGAAAATGTGCTATTATCTTCAAATTAAAAAAAAAGAAATTAAAAAGGATTCTACACAGGTTTTGAGTTGTAAAATCCAAACAGTTAAAAAATATCTAGTTAACATACTTCTGTTTTTCATTATTTATTCTAATTATAAATAAATTCTTAGATTCTCTCAGAATTTTTTTACATTACTATGTGATTGATGAGCTTTCCATGCTTAAAATTAATTTTAAAGGAAAAAAAAAAATCGGCAAGCGTGGGTTACATGCATGTTATGAGCAAATATCTAATTGAATTTGCTCATAACTGTGGGAGGTGTTAATAAAAGGAAGAGAAATTCTTCATTTATTGAATTCAGCTAACTGGACAAAGAAAACATAAACAGCTACACATGTATTTATTGAGTATCATGATGAAAACGAAGGGGGAGAGAGTAGGAGGTCTTCTCTCTTTACCATACTGTTCGAGACCTACGCCTACTTCTCCCACCATGTATAGACTTCTATCAACACCATTCTTCGAATAAAAAAACTCGTGCTACAATGTATGTGGTTTTAGCTTTACCGAGATGTCATTTTCCGAACAAAAATGTCTCATTTCTCCCTCGACAGCGATTCACCGACACACACCCCGACGATATTTTTTGCACTTGCATTAAAACAAAGCCTAAACTATGTGGACGCGAGCACCCCTTACCGTATTCCGTTTTCCTCCAAAATTACCCACAACAACAAGAAAACGTCATCACTAGTTGCAGAAACAAATCAAAGGAATATCCATCAATCGGTTATGGGCAACTATCAACTATCCCCCGTAGGGTCTGATATCGAGAGATCATAATTCAAATCACGTGGGAGGTTTTGCATCACTTTCATGTTATCCATAAGAAAGTTGCAGAAATAATTTATAGGAGGGTTAATAAATTGACTTTCAGCTAGCTTCCACGACTCATTTTCTTCTGGTTTTTGTTATTTATCCCAGAATGTTCAATGTGTGGCTGTATAGCACTATAAACCTCATGTCCAGCGTGTTGCCAAATAACAAGGTCTAGGAAAATAAAAGACATGGGCGTGGCATGGGGTCGCTTGACATAATATACGGTGTATAGGTCCCGGTTTATGACGGTTTATTGGGACCCATGATTTCGTACACGGCGTCATATGAAATTAGTAGTGGAAACTGGTTGCTCTTGAAATCGGGAAATATGGAAGTTTTGTCCAAAGATTTGTTTCCATAAACCGCAAATAGTTGCTACAGTTCGTGGACGGATGAGATTAGCAGTTTTGTCGCTCTAACATGTAATCGCATTAGTATTTGACAAAACATTCAAACAAGATGGGGGAAAGAGCAAGAAAAATGGTAAATTAAACTCTGAAAATGTGGACTGGGATCATAGCCTGAGGCCCATGGCCCTTCAGATGAACCCAGAAAAAGAACTACCTCTTTCTCAAATTGGATTTTTATCTCGTGTAAGTTTTACGGGAGAGAGAGATCAATTAATTTGTATGCCATCGTGATAAAGATCCTAATTATTGGGTGTTTACAGTTCCTGGATCCTCACGACATCATAAACATCTCGGAGCCAGACCCAGTTGCTTATTATAATTCTTCTGGGGGTCTGATAGCTTAATTCCAAGAAATTCTTGGTAAACCATTCGGTATTAATCTTTGAGCGTGTCACTAACACTAACAACATCCTTTTACTAAGTTTGGAGTGGTTTATGCATATTAATCGATCTTTGGGAGAGGTTTAGAAAAGATGGTAATCATATAAGCCGATCTCATCACATGATGTTAAAGGTGTAATATTTTTGTCATGATCATGAAAGATTTTCCTGGTTCGTAAGATTACCACAAACATCTAATATTAACCAATAACCAAATGTTACTAATTTATCAACAAAACACTTGGAGGTAAAAGGTTGGTATATGGAGCATTTTCTTATTTGGACATGGATGGGTTTTCCCTTTATTTTTTACTCCCACTTAATGAACAACGAGCCAAAGCTGAAATATAGACACGAAATGGGGCAAAGAAGAAAGGGAGAAAATGACAGATTACCTAAACCTGTATTAAAAAAAAGGGAAGAAATTAAAATGGTTATACTCTCGCTTAAATGCTGACTGTAAATGTGCTTGCTGAGTCAAAATAAGCTTGAGCCTTGAGGTTCTTGCAAGAAAACAAGAACTCCACCTTTGACCGCTTCAATTCATAGGTTTTATTTGTTTTTGAGTTTAAAAAGTGGAAGAAATTAAAATGGTTATACTCTCGCTTAAATGCTGACTGTAAATGTGCTTGCTGAGTCAAAATAAGCTTGAACCTTGAGGTTCTTGCAAGAAAACAAGAATCAATTCACAGGTTTTATTTATTTTTTGTGTTTTAAAAATATTTTTTTAAAATTTAAATTTATTTTATTTTTTATTTAAAATTAATATTTTTTTGATATTTTCATATTATTTTGATGTGTTAATGTTAAAAATAATTTTTAAAAAATAAAAAAAATTATTTTAATATATTTTCAAGTAAAAAATAATTTAAAAAACAACAATTATCATATTATCAAACATGAGGACATAAAAATGATCCAGAAGGTAACCTGGAAAACCAATTTGATAGTACACGGCGATAAGAGTGATTTCTTTTTATCTTAATTTATTTTACTTGTATTATTGAGTAGCACCTTGGAGAATCAAGTTGACCGGCGTCAAGTCTCCTCTTTCGTGTCCATCTCAATTAGTAGCACCTTGGAGAATCAAATTGACCGGCGTCAAGTGTCCTCTTTCGTGTCCATCTCAATTAACCAGAGTTTGCAATATTAAAATGATAATGGGGTTCTACATATTATTCAACGATGCTAACATTTTCTCAACTTTCCATTATAAATACTCAATCCCAACTGAAGCTCCACATTGCGAAAATTGCTCTGCATTTCCTTGTACTCACAATCTATCATAAACCTTTTTGCGTGTAGTGTAAATTTAGCATGGCAAAATCAGCCTTCTCTAGGCCCATGCCTGTCACGGTGATGACACTTCTTGTTGCAACTTTGTTGCTCATGTCTTCTGAGGTGGCAAATTAATGCTACGCTAAATTACGATGGAGCTGCAGCACTTACACTTGGTTTGTATAGAATCTCCTGTGCATTTTATTTTGTACGTCGAAAGGGTCATTAATTTTCTAGTTACTAGCACAATAGGATCCTCATAGATTCTTTCATGAATTTACTTCTCAACTTCAATTCCATTCCATGTCGAGCATATTCATTTGCAAGTAGTTGTTAATTAATAACTTGGTTGCCTCGTAACTTTAATTCCATTAGCTACAATTCATTACAACTAATGAAAAACAAAAGGAAATGTTACTGCTCAACATGTATTCTTGTTTACTATTATTATTCTTCTTGTTATGTTTACTATTTTCCCATTTCTCATCTTAGGACGAAGGGCTCTCCTAGCTGAAACCACCGGTCGAGGAGGCTACAACGAGAATCCTAATGGCCGTGGAGGCTATAATGAGGATCCAACTGGTCGTGGAGGATATAATTAACTAGTAAATGATAATTTCAAAGGTCTATCTACTGTAACAATATATAAGTTTGGTGCTTGAATAAAAGATGCCCTCCAGCCAAGGATATGTTGTAATAATTTCCAAGGACATGATTTACATATCAAGGTTGTAGGATGGAATGTTTTTATTATATATTTGAAGTCTGTACGTGTCATATAAAGTGAGATTAATTTTCTTAAGTCACAAACTTTATTTATTGGCAGCTCTTTTGTTTAATTTAATATTATCGTTTACTTGTGTATACATTGCATATAAACTAAAAACAATTTTATCGTTATTTAAGGTTGAGATTTTGTGAATGAAAATATCTCATATTCAAATCCATCTGAGGATAGTTGTATTATATCTTCAGCATATATATATATATATGATAGTTCAGCAAGATGCATGTAGCAATTCCATGGCATGAATGATGGCACCTTCTGCATACAAATATTACAAGTTACGATTTGATAATTTACGGCAACAATGAGATAATAATCCCTCACAGTTTAACAAGCTAATTTGTAATTTATTCTTCTATTAAAGTTCTTTAATATAAAATATTAATATAATTAAAATAAATGATAGGTTAATAAAAACTTTATACCAAAAAACCTAGTTTTTATCTTTTGTAAAACTCAAAAAACTCTATCTCACTTAAAAAATATATATATAAGATTTTCATATATATTCATAAAGTCAAAAAGTCATAGATGAGCCTAAGCACAATAAGTTTAGTCTTAAGCCATGTGCTCACTCGGCTTTGGCATGGGCACTGGTGTTGATCTTTACATCAAATATTCATATTTTATATATTTTGATGATAACAATAAAATAAAAAACGAATTAATAATATGTTTTTGTTGAAAATAAGTTTTAAACATGTTTATTTAAAGAACATATCAATAAGTATAAAGAAGTCCAAGAATGAAGCAAAAATGAAGATTTAGATTAAGTATTCATTTTAGTGCTCATGTAAATCTTTATATCCTACTCGATAGCACAATTAAAATGAACTCACATACCTCACTATGCATACATTTAAATGATTAATAAATCATATGATAAATTCTAAGAATTCACATTAGTTAATCTGTCAAAACTAGAATTCTACATGAATCGGTTGACTTTTTGGTGTGACCAAATAAATCAGTTGATCGCTTATTTATCAATGATGAACACCTGAGAATTCAACAGAAATTATGATCGACCGATTGGCTTGACCAATCTGAACTAGTCATTCGTTTAAGTTGTTAGTGGGGCTGTAACGACTATAAACGACTAGTTTTTGCTAGAAACATATACATAGCTTGTTTAACCATAAAATTAAAAAAGAAATCCAAACATTTATCATATACAAGCTATTCTAAGAGTAAATACAGTTCAAAATCATCAATCTTTGATTATACTCTAATTTGTGCTATTAAACCTTTATAATATAGCACAAGAGTTGTTGTAACCCATTTTTGGGTCCCCATAAAATATATATAAAAATATATAGCCAAAGGAGGTTAGAAAAATAACAGGAGGCAGAAGCGCTTAGAAAATGGTTGGAAAATTGGTCAATGAGGTTAAAA
>Ga0307515_10023789_pt1 | contig 10713 bp, 8 predicted proteins | sample 17_EM_MG_FD_194513 | JGI IMG/M metagenome (GOLD analysis project Ga0307515, IMG submission 194513) | Populus trichocarpa ectomycorrhiza microbial communities from riparian zone in the Pacific Northwest, United States - 17_EM | ecosystem: Host-associated > Plants > Roots > Unclassified | place...
TCGGCGGCCGTGTGCGCATCACGCCGCACGACAACATCTGCCTGATCCGCTCCGGCCAGGACTGGACCGACACGCCACCCGAAGAACGCACGATGTACCTCGACGACGTCGAGCCCGTGCTCCACAAGGGCATGCGCTACCTGCGCGACGAGGGCGTGGCGATCGGCTGCTTCTCGAACCGCTACATGACCGTGCTCGACGAGCAAGGCCGCGCCACCGACAAGAGCTTCGGCATGAGCTGGTGGACCAGCCTGGCCACGCTCGAACGATGGGCCGAGTCGCACCCGACCCACCTCGCGATCTTCGGCGCGGCGATGACCTACCTGTCGACGCTCGGCCCCGCCGCGAAGCTGCGGCTGTACCACGAGGTCACGGTGGCGCGCGCCGACGAGCAGTTCTACGAGTACCTGAACTGCCATCCGGGCACCGGCCTGCTGCACGCGACCTGAGCGGTCGCAGGCGCGGGTTCAGGGCGCATGCTGAGCGATGCACTCGCGCACGGCGGCAGACAACGCGAAGCGCGGGCCGTGCTGTGCCGCGAGCGCGTCGGCGTTGGCGATGAACCGCTCGGCGCCTTCGGAATAGATGAACTGCATCGCCCCGCCGGTCCAGGCCGGAAAGCCGATGCCGAAGATCGAGCCGATATTGGCGTCGGCCGTGCTCGTCAGCACGCGCTCGGCCAGGCAGCGTGCGGTTTCGATAGCTTGGCGATACAGCAGGCGCTGCTTCAGTTCATCGATCGTCGGTGCGACACCCGCGCGCTCGAATCGTGACTTCAACTCCGGCCACAGGTGCTTGGCCTCGCCGGCTGGGTAGTCGTAGAAGCCGCCACCGCCAGCGCGGCCGGGCCGGTTGAGCTGCTTCACCATCTGTTCGACCAGCCCTTCGCCAGCACCCGGCTCGAAGGCCTGGCCGGCCGCGGCCATGTCGACGCGCGTCTGGTCCATCACATGGACCGACAGCGCCAGCGAGGTCTCGTCGAGCACCGCGAGCGGCCCGACCGGCATGCCGGCGGCAAGCGCCGCATGTTCGATCAACGGCGCGGGGACGCCTTCGGCCAGCATCGTCGCGCCTTCCATCACGAAGGTGCCGAACACGCGGCTGGTGAAGAAGCCGCGCGAGTCGTTGACGACGATCGGCAGCTTGCCCAACGCAGTGACGACGTCGAACGCACGCGTGACCGTCTCGTCGCTGGTGCGTGCGCCGCGGATGATCTCGACCAGCTTCATCTTGTGCACCGGCGAGAAGAAGTGCAGGCCGATGAAGCGCTCCGGGGCGGCGCTCGCCTGCGCGAGGCCGGTGATCGGCAAGGTCGAGGTGTTGGATGCGAACACGCCGCCCGCCGCGAGCAGCGGTTCGGCCTCGCGCGTCACGGCGGCCTTCAGTTCGCGCTTCTCGAACACCGCTTCGATGATCAGATCGCAGCCCTGCAAATCGGTGGCCTCGGCGGTCGGCGTGATCAGGTTCAGCAGCGCGGCCTGCTGCAGCTCGTTCATCCTGCCCTTCGCGACCAGCGGCGCGGTGATCTTGCGCACCGCCTCGAACCCGGCGCGCGCCTTGTCGGCGCTGACGTCCTTCAGCACGCATGCGAAGCCGCGCGACGCGGCGGCGTGCGCGATGCCCGCACCCATCATGCCGGCGCCGAGCACGCCGACTCTCGAAGGCTTCCAGCGCGGGAACCCGCCGCCGGGGCGCGACTTGCCCGACTTGACCGCGTTCATGTTGAAGAAGAACGCCGTCACCATGTTCTTCGTCGTCTGGCTCACCATCGTCTTCGCGAGCTTGCGGCTCTCGATGCGCGTCGCGGTGTCATAGTCGACCATCGCGCCCTCGACCATGGTCTCGAGAATGGCCTGCGCCGCCGGGTACAGGCCGCGCGTCTTCTGCGCCAGCATCGCCGGCGCGACGACGAGCCCGGCCGCGATCTTCGGGTGGCTCGGCGTGCCGCCGGGCATCTTGTAGTCCTTGCGGTCCCACGGTTGCACCGCATCCGGGTGACCGACGATCCATGCAAGCGCCTGCGCGCGCAGGCCGGCCGCGTCGTCGGCCAGGCCATCGACCAATCCGAGTTCAACTGCCTCGCGCGGACCGAAAAGCTTGCCTTCCAGCAGCAGCGGATTCGCGGCCATCAGCCCGAGCAGACGCACCGTCTTCGTGATGCCGGTCGCCCCAGGAATCAGGCCGAGCGACACCTCGGGGGTGCCGAACCGGGTCTTGCGGTCGTCGATCGCGAAGCGCGCATGCGCCGCGAGCGCCACTTCCCAGCCGCCGCCAAGCGCCGCACCGTTGAGCAGCGCCGCGACGGGCCGACCCAAGGTCTCGATCGTGCGGAAGCTCTTTTTCAGCGCCTCGATGCGACCGAAGCCCTCGATCGCGTCCTCCACCTTGAGCTTGAGCACGCTGTTCAGCTCGGCACCGGCGAAGAAGGTCGTCTTCGCCGAGGCCAGCAGCACGCCCTTGATGCGCTCCTTGTCGCGTACCAGTTGCGCAGCCGCGTCGGCCAGATCGTGCTGCCACTGCAGCGTCATCGTGTTGACCGGTGAGCCGGGCTCGTCGAAGGTGATCGTCGCGATGCCCGCGTCATCGAGTTCGTAGCGAAGTGTCTTCATGCTCACACCCGCTCGATGATGGTCGCGATGCCCATGCCGCCACCGACGCACAGCGTGACAAGGCCGCGCTTCAGGTTGCGCCGCTCGAGCTCGTCGAGCAGCGTGCCGAGCAGCATCGCGCCGGTCGCGCCCAGCGGGTGGCCGAGCGCGATCGCGCCGCCGTTGACGTTGACCTTCTCGTGCGGCACGCCCATCTCGCGCATGAAGCGCATCGGCACCGCGGCGAAGGCTTCATTGACCTCGAACAGGTCGATGTCGTCTATCGTCAGGCCGGCCTTCGCAAGCGCCTTGCGCGTCGCCGGCATCGGGCCCGTCAGCATGATGGTCGGGTCGGCACCCGACAGCGCGGTGGCGACGACGCGGCCGCGCGGCGTCAACCCCATCTCGCGCCCTTTCGCCTCGCTGCCGATCAGCACCGCGGCGGCGCCGTCGACGATGCCCGACGAGTTGCCGGCCGTGTGCACATGGCGGATGCGCTCGACCTGCGGGTAGCGCGCCAGCGCGACCGCATCGAAGCCCATCGCACCGAGCGCGTCGAACGCGAGCTTCAGCGAGCCCAGGCCTTCGAGCGTGGTGCGCGGCTTGATGAATTCGTCGCGCTCCAGCACCGCGAGGCCGATCTCGTCGTCGACGCTGAGCACCGAGCGATCGAAGTGACCGGCCGACTGCGCCGCTGCCGCGCGCTGCTGCGATGTCAGTGCGAAGCGGTCTACATCGTCGCGGTCCCAGCCCGCGAGCGTGGCGATCAAGTCGGCACCGATGCCTTGCGGCACGAAGCCGGTCGCCGCATTTGTCTGCGGGTCTTGTGCCCACGCGCCGCCGTCGGAGCCGATGGGCACACGCGACATGCTCTCGACGCCGCCGGCGATCACCATGTCTTCCCAGCCGCTCGCGACCTTTTGCGCGGCGAGGTTCACCGCTTCCAGGCCCGACGCACAGAAGCGGTTGATCTGCATGCCGGCGACCTTGAAGTCCCAGCCCGCCTTCAGCGCCGCGGTCTTCGCGATCACCGAGCCCTGCTCGCCCACCGGCGAGACCACGCCCATCACGATGTCGTCGAGCTCGGCCGGGTCGAACGCGAGCCGCTTCTGCAACTTGACGAGCAGGCCGGCGAGCAGATCGACCGGCTTCACTTCATGCAGGCTGCCGTCCATCTTGCCCTTGCCGCGCGGCGTACGCACGGCGTCGAAGATCATCGCGTGGGTCATGGTGCGGTTTCCTTGTTGGCCCCAAGACGCCTTCGGCGTCGGCCCCCAGGGGGCGCGGTCGCTTTGGGGCGGCCCGGCAGCGACCATTGACATTTGATTATGGCGACGCGCACACTGCCCGGCAACTACTCAACCAAGCAAGTGCTTGGTTGATTTATTTCGAGGGCGCGATGTGATACGCGAAGGCGCGGCGCACGCGGAAGCCGTGCAGCTCAGCGTCGCCCGCGCTTGGGTTCGAAGAGCCGGAGACGCTGCATGCAATTCACCCACGAACACGACGAGATCCAGCGCACGTTGAAGCGCTTCATCGATGACGAGATCAACCCGCATGTCGACGAATGGGAGGCGGCCGAAGCCTTCCCGGCGCACGAGGTGTTCAAGAAGCTCGGCAACCTCGGCCTGCTCGGGCTGACGAAGCCGACCGAGTACGGCGGCATGGCGCTGGACTACTCGTACTCGGTCGCGATGGCCGAAACCTTGGGCCATTGCGATTGCGGCGCGATCCCGATGGCCATCGGCGTGCAGACCGACATGGCCACACCCGCGCTCGCGCGCTTCGGCAGCGACGAGTTGCGGCGCGAGTTCCTCGCCCCGGCGATCAGCGGCGACGCGGTCGGCTGCATCGGCGTGTCGGAGCCCGGCGCGGGCTCGGATGTGGCGAACATCAAGACGAGCGCGAAGAAGGATGGCGGCGACTACGTGATCAATGGCGGCAAGATGTGGATCACCAACTCGCTCCAGGCCGACTGGATGTGCGTGCTGGCGAACACCTCCCACGGCGTCGCGCACAAGAACAAGAGCTTGATCATGGTGCCGATGAACACGCCCGGCGTCGAACGCGCAAGCAAGATCCGCAAGATCGGCATGATGGCCAGCGACACCGGCCTGATCCATTTCGACAATGTGCGCGTGCCTCAGCGCAATGTCGTCGGACAGGAAGGCATGGGCTTCACCTACCAGATGATGCAGTTCCAGGAAGAGCGCCTGTGGGCCGCGGCGAACGCGATCCAGAGCCTGACGAACTGCATCGAAGAGACCATCGAGTACACGCGCGAACGCCAGATCTTCGGCAAGAGCGTGCTCGACAACCAGGTCGTGCATTTCAAGCTGGCCGAACTGAAGACCGAGGTCGAATCGCTGCGCGCGCTCGTCAATCTGGCGACCGAAAAGTACATCGCGGGGCAGGACGTGACCGAGTGGGCCTCGATGGCCAAGCTCAAGTCGAGCCGCTTGCTGCGCAGCGTGCCCGACGGCTGCATGCAGTACTGGGGCGGCATGGGCTACACCTGGGACAACCGCGTCTCGCGCCTGTACCGCGATGGCCGGCTCGCGTCGATCGCCGGCGGCGCGGACGAGGTGATGCTGGGCATCATCGCCAAGTACATGCAAACGCTGCCGGGAAGGCGATGATGAGCGAGTTCGATTCGGTGCCAATCGTCAGCCGCGGCGAGATCCTGTGAACAAGGACGCCATGCCGACCAAACCCCGCATCGCCCCGACCACCACACCCGACAACCGGCGTGCCGACCTGATCCGCGTCGCCGCGAAGCTGTTCCGCGAGAAGGGCTTCGACGGCACGACGATCCGCGACGTCGCGCATGCGGTGGGCATGCGCTCGGGCAGCCCGTTCTATCACTTCGCGAACAAGCACGAGCTGCTGATGGCGGTGATGGAAGAAGGCCTGCGACTCGGCCTGGCCCGCACCGAAGCGGCGCTAGCCGGGCCTGCGTTGCCGGCGTCCGAACGGCTGCATCGCCTGGTGCGCACACACTACGGCATCCTGCACGACGCCGGCAGCGACTTCATCCCGGTGATGCTCTACGACTGGCGCTCGCTGCCGGCGCAGTACAAGCGGCGCATCATCGAACTGAAGGACCGCTACGACGCGATCTGGCAGTGCACGCTCGACGAACTGCACGCGCAAGGCCTGCTGCGCGCCGACGCCAAGCTCGCGCGGCTGATGATCCTCGGCGCGATCAACTTCTCGGCGACCTGGTACCGCGCGAAGGCACGCACGGCCAGGCGCGTCGGCCTCGACGAGCTCGCGGCGCAGACGGTCGCGCTGGTGCTGCACGCCCCCAGCGCGAACACTGAAGTGCGTAGCAAGAAGGGAAGCTCATGAGCAACATCCTGATCGAACGCGACGACATGATCTGGACGATCACGATCAATCGGCCCGAGGTGCGCAATGCGGTCGACGGGCCGACCGCGCATGCGCTCGCGGCGGCGTTCCGCGCGTTTGACGCCGACGCGCAGGCCTGCGTGGCCGTGCTCACCGGCGCGGCCGGCGAGTTCTGCGCCGGCGCCGACCTGAAGGCGGTCGCCGGCGGCTTCAAAGACAACGCCCGCGCGAACCCGCTCGACACCGACATGGCAGCCGACGGCCCGATGGGCCCGACGCGGCTGCGCTTGAGCAAGCCGGTGATCGCGGCCGTCGAAGGCCACGCCGTCGCGGGCGGGCTCGAGCTCGCGCTGTGGTGCGACCTGCGCGTCGCCAGCAGCACGGCCGTGTTCGGCGTCTACTGCCGGCGCTTCGGCGTGCCGCTGATCGACGGCGGCACGGTGCGCCTGCCGCGGCTGATCGGCGAGAGCCGCGCGCTCGACCTGATCCTGACCGGCCGGCCAGTTGCGGCCGACGAGGCGCTCGCGCTCGGCCTCGCAAGCCGCGTCGTTCCGGCCGGCGAGGCGCTGGTAGCGGCACGCGCACTCGCGGCGCAGATCGCCGCGTTCCCGCAGCGCTGCATGCGCAACGACCGCGCGAGCGTGTTCGCGCAGCACGGCTTGCCGCTCGTCGACGCGCTCGCGCAGGAGTTCGCGCTCGGCCTGCAGACGTTGCAATCGGGCGAAACCGTCAGCGGCGCGAAGCGCTTCGCGGACGGCGCCGGGCGCCACGGGAACTTCGGCAAGGACTGATCCGCCCCGCACCACAAGCGCCGCGAATGAGCGGCCGCGCGGCCCGCGGGGACATGTCCGAAAACGGCGAGCTCTGCTCGGGTGGCTGCCGATAATCAAGGCCATGAACTCCCTCGACGACACCGCCGCTTATCAGGTCATCACGGCCCGCGATGCGCGCTTCGATGGGCGCCTGTTCGTCGGCGTCACGTCGACCGGCATCTACTGCCGGCCGATCTGCCGCGTGCGCACGCCCAGCGCCAAGAACTGCCGCTTCTTCGAGACGCCGGCGCAGGCCGAGGCCGCGTCGTTCCGCCCGTGCATGAAGTGCCGGCCCGAACTCGCGCCCGCCGCAGGTTACGCGTGGACGGTGATGGACGCGTCGCGCACCCTCGCGCGGCAGGCGGCCGATGTGCTCGATGAACAGGCGGCGAGCGGCGATACGAAGAGCCTGGTCGATGTCGCCGAACGGCTCGGCGTGAGCGACCGCCATCTGCGCCGCATCTTCCAGGCCGAGCACGGCGTGACGCCGCTGCAATACCTGCAGACGCGCCGGCTGCTGCTCGCCAAGCAGCTGCTCACCGACACGCGCTTGCCGGTCGCGCAGATCGCGCTCGCGAGCGGCTTCAACAGCCTGCGGCGCTTCAACGCGGCCTTCGCCGACAGCTACCGCATGAGCCCGAGTCGCTTGCGCGGCGAGGTCGAGTTCGACGAGCACGCGAGCGACGCCGCCGTCACCGTCAAGCTCGCCTACCGCGCGCCGTACGACGTCGCGGCCTTGCTGCGCTTCATCGCGCAGCGCGCGATCCCCGATGTCGAGGTCGTCGACGGGCGCTGCGTGCGGCGCAGTCTGCGCGCCGGCTCAGTCACGCCGATCGCCGGCTGGGTCGAGGTCGAGTTCGACGCCGCCGCGCCGCTCGTGCACCTGCGCTTCGCCCCCGAGCTCGCGGGTGCGAGCGGGCGCGTCGTCGCGGCCGTGCGGCGCTGGCTCGATCTCGATGCCACGCCCGACGCGATCGACACGCTGCTTGCCGCGCTGCCCGGCGCACCGGGCCTGCGCCTGCCGGGCAGCACCGATGCCTTCGAGCTCGCGGTGCGCGCGGTGCTCGGGCAGCAGGTCACCGTCGCGGCGGCGCGCACGCTGGCCAAGCGCGTCGTCGAACGCTTCGGCGTGCCGCTCGCCACACCGTGGAGCGACATCACGCGCTGCTTCCCACAGCCCGAGCTGCTCGCCGCGACGCCGATCGAACACATCGCCGAGCTCGGCATCATCCGCACCCGCGCCGCGGCCATCATCGCGATCGCGCAGGCCTGGCCTGAGATCGCGCCGATGCTCGCATCGCGCGCGCGGCCCGAGCCGCTGATCGCCCGGCTGCGCGCGATCAAGGGCATCGGCCCGTGGACGGCGCACTACATCGCGATGCGCGCGCTCGGCTGGCCCGATGCATTCCCGCCGAACGACGTGGCGGTGCTGAAAGCCATGAATCAACTGTTCGGCACGAGCTCGCAACGCGAAGCCGACACGCACGCACAACCCTGGCAACCGTGGCGCGCTTATGCCGTGCTGCGCTTGTGGAACACCTTGGAGAAAACATCATCATGACGATGCCCAACACCTCTGCCTGCACCGCGCAGACGACGATCAACACGCCGCTGGGCAAGCTGCTGCTCGCCCGCACCGCGACCGGCCTGGCCGGCGTCTGGTTCGACGGTCAGAAGCACCACCCCGCGCCGCTCAGCGTCGTGCGCCGTCCCGACGACGCGCTGCTGCGCCGCGCCGCCGATCAACTGCACGCGTACTTCGCCGGCGAGACGCTCACGTTCGACGTGCCGCTCGATCTGCAGGGCACGCCGTTCCAGCGCGCCGTGTGGCAGGCCTTGCTCACGATCCCCGGCGGCGAGACGCGCAGCTACGGCGAGATCGCGAAAGCGCTCGGTGTGGCCACGGCGGTGCGCGCGGTCGGTGCCGCGGTCGGCCGCAACCCGGTGTCGGTGATCGTGCCATGCCACCGCGTTCTCGGCAGCGACGGCTCGCTCACCGGCTACGCCGGCGGCGTGGACCGCAAGCGCGCCCTGCTCGCGCTCGAACACGCCATCGAAGAGGCGGCCGCGTGATGAGAACCTCCGACCTGGGTGAACTGCTGCTGCTCGCCGCGCTGTGGGGCGCGTCGTTCCTGTTCATGCGCATGGGCGCGGCCGAGTTCGGCCCGATCGCGCTCGTCGCGGTGCGCGTCGCCGGCGCCACGCTGTTCCTGATGCCGCTGCTGCAGATGCGTGGGCAGATGCAGGTGCTGCGTCAGCACTGGCGCCCGATCTTCCTCGTCGGCCTGACGAACTCGGCGCTGCCATTCCTGTGTTTCGGCTATGCGGCGCTGTCGATCACGGCCGGGTTGTCGGCGATCTTCAATGCGGCCACACCGCTGTTCGGTGCCGCGATCGCGTGGCTGTGGTTGAAGGACAAGCTGACCCCGCCGCGCATCGTCGGCCTCGTGATCGGTTTCGCCGGCGTGCTCTGGCTGGCGTGGAACAAGACCGACCACAGCGCCGCGTTCAAGCCCGGCGGCTCGGGCTGGGCCATCGTCGCGTGCCTGGCCGGTGCGGTGTTCTACGGCATCTCGGCGAGCCTGACAAAGAAGACGCTCGCCGGCGTCGCGCCGATGGCCGTCGCTGCGGGCAGCCAGTTGTCGGCCACGCTCGCGCTCGCGATCCCGGCGTGGCTGTGGTGGCCGGCGACGATGCCATCAAGCAGCGCGTGGCTGACCGCGGCGGCGCTTGCTGTCTTCAGCACCGGCGTGGCCTACGTGCTGTACTTCCGCCTGATCGCGAACACCGGGCCGGCGAATGCGATCTCGGTCACCTTCCTGATTCCGGCGTTCGCGGTGTTGTGGGGCTGGATGCTGCTCGACGAACAGGTCAACGCGGCGATGCTGCTGGGCTGCGCGGTGATCCTGCTCGGCACCGGCCTCGCGACCGGCCTATTGAAGCCGCCTGCCGCCTATCGCGCGGCCTGATGCGGCAACAAGCGTCTACTGCAATGGCAGCCCGACGTAGTTCTCGGCGAGAGCGGTCGACGCGGCCGTCGACCCCACCAGGTACTCGAGCTCGGCGTGCTGCATCTTCTGCCCGAACGCGCCGGTCTCGGGGAACTTGTGCATCAGCGACGTGAACCACCACGAGAAGCGCTCGGCCTTCCAGATGCGGCGCAGGCAACGCTCCGAATAGGCGTCAATGCCGGCGCTGCTCTTGTCCCGGTAGTACTCGCTCAAGCCCCGCGCCAAGTAGCCCACGTCGGACGCCGCAAGGTTCAACCCTTTCGCACCAGTCGGCGGCACGATGTGCGCCGCGTCGCCGGCGAGGAACAGCGTGCCGAAGCGCATCGGCTCGGCGACAAAGCTGCGCAGCGGCGCGATGCTCTTCTCGATCGACGCGCCGGTCGTGACCTGCTCGGCCACCTCTGTGGGCAGGCGCAGCCGCAACTCGTCCCAGAACGCGGCGTCGGACCAGTTCTCGACCTTGTCGTCGAGCGAAGTTTGCAGGTAGTAGCGGCTGCGCGTGCGGCTGCGCTGGCTGCACAGCGCGAAGCCGCGCTCGTGGTTCGCGTAGACGAGCTCGTGGCGGACCGGCGGCACGTCGGCGAGGACGCCGAGCCAGCCGAACGGGTAGACCTTCTCGAACGTGGTGATCGCACCGGCCGGCACGCTCGCGCGGCTCACGCCGTGGTAGCCGTCGCAGCCGGCGATGAAGTCGCAGGCGAGTTCGACGTCGCGCCCGTCCTTGCGAAAACGCACAACGGGCGAGGAGCCGTCGAAGTCGTGCACGCTGACGTTCTCGGCCTCGTACACGGTGGTCAAGCCGGCCGCGGCGCGCGCGTCCATCAGGTCCTGCGTGACCTCGGTCTGGCCGTAGACGGTGACACGCCGCCCGGTGAGCGCGAAGAAATCGATGCGGTGCAATTGCCCGTCGAACGCGAGCTCGGTGCCGTCGTGCGGCAGGCCCTCGCGGTG
>Ga0307515_10023790_pt1 | contig 10713 bp, 6 predicted proteins | sample 17_EM_MG_FD_194513 | JGI IMG/M metagenome (GOLD analysis project Ga0307515, IMG submission 194513) | Populus trichocarpa ectomycorrhiza microbial communities from riparian zone in the Pacific Northwest, United States - 17_EM | ecosystem: Host-associated > Plants > Roots > Unclassified | place...
TGGGCCTGGGGCGGACCGGCCTGCCTCGGCCGCCCGGACACCGAGGCCTTGCCACCGATCAACTCAGAGCCGGCTTGCGTCGAAGGCCTGCCGCCGATCCGGTCGCTAGCTTGCGATCCGGCTGGCATGGCGGCATTTGCCGTCGACAACGACGGTGGCCTCTGGTCCTGGGGCCTGGGCCTGCAAGGCGAACTGGGTCGGGGCCAACCCCGCTTCGACTCCCGGCCCGGCCAGGTCGAAAGCTTGGGCACGGTGCGGTCGGTGCACCCTGGCGCGTCGTTCTGCCTGGCCTTGCTGGACGATGGGTCGGTTTGGGGCTGGGGCCTGGTCGGCTGTGGCTTGGGCCTTGCCGCTGGTGCCGATGACGTCGGCGCCGTGCAGTCACCAACCTGCCTGGCTGGCCTGCGTGATGTGCAGGCGCTGTGGGTGGGCGGAACGATGGTCATCGTGCGCACGTGCAATGGCGAAACCTTCAGCCTGGGCAGTGGCAGCCAAATGCTGGCACCGCACGAAGCGCCGCCGCTCGCCAACACCCTGCGGCGACAGCCCGAGCTGAACCTATACCGTCGGTTCACGCTGGGCCGCCACCATGGCTTCGGCATCGACGGTTGGGGCCATGTGATCGCCTTTGGGCATGCTGCGAACGGGGCTCTGGGAAATGGCCTGAACCGGCCAGACTTGAAGCTGGCCCCGATCCGGCTCGACCTGCACTCATTGCCGCTCGCCGCGGCCGGGCACCACAGCTTGGGGTTGCTGTAGGCCCCCAGCGGGCAACGTTTGCGCCGATTTCGCCTGCCGAGCGCAGCCGGCGCCTCCACGCATCCGCAATTCCGCGCACTGACTGACAAGAGCCCATAGCTACCTTTTTAGGCGAAGAAGCGTTAGTGAAAACGTTTACATCGGCGATGCTAGCAGGCTCTCCAGGCACCGGCGCCACCCAACCTCGTGGCTCTTAGGGGTTGCGGGCGTGCCCCGCATCGTTTCTGGCAGAACTGTCATGGGTTCGCGGTAAGGGGGTGCCGTCAACGCGCACTCGGACACTGATGCCCAGTCAGACGGCTGAGCGTGGATCAGCGGTCGGGCAGGGCGGCCAGTGACTTCGCGGGCGCCGACAGCGATCGCAGCGTGCGGTTGGTGGCTTGTCGGCGGTCCCCATTCTGGGAGCGCGAACTCCCTTTCCACGCCATGGGGAGGTGACATGCAGGTGACAGGCACACCGTGCCCAACCGCGCCTGTCACCAGACGACGGCGCCGACCACTGGCCGCGTCCAGGCGGCCGGCGACTTCCCCTATGGCTTCGCGGTGCAGGTGCCACGCCGAGATGGCCGCATATCATGGGTCAGACAGGCGTCTGCGGATCGGGCCGGTTAGCTTCGTGCTTGCCGCCGCTGCAGACCCGCGCAGTTTCATCCATGTCGTCTTGCTGCAAGCGGCCTCCACCGGAACCCGATGGATCACAGTATTTCCCTCATCACCACTGTTGCAGCGGCGTTCGGCGCGGCCTTGCTGCTGGGCTTCCTGGCAGAACTGGTGAAGATGCCGGCGCTGGTGGGCTACCTGCTCGCTGGCATCTTGATCGGCCCCACGACGCCGGGTTTCGTCGCCGACACGCAGATCGCCTCGCAGCTGTCGGAAATTGGCGTGATGCTGCTGATGTTCGGCGTGGGACTGCATTTCTCGCCCACCGACTTGCTGGCGGTGCGACGAGTGGCGATACCCGGGGCGATCGTGCAGATGGGCGTGACCACTGCGTTGGGCTTTGGATTCGCGCGCTGGTGGGGCTGGAGCGTCGGCGGCGCGCTGATACTCGGCTTGGCGCTGGCCTGCGCCAGCACGGTGGTGCTGCTGAAGTCGCTGGAGTCACGCAACATGCTCCAGACTCTGAACGGGCGCATCGCCGTGGGCTGGCTGGTCGTGCAGGATCTCGTCACCGTGCTGGTGCTGGTGTTGCTGCCACCCCTGGCGGGTGCCCTTGGAAGCTCGACCGCTGTGGCGACCGATACCCAGTCGCTGTGGCTGTCGATCGGGCAGACCTTGCTGCAGGTGTCGGCCTTCATCGTGCTGATGCTGGTGGTGGGCCGCCGCGTATTGCCCTGGTTGTTGTGGCAAGTGGCACGCACCGGCTCGCGCGAGTTGTTCACGCTCGCGGTGATTGCAACGGCGATCGGCATTGCCTATGGCGCATCGGCACTGTTCAGCGTGTCATTCGCGCTCGGCGCCTTCTTCGCGGGCACGGTGATGCGCGAATCCGAGTTCAGCCACCGGGCGGCCGAAGAATCCTTGCCGTTGCGCGACGCCTTCTCTGTGCTGTTCTTCGTGTCGGTGGGCATGGTGTTCAACCCGGCGATCCTGGTCGACCAACCCGCCCGCGTACTGGGCGTGCTCGCCATCATCATCCTGAGCAACTCCCTGGTTTCGATGGCGCTGGTCCTCGTGCTGCGCTACCCGCTGAATACGGCGCTCTCGGTGGCGGCCGGCCTGGGGCAGGTTGGTGAGTTCTCGATCATCCTGGCCGGGCTGGGCTTGTCGCTGGGCCTGCTTCCAGCCGAAGGCATGAGCCTGATCCTGGCGGGCGTGTTGATCTCGATCGCGCTCAACTCATTCCTGTTCACAGCTACCGAGCCGATCCGCCGCTGGGTGCTGAAGCACTCGGCGCGGGCACGCGAACTGGAGCGGCGCGAAGACCCGTATGCCGAGCTGCCGATGAGCACCGAACGCAAGTACCTGGAAGGCCAGGTGGTGCTGGTCGGTTACGGGCGAGTAGGGCGCCGCATTGCCAAGGCGTTGGACGAGCGCGGCATCCCCTACGTGGTGGCTGAAGAAAACCGCGAGCTGGTTGAAGGCCTGCGCAAGAACGGCATCGCCGCCGTTTCGGGCAATGCGGCCGACCCGGCGGTGCTGATCCAGGCGCACATTGCTGACGCGGCGATGCTGGTGGTGGCCACGCCGGACACGCTGCACGTGCGCCAGATGGCTGAGACCGCGCGCGCGCTGAACCCCGACATCGTGATCCTGCTGCGGACCCACAACGAAGAAGAGTCCGAGTTGCTGCGCCACGAGGGCATCGGTCAAGTGTTCTTCGGCGAAGAAGAGCTTGCCCACGGGATGGCCAGCGAGGCACTGAAGCGTTTCGCGCCACCGGTTGCGAACCGCGGGTAGTCACGTCAATCAGCTGTCGACAAGGGCGTCTTGGCGAACCAGTCGCCGCAAAACTCGCGAAAAGCCTTGACGGCCGGCGACAGGTGCCGGTTGCTCGAAACGACCGTGGACACCGGCTGGCTCGCGAAGCGCCATTGCGGCAGCACCTCTGAGAGCCGACCGTCCTGCAGGGCCTGATCGCAAAGAATGCTGGGAAGCTCGGAGACGCCCGCGCCTTCGAGCACAGCGTGCAGGACGCCGGCGTAGTCGTTGATGACGAGGCGGGGCTGAGGCTGAACAACTACCTGCTGCTCTTCACAATGCAGTTGCCACCGCAGCGGTTGCTCCCAGCGTGAAAACGCCACCTCGACGAGGCCCTCAATGTCCCCCGGTTCGCGTAGCGCGCGTCGATGCCGCGCGATCCACCGCTTGGCGGCAACGAGCCGCGACCGATGCGCGGACACCACGTTCGCCACCAAGCTGCTGTCTTGCAATGGCCCCACGCGCAACGAGATGTCGATGCCGTCGCCGATGTGATCGACAAAGCGTTCGGTCACGAGGCAATGAACGACGACCTTCGGATGACGTTTCTGGAACGCTTTCACCAGCGGCAGGACGACGACGTCGGACATGGTGGGCGGCACCGAAATTCGCACGCGCCCGGACATCTCCGTATGGCGATCATTGACGAGCGAGTCGGCGGCCTCGAACTCGGTCAGGCCGCGGCGGCAATGCTCGAAGTAGTCTTCGCCGATCGACGTCATGCGCAGGCGCCGCGTTGATCGCTCCAGAAGGCGCACGCCGAGCGCTGCTTCGAGGTCCATGATCTTGCGGCTGACAGTCGACACCGGCACGCCTTCGCGCGTCGCCGTCTTCGAGAAGCTGCCGTTCTCCACCACGCGCACGTAGAGTGCCATGGCGTTCTTGTCAGTTCGAGTCGATTTTCCCATCAGTTGGATAATGATATCCAGAATCGGCAGCTAATCCCAATGATGGAAATTCGATAGATTCTTCCTTCACGGAACTCCCGTGCAACCCAAGGAAGAAAGCATGAAGACCTCGTTCATCCTCGCTCTGGCCATTGCCCTCAGCTGTGTCGCTGCCAAGCCGGCGCTGGCGGCCACGACTGCACCGAAAGCGGCACCCGCCGCCACGCCGCTGAGCCTGGCGTCGCATCAAAGGGCCGAGATCCGGTCAGTGATCGAGCGGTATGGCCAAGCCCTCAACGCGGGCAACGTCGACGCGATCGTGCAGCTCTACACACCGGAAGGCGCGGTGCTCGCGCCGAATGCACCGACAGCCGTGGGCGAACAGGCTGTGCACGACTCCTACGTCGCCACGTTCCAGGCCATCAGCCTCGACATCGCGTTCCAGATTGCGGAGATCCACTTGCTGGCCCCCGACTGGGCCTATGCCCGCAGCACGTCCAGCGGCACCATTCGGATCATCGCGAATGGCCAGGTGGTGCCCGAAGCAAACCAGGAGCTGTTCGTCCTGCGTCGCTTGCGCGGTGAGTGGAAGATCGCACGCTACGCCTTCTCGACGACCCTGCCGGCCGCAAACTGAACGGGCCAGCCCACTTGCCGGTGGTGGTGCTCGAGCCCGACGCACTGCCGCAACTCGCTTGGCCGGGCGTGGACACGCCCGGGCCCAGTATTTGCGTACAGCACGGCGTTCCGGCGGGGATGCGGCATGGCCATACAGACTTGCCGAAATCGAGTCCAACTCTCTGTAAGACTGACATCGATGACCCCGTGCTGCTGCTCACCTGAACGTTGCGCGCTTCATCACGTCCGGACGACAGCGTGAACTGCGGGGTCGCTTCAGCTTGAATACACGAAGGAGAGATGCATGGCCTATTCGATGGAACCCGTTCGACTTGCCGGATCGGTGCTCAGCCGCTCTTGCCACGTTTGCGCGTTCTTCCACTCCAAGGAAGAGGAGTACCGGGTCCTCATGCCGTTCATCAAGGAGGGTTTCGAAAGAGGCGATCGAGCTTTTCATGTGGTCGACCCAAAGCACCGGCCCGACCACTTGAAGCGCTTGCAGCAAGAGGGCATCGATGTGGCCGAGGCAGAACAGGCCGGGCAGCTGGAAGTCCGTCGCTGGCAGGAGGCCTACATCAAGGACGATCATTTCGACCAATACCGGATGATCGAGACGATCAAGGACGCCTTGGACCCGGCCAAGAAGCCACCCGGTAAGCTGACCCGGCTGGTGGCGAACATGGAATGGGCACTGGAAGACCTCCCAGGCGTGCACGACATCGTCGAGTACGAAACGCGGCTGAATTACGTCTTGCCCGAGTATCACGACCCCGTCGTCTGTACTTACGACCTGTCCCGTTTTGATGCCAGCGTCGTCATGGACATCATGCGCACCCACCCGATGGTCATCGTTGGCGGCATCCTGCAGGAAAACCCGTTCTACGTTCCCCCTGACGAAATGCTCAAGGAACTCGCCGAGCGAGCGGCGGACAGAGCCTGCGAATGAGCGTCCAGTCCCCGCAAGCCACGCGTGACCACTTCAGCGACCCGACCACGGTCGCTGTGGAAGAGAACCGGCGACTGCGGAGAACGATGCGCGACCTGGTCGCGCTGTCGACGCTGCCCGCGATCTGGAGCGGGATGGACCGTGTAGAAATTGCTTCCAGCCTGAGCAATGTGCTGCTGAACATGCTGTCGCTGGACGTGGTCTACCTTCAGCTGGGCGGACACGACGGAACGGACTCCGTCGACGTCCTTGCCAGCAAGCATCATCCGGACAGGGCTCGCGATGACGCGGCGAAGGCTTCGCTGTCGGCGATGCTGAGCGCTCGTCAAGGCGAGTCGCCGACAACCATCCCCGATCCATTCGGCGTCGGGACGCTTCGCATGGTGGTGACCCGCTTCGGCATGGGTTCGGATCAAGGTGCCCTGGTCGCCGGCTCACGCCATGCTGCGTTCCCGACTGAACAAGACCGATTGCTGTTGGGCGTGGGTGCCAATCAGACGGCCATTGTTGTTCAGCGGCGCCAGGCGGAAAACCAGATGCACGAACAGCAGGAGTGGCTGCGCGTCACGCTGGCGAGTATTGGCGATGCGGTGATTGCCACGGACATGGAAGGTCGGGTGACGTTCCTGAACTCCGTCGCTGAAGACATGACGGGGTGGATGCAAGGCGACGCAACGGGTCAGCCACTCGAGGCCGTGTTGCGCGTCGTGGATGAGGCGACAAGGCAGCCGGCCGACAGCCCTGTAGAGACGGCACGACGAGCAGGCCAACGTGTCGGCATGTCCGGGCGCCCGATGTTGATTGCCGGGAATGGCACGGAGGGGCCCATCGACGGCTCAGCCGCGCCGATTCGGAATTCGGCAGGGGACATGATCGGCGTCGTGATGGTCTTTCGAAGTGCGACAGCACACCGGCGGGCAGAGCAGCGCCGCAACGCTCGCTTGGACATCACGCAGGTCCTGAACCAGTCCAGCACCGTCGAAGACGCAGCCGTCGGGGTCTTGCAAGCTGTGTGCGAGAACCTGTTGTGGGACGTCGGCTTTTTCTGGTTTGTCGATGAAGAGCGCGAGCGGCTTGAATGCCGAGCCTCTTGGCACGCGTCGAGTACCAGCCTCGGGCACTTCCTGTTTGAGTCGCTCAGCAGGACGTTCACAAACGGAGAAGGACTTCCAGGCCGTGTGTGGGCAGACGGCAAACCGGCTTGGATCCCTGATTTGGCACAGGACCTGAATTTTCGGCGGCAGGCGGCCGCGACTCAGGACGGCATGTGTTGCGCCTTTGCCTGCCCCGTCACGATCGCGGGCCGAACGATCGGGGTGATCGAGTTCTTCACCGGGCACACCTGCGAGTTGGACCCGGACTTGTTGGAAATGATGGGAACCGCGGCCGGGAACGTGGGCCAGTTCATCGAACGCAAAGGCGCCGAGGACGAGCTCAGGCGCAGTGAAGAAGAACTGGCGGAGTTTTTCGAGAACGCCACCATCGGCCTGCACTGGGTCGGCCCGGACGGCAAGATCTTGCGGGTCAATCGCGCGGAGCTGGCGATGTTGGGCTACAGCCGCGAAGAGTACCTGGGCCATCACATTGCCGAGTTTCATGCTGACGAGCCCGTCATCTACGAAATCCTCGACAGGCTGAGCGCCGGCGAGAAACTGAAGGAGCACCCGGCGCGCCTCAAATGCAAGGATGGGTCGATCAAACACGTGCTGATCGACACGAGCGTGCGGTGGAAGGACGACCAGTTCATCCACACTCGGTGCTTCACCAGGGACATCACCGAACGCACCCTTGCGGAGGCGGCGCTGGTGGATGCCCGCGCACGACTGCAGGCCGCGCTTGAAGCTGGCTCCATTGGAACCTGGACGTGGGACATCCCCACCAACCGTCTTTTTACAGACAGCAAGCTGGCCCAGCTTTTCAACCTGCCCGCCTCGGAGGCAGACGGGAGTTTGCTCGATCGCTACCTGGAGTCCATTCATCCAGACGACGTGGGTCGGACCGTGGCGTCCTTGCACCGGGCCGTGGCCGAGGACGAACTCTATGAAGCGGACTACCGGATCGTGCAGCCCGACGGGTCGATCCGATGGGTCACCGCCCGTGGGAGGGCAGAGCGCGACGCCGCAGGGCAACCGGTCCGCATGCCAGGCGTCATGGTGGACATCACAGCGCGCAAACTATTGGAAGAAGCGCTTCGGGACGCTGATCGGCGCAAAGACGAGTTCCTGGCGACGCTGGCGCACGAACTGCGAAATCCGCTCGCTCCCATCAGGAACTCACTAGAGATCCTGAAGATGCCGCGAATCGATGCGGGCACTCTGCAAAAGACCCGCGCGATGATGGAGCGGCAGGTCCACCACCTTGTGCGGCTCGTTGACGATCTGCTGGACGTCTCTCGTGTGACGAGGGGAAAGATCGAGCTGCGCAAGGAGCAGGTCGAACTGGCCAACGTGATCGCACGGGCCGTGGAGACGGTTCAGCCTCTGATTGCGGTCCAAGGGCATCGGCTCGAGCTGTCGCTGCCGCCAGAGTCTCTGGCGCTGGAGGCCGACCCGGTCAGGCTCGCCCAGGTCGTGGGCAACCTGCTGACGAACGCCGCGAAGTACAGCGAGGCAAACGGCAACATCTGGGTCTCGGCATCGCGAGAGAACGACGATGTGGTGCTGCGGGTGAGGGATGACGGCATCGGCATAGCCCCTGAGCTGCTGCCCCATATCTTCGAGCTGTTCGTGCAAGCGGACCACACGTCCACGAAAGCGCAAGGCGGACTGGGCATCGGCCTGACCCTGGCAAGAAACCTCGTCCACCTGCACGGCGGAACCATCGAGGCTCACAGCGCCGGGCTGGCGAAAGGAAGCGAGTTCGTCGTCCGCTTGCCGGGGCTGGTTCGCCGGCCAGACGGCCGGCGCGAGAACACGCATGTCGATGGGACGCAGGAAGGATTGCCGTCAGGCCATCGCCTGCTCGTCGTCGACGACAACCGGGACGCCGCCATCAGTTTCGCCATGCTGCTGCGCCTGCACGGGCACGAGGTCGAGATCGCTCACGACGGCGCTTCGGCGCTCGCCTTGGCGACCACCTTCACGCCACATCTGGTCTTCCTCGACCTTGGCATGCCGGGAATGGACGGCTACGAAGTCGCGCGACGACTGCGCCAACAACCCGGTATGGAAAGAGTCGTGCTCACCGCGCTGACCGGCTGGGGCCAGCAGGAAGATCGTCGCCGGACTTTGGAAGCCGGCTTCGACCATCATCTCGTGAAACCACCCGAAGAGGCGGCACTGGAGCGGGTGCTCAGTGCCTTGTAGGGGCCTCTCGGTAATCGCTGCCCATCGACGGTGTGGTTCGCCTGCGGTCGAGACCGATCGCAACAACGACCGCTTTCAGAGCCGACAAATTGGTGGCACGGTCAGTTCGGGGCGCACGGGTTGGCCGCGCTGGCCAGCGCGCCAGTCTTCGGCGCCACCGAAGGGCACATCCTGACCAGAACGCCGCTCAGCCCCATCACGTAGAGCCGGCCTTGGCCGTCTTCGCCGAACGAGGTGATCACGCTCAGCCCGCTGTCGGCCAACAGGGCCGACGTATCCTCGCGCCACTCCAGCGGCGCACCGTGCTCGTCGTAGGTGATCGAGAAGATGCGGTTGCTGATGCAGTCGCCGAAGTAGTAGCGGCCGTCCGCTTCAGCGATGCTCGGGCCGCGGTACACATAGCCGCCGATCACGCAGTCGCCGAGGCCGCCCACCTCCATGTGGGCATAGTCGAATGCCGGTTCGGTGAGGCCTGTGGCGTCGCCGCCGACGAGGGGCGTCTCGACCGTGCCCTCGCGCAGGCGCCAGCCGTAGTTGTGCCCGCCCTTGTCGTCCGGCGCTTCGAAGTTGACCTCTTCCCGCGTGCCCTCGCCAACGTCGGCGATCCAGAACGCGCCGGTCAGCCGATCGAAGCTGGGGCGGTAGGGGTTGCGAAACCCCAGCGACCAGATCTCCGGCCGCGCGTCGGGCAAGCCCACGAAGGGATTGTCGGCAGGGACCAGATAGCCGGCGCCCGCCCCACTCACATCGATGCGCAACACCTTGCCCAACAGCAGCTGGCCGTTCTGGGCGTTGTTGTCGGGGTCGTACGAGCCGCCGCCGTCACCCAGGGTGAAGTAGAGGTCCTTCGGATCACCTGGGCGGAAGCCGATCCAGCCTGCCTTGTGGCCCGCAGTGGACGTCTGGTCGATCGCAATGATCGACTGCCTCGACTTCGGATTGGCTTTGTTGGCGTTGACGGTTGAGACGGTGTAGCGATCGATCTTCGACTGCAGCGTGCGGCGGTCGATGTAGCTGATGTAGAAGCGGCCGTTGGCGGCGTAGTCGGGATCGAAGGCCAGGCCGAGCAGGCCTCGCTCACCCTCGGTATCCACCCGCTTGGAGACGTCGAGAAAGATCGTGGTGGGCTTGCCAGGGCGCACGAGCTTGATGAAGCCCGACTTCTCGACCACGAACAGGCGTTTGTCGCCGGATGGCGCGGTGACAAAAATCGGCTCGTTGAAGCTGCCGACCACTTTGCCCACCAAAGCGTGGGCTGGCAGCGCGCTGGCCCAGACGGCACTGATCAAGGCGATTGCTCGCCAACGTTGCAAGAACTTCATGAAATCCCTCCCTTGTGTTTGCGAATGTTGATGCTGCTCGGGATGGCGCCAAGGCGACCTGCGGCAAGCCGCGTCCGAGGACCTAATCGTCGAAAGCGATGGCGTCGGACTCCCGCACAGCTGCCCGCATTTTGTCCCACGGCCTCACGTTTTCCCTCACCCTGCCACCCCCTATGTCGGGTTTCGGGCTGCCAGAACGTTTAGCTGAGTACATGGACCATCGGCTTCGCGCCGGATGGGTCCAACCGAGTTCCAAGCATGGGAGGTACGCGATGGCGCAAAGCGACCCGAGAATGTCTTTCGTCCTTTCGCATCGGCTGACCGTTCCGCAGCGGGGGACTAAACCGCTCTCGCGGTAACCCTTCGGCGATGTGTTGATGCCGTTCGGTGGGTCCAACGGTTCTGCCAAGTTGATGGGCGAGGCAATCCGCCTCGCTCTTCGACTGGAGCTGATC
>Ga0307515_10023791_pt1 | contig 10712 bp, 11 predicted proteins | sample 17_EM_MG_FD_194513 | JGI IMG/M metagenome (GOLD analysis project Ga0307515, IMG submission 194513) | Populus trichocarpa ectomycorrhiza microbial communities from riparian zone in the Pacific Northwest, United States - 17_EM | ecosystem: Host-associated > Plants > Roots > Unclassified | place...
ACTTTCTTGAAAACTTCTAAAATCTGTTTTTCTTTGTCCTCATTCTTAGACCTAGAAGAACTCACAAGAAAGGGTGGAATTGTTTTAAAACTGGAATTCATTGAGTGAGGACATACCTTTGGAGTGTTGGTCGTTGTTTCAATTTGTGAAGGAGGAGGATGTTTCTTCTTTATACTCAATTCGATTTCTATCTTCTCTTCTTCCTCCATCTCAATTTGTTTTGACCTTTTCTCTTCAAGTTCTTTCCCACTTCGCAGTATGATCACACTAACATTCTCTTTTGGATTCAATGCTTGGGAGGACAACTTTCCATTGATTTGTGCCTCCAATTTCCCTACATTTGAAGCTACTTGCCCTTTTTGCTTCTCTAAGTTGTGAATGCTTGACCTTGTTTTCTGTTGAAAAGACATGACAATTTGTTGCAATGTCATTGTATTAGAAGCCAAGGTTTTTATCATCTCACAAAGATCATCACTCGATGACCCCATTACATTGGAGTTGTGAATGCAGGTGGCTGTCTCGCTTGATAATTCTGTTGGGGCTAAAATCCATGGGTGATGCGAACCCTAGCGGAATTTACTGGAATTCATGACCCTAAGATGAATCTAATCCAAGTTTGTTGAGATTTGAATGAGCTTATCACAATGGAAGACTTGCTCCAAGGCAACAAGACTAAAAACCAACTCGATCACAACGCCTACACCTGGAGACGAGCAAAAGAAGTATAAATTCACAACAAAGAATGGTCAATTCTTTGAAGAGTTGAAAATCAAAAACCAAGATTGAGCAACCAAAAGTCGGCTACAATGCTGAAAATATCATCAAAAGTCTGCCCTAAAATTATTCCTAAAGAGTATTTAAACTCCAAGCCAAAACCCTAGTTTCCCTAATGGATCTCACATAAGCCCAATTTAAATAATAATCAACCCAAGATAAAACTAGCCCAAACTAATTAAAATAAACAAAATAAACAAATCTAAGACCCAAATAAAATGTCTCCTCTCAAAATAAATAAAGTTTGATAGCCCAACTAATTAAATAAGACAAGTTCGTTGTTTCCGCATTTTCTCTGGCAGCAGCAAAAACCTAACTTAAAATGGATGGAAGTCTAGTTTCCAGCCCAACTACAATCACATCAAAATTCTATTTGTAGCTTTAGTTATTACCCAAAGAGTAACGAAAGGTCAAACTATCCAGATCTAGTCTTCTTCTCCCAATCCTTGTGTAATGGTCTTGGTTCCACCAACAAGCCCCTCTTGAACATGAATCAGATTAATCAAGGCTTGCTTTTTATTATTACAAATCCTCTTGAAGTCCACCTTAGCCCATGTATCTTGAAGAAATCCATTGAAAGCTTCTTTGAACTTCTTAGCCCTAAGCCTAGTAACTGGATCAGCTGGAACCTCCAATAAATCCTTTGATGATTGGATCGCATCATCCCCTCTCTCCTCAAAAGGATTCGACCTCGAATCATCACCTACATCAAACAAAGAAAGACTAGAACTATTGAATGTAACACTAACACCATACTTACCTGGTAGATCCACTTTGTAGGCATTATCATTAATCCTTTCTATGATCTGATAAGGACCATCTCCTCAAGGCATCAACTTTGATCTTCTTTGTTCAGGAAACCTTTCCTTCCTCATATGCACCTAAACCCAATCACCTGGTTCAAATCTCACTAATTTTTGTCCCCTATTGGCTTTGTTTGCATATTGTTCATTCATCTTTTTGATTTGTTGCCAAATCTTTGCATGTAGATCTTTCACCACCTATGTTTTTTTATTACCATCAAGACTAATCCTTTCATCAACAGGTAAAGGAATCAAATCTAATGGTGTCAAAGGGTTAAAACCATACACAATCTCAAATGGTGAATAATCAGTAGTAGAATGCACACACTACGATTATATGCAAATTCAATGAATGGCAAACAATCTTCCTAATTTTTAAGATTCTTTTGAATGATAGCCCTTAACAATTGAATCAAAATCCGGTTAACAACTTCAATTTGGCCATTTGTTTGTGGATGACAAGTAGTAGAATATAAAAGTTTAGTTCCTAACTTACCCCACAAAACCTTCCAAAAGTAACTCAAAAACTTAATGTCTCGATCGGATACAATGCTTCTAGGAAGACCATGTAGCCGAATGACCTCTCTAAAGAATAGGCCAGTTATATTTGTTGCATCATCGGTTTTATGGCAAGTAATGAAATGTGTCATCTTAGAAAATCTATCCACAACAACAAATATAGAATCTCTCCCTTTCCTAGACATAGGTAAACCCAAAATGAAATCCATAGAAATATCAACCCAAGGTTCCTTAGGAACAGGCAAAGGTGTGTATAGTCCATGAGGCATTACCCTAGACTTAGCTTGTCTACATGTTATGCACCGATCACATATTCTTTGTACATCTCTTTTCATATTAGGCCAATAAGAGTGCTCATGTAGAACCTCCAAAGTTTTAGCAATTCTAAAATGCCCCATTAAACCTCCTCCATGTGCTTCCCTCATAAGCAATTCACATAAAGAACAATTAGGCACACATAATTTATTTTCCTTAAATAAAAATCCATCATGCCTAAAATATTTATCCTTGGCCGAAACCTTGCATGTGTCATATATAGCACTAAAATCATGATCATCAAGATACAACTCCTTAATATACTCAAATCCTAGCAATTTAGTATTAAGAGTTTTAAGAAGAACATATCTTCACGACAAGGCATCAGCAACCACATTTTCCTGACCTTGCTTGTATTTAATCACATATGGAAAAGTTTCAATAAATTCAACCCACATAGCATGTCTCCTACTTAACTTACCTTAACCCTTCAAATGTTTCAACGATTAGTGATCAGTATGAATGACAAACTCTTGGGGCCATAGATAATGTTGCCAAGTCTCCAAAGCCCTCAACACTGCAAACAACTCTTTGTCATAAGTAGGATAGTTAAGAGTTACACCATTGAGAATAAGTAGGATTAAGGGCAGCACCCCCTCTTCTTTCCTTTGAAATATTATGCACTTGTAGAATATTGGCCAAGGAATATATCCTTGTGTCTAATCTAGGCTTTACTTATATTGTATGTTGTTGTTGCCTTCATAGGCCTGTATTATAGTAGGTGTAGTTTATTGCTTGTTTGGGTTATGCCTCTTGATTTGGTTGTCCTCTGTTGGTCATGTTTGCTGACTTTTTTATTGCTGGCTTGTTTCTTCTGGGAAGCCTGTTTTGACAGTTGGTTTGCAGGCTTTGTGGCTGCTGATATGCTTGTGGCCCTGCTATTTAGGTTGGTTAGAAGCTGTTGATTTCTCTGTCCTTTTTTGAGCCTATGTGGGGTCTCATGCAAGTGGGTTTTGTTGCTGTTTACTTCAAAATAGGAGGCTGCTTATCCGATCCTGATGTGCCCTGTTGTGGGGCTTTGGTTGCTCAATGCTATTGGTTTGAAGACAATGATCCAGGCTATTTTAATGTTGTTTTGTTGTTGGTTGTATTTTTCATTTCTTGTTCGCCTTAGTGGGAGCATGTTCCCTTAGGCTTTTTGATTTCTCTGTTGCCCTGCATGAGGGTTGTTCATGCTTTTGTATATGGGATCCTATCCCCTTTCTCTGGCTGGCTTGTGCTAGGGAGAATGTTCCCCTACACTCGCCTTTTGTGTTTGCTAAGGTTTGTTCAAGGGAGTCTGTTCCCTTTGCTGGTGTATATAATGTTCTGCTGGTTTCCAGCTTGTACCGCAAACTTGTCTTGCTCTTTTTTTATCTATACAATTCTTACATTTGATAAAAAAAAAAAAAGAGTTGCACCATTGAGTTTCTCTCTAAAATAAGGAATGGGCCGTTTTTCTTGCATTAGAACAGCTCCAATACCTATTCCTGAAGCATCACATTCAATCTCAAAAGCTTTATTAAAATTAGGTAGAGATAGTAAAGGTGCCAAAATCAACTTTGATTTTAACAAGCTAAAAGCATTTTCTTGTTCTTCTCCCCACTTGAAACCCACGACTTTCTTAATAATTTCAGTCAATGGAGAGGCTATCGTACTAAAGTCTTTAACAAATCTCCTATAAAAACTAGCCAAACCATGAAAACTCCTAACGTCTGTTATGGATTTTGGTGTAGGTCATTCTTGAATAGCCTTAACCTTAGGCTCATCCATCTCTATACCTTTTGCACTAACCACATATCCAAGAAAAACAATCCTATCTGTCGCGGGGGCGATGTCTTCTGGCGACGGCGGAGGCTCTTTGTCGTGCCTCCTAGTGTGAGGTGTTGTGTGTTGGGAATGGTTTTTGGATTTAATCATAAAATTATGATTAATGTTTAGGAGTCGCCACCTAGTATTATGGTCACTAGGAACCTATGGTCTGCGAGAGTCTTGGTAAGGGACTAGTTGTGCAAGGGGAAGACGCATCACCCCTAGTACACCCTACCTAAGGTAAGCTGCATTGTTGTTTGATTGTTTTTTCTAAGTCGGGTTTCTATTTGTTAGTCTTTTCTAAGGCTCAAGGCAGATCTCTCTTCATAAGAGAGTCTCTACCTTATTGGGTTAAATCCTAACCGTTCTAAAGTCTGAATTTTAGCATCGCACTTCTACACCTTGTATCTTTAATACCTGAGGGTGTACTTTATCGTGTAATTTTACAACCCACAAATATTAAAGTCTACATCTGAGCCCTAAAAAAAGATTGGAAAAAGGTTTTTGATATTTTGGCCAAACCCTAATGGATGATCATAAACTGGTTATGATATCCATTTTTGGATTTTTTTAAACATGAAAAAGATGCAGTTTTTGTTTTTTTATGAAAAAATATGCTTGGAAAATTTTTAGGATTTGGCCGTGTGCATCAAAATATTTTTTTTCTTTTTGAAAATTTTTTATTTTTTGAAATATTTTGAAGAAAACCAGGTATTTTAATACCGGATTTGTATTTTACAGTGTAAATATACAACCCAATATTATGTACAATTCACGTCCTGCATGAACACGCAGTGAACAGGAAGGAAGAAGAAGAAGAAGAAGAAGGAAAGGAAGGGTGGCTCACCTGGCCGAAGGGTCGTGGCTGCTGTCACTGGTCTGGCTGAGGACGGTGGAAGAGTTGGTGGCGCTCGAAGGAGTGGTTGCTGCTCACGTTACAGGAACTGTCGTGGTCGGTGCTTGAGTTGCTAACGGTTGGAGTTGTTCAAGTCGCCGCTATGACGAGAGAGTACCTCTGCTGCTGTTTCTAAGGATGAAAGCCCCTAGAAGGGGTGGTTGCTGCCTCTGCTGCTACTGTTAAGGTTGTGGTAGCAGAGAAGGAGGATGAAACAAGTCTGCAGGAGAGAGAGAGGGAGTCGCGGTGGCTGCTTGGTGGTTGTGCCAGCTTCCTATGGTGGAGCTGGTATTTGTGGTGGCGTGTAGGCCGGGTGTGTTGGTATTCTCACCGGAGAAGGCAGCTGTGGAAGAGGTGGAGAGAGAAAGAAAGAAAAACAGAGAGAAAGTTGCAGAAACCGGGAAGAAGCTGATTTTTTGGCTTATTTTGGACCCGATTTTCTCCTCCCTCAGGCCATGAAATCCACCTCTATTTATAGGCGGTGGAAGAGGACAATCTTTTCTACACAGGGGAAAAATTTTCAGCCCTTGATTCGGTTGGGAAGGATCCCAACCGTTGGCTCAAAGTAGGCATGGTGCACTGTCAAATCTGCAGAAAAAGCTGCCTGAGTTGGCATGTTTAGGCCAGCGCCGGCGCCGATTAATTGTCATTCAGACTGAAATATTGATATGGAACTGTAGAGGAACTGCAGAGGATCATTTTCGTGCAAGTTTGGTTAAATTTAGTGGACGTTAGGTGCATTAAATGCACCTGCAAATTAGGTAACCTGAGCAGTTATTTCAGAGATTTAAAGAAGAAGATGAACAGTACCAAAGTTCTGATTTTGGCCAAAGTTCATTTCAGTCCTTCCTCTTTCAATTGCTTTCAATTGAACCTCTAATTGACGCTAAACTTTTGCAATTAAGCCCCTGATGAACTTCAATTGGAGCCCCAAAGTTACGCGCCTATTGCGATATTGTCATTGGTCTCAGATTTCTTCAATTTAGCCCCTAATTGATCCTAAAATTCCAATCTTCTCAATTAAGCCCAAATTAGGTTCCCAAACTTAATTTTTCATCAATTAATCCCCAAATAAAATTAATTTGACTCATTTAAAGTACAATTAAGTCCTTGCACTTAATTAAATCCTTCAATTGGACCCAAATTAATTCTTAAACATAATTAAAATTTAATTTGGCCCATCATTAAATCAAATTGGCCTATTAAAAATTTAATTATGTCATTGGGCTTAATTGTTATGCAAATTCGTCCAATAATCATTTAATTTGACCTTGAATTTGCATTTTTTCTCCATTTTTAGGCATAATGGGGTACAATTAGGCCTTGAATTTCCTCCAAAATTGCAGCTTGATTTCCCGGCCTGCTTTCTCCACGTTGCCAGCCTTTATTTTATTTTTTTATTTTTATTTTGAAAAAAAAATGAATTTTTGGGGAATAACCCAGAATTGGGTTATGACACTATCCATGGAAAAGTCACACCTTTTCAAATTAGCATATAAGGACTCTTTTCTAAGCACATCAAGAACTTGTCTCAAATGACCCATATGCTCATCAATCTCCTTACTATAAATCAAGATATCATCAAAGTAAACGACTACAAACTTACTAATAAAAGCACGCAACACATGATTCATCAATCTCATAAAAGTACTAGGTGCATTAGTAAGTCCAAAAGGCATAACCAACCACTCATACAAACCATATTTAGTTTTAAAAGCAGTTTTCCATTCATCCCCTTCTTTCATCCTAATTTGATGATAACCACTTTTCAAATCAATTTTTGGAAACAATTTAGAACCATGTAATTCATCCAACATATCATCTAATCTAGGAATGGGATGTCGATACTTTATAGTGATGTTATTGATAGCTCAGCAATCCACACACATTTGCCAAGTTTTGTCCTTTTTTGGAACAAGAAACACGAGAACTGCACAAGGACTCATGCTCTCTCGAATGTATCCTTTCGACATCAACTCCCCCACTTGCCTTTGAAGCTCCTTTGTCTCTTCAAGATTGCTCCTATAAGCCGACCTATTTGGTATAGATGCTCCTAGAACAAAGTCAATTTGATGCTCAATACCTCTAATTGGCGGCAAACCACTAAGAATGTTATCTGGAAATACATCCTTAAATTCCTGCAAAAGAACTTTAACAATACTAGGAACATAAGAATCTAAATCATCTGAGTTAAAGAATGCCTCCTTATACACAAGTAAAATCATAGGCAAGTCAGAAAGATATGCATGTTTAAGATCATTAGATTTTGCAAAAAAATTAAGGTGTTTCCCCACTTTTTCTACACACTCTTCTTTTCTCACCCTTTCTTTCTTCTCTCCACTCTCAGCTTTTCTTTGATTTTTTTGTTCTTGGCCGTGACCTTCCCCTAATGTCCTAAGGGCCGAAACTTTGTTCCCTTTTGTTTTCAACTCATGGCTCACTTTTTTTTCTCTCTTCCTCACATCCTCACCATGTTGTTCAGCTTGTTTTTCTATTTTGGCCAAATCTTTTTGTTCCTCCACTTTGACCGAAACATGTTGCTCTTCCTCATAACCTTTCTTCAATTGAAGTTGATCTTCATACACTTGCTTTGGTTAGAGTGGGGCAAGTGTATAAATCCTTCCATCCCTTTCCAATGAATACCTATTTGTAAACCCATCGTGCTTGGCTTTTCTATCAAATTGTCAAGGCCTCCCTAGTAACAGATGAGTAGCATGCATAAGCACAACATCTCATAACACATCATCCTTATATTTTCCTACTGAAAAAAAATCATCACTTGTCTAGTCACCCTAACAACACCACATTCATTCAACCATTGAAGCTGATAAGGCCTCTCATGCTCTACGGTATTCAATCCTAACTTTTAAACCAAAGTAACACTAGCAATATTAGTACAACTACCACTATGAATGATCATACTACATACCTCATTGTTGATTAGGCATCTAGTATGGAAGATGTTCTCCCTTTGTTGCTCCACATCATCCTCCTTAGTCTGAACACTAAGCGACCGTCTAATTACCAAAAATTTATCACCAATAGCATACTCTAAATCACTAGCATCCTCAAGTGGTGGCATGTCATCACAATCAGACTCCTCATTAGTGGACACAAGCTCTCCATCATCCCTTAGAATCATAACTCGCCGATTTGCACACTCTGATGCATATCTATTAGTACTTAAAAGTGCATTTTTATCAAGGTTTTATAACATTATTTTGCACTTGAAGTATCAATAACTCCTTAACTAGAGCATGTTTTATAATAACAAGTCCGATAATATAAGATACCTTTAATTTATGGTAAATGTTCATTTTAAATGCAGGCCTATCACATAAATCAAAGGATTGATTGATGAGTTTAACTACTAAAATTGAGAAGACAAAGAGAGGGTTAAGCTTAGAAAAGAGGTGCTGGTTGAATTCAAATTGAAACACCATTTGGTTATTGGATCATAACTAGAGTTGTAGAACATGGATTTAGTTCTTGTTTATATGGATAGAAAGCTAAGACATAGGCCTAAAACTTTGATGAAGAGTCCAAGATTCAAAAGGACCGTTTTCAAGTTCAAATTGTAGCAACAACAGAGAAGTCGGAATCTGTCTTGCAGCCCAGACATTGTTCAGTGTTCAGCCCATATCTCGAGTTTTACAAGTCCAAATGACCTCATTCTTATTTTGTTGGAAAGCTGAGACAATTTTCTAGAACTTTCATGGAGACTATCTATTCAAATTATGATGTTAGCAATGGCGTTTTCTGCAGACAAGAAAATAAGGATTGTTACCAAGTCAAGAGGTGGCCACCCACTCAACAATTAGTCATCAAATCAATAGTTCTGAATTTTGGCCTATAAAAGGAGGCATTTGCCATGCATTTAGGCATCTTGGTTTTCAGATCAAGATCATTTCCTTACTTACTTTCTTTCTTTGTAGTTTTTATGTTCTAGCTTTATTTCATGTTATAGTTTCATTAATATCTTGTTTGTGCCTTTCATTTCCTTTACTATAGTTATATAATTATGTTCTCATCTTATTTATTTATGTTTCTCTTCTTCATAATGTTTAGCTAAGTTTAATATGTCAAGGTGAAATGGTTTCACTAATGCTATTAGAATAGGTATAATATAAACTCAATATGGACTTCAATGTTTATATGCAAGAAAGTTTGTTATTAACATGTCTTATCTTTTCATCTTACTAATTCTTAATATCTTGCTTGTTAAATGATTAATCTAGATTTGTATTGTAACTCCCGGGTATATTCCTGTATTTTTAACTTACAAAAAGAAAGGGGGGCAAATAATTATATATAAATATATATAAGTTAATGGAGTGGAAATTATTATCTAATAATGTGAATGTGGGACAAGGATTAAATTGAATAAGTCAAATTTTTGGGCCAAATGGTTTTAAAACAAAACAAGGAAGGACTTAAATGAAAAAGGAGGGAAAACTTGTAAATATATAAACAAGTGGGGAGTGGAATTTAAGGGGGTGTGGCCGGTCATGTTAGGGCTTGAGAGGGAGAAGAATTGAGTGAACTTTATCAAAGTTCATCCAAAATAAATTCACAAAAATAAAAAAGGAAGGAGATATAATTAGTGATTAAAGTTTATTAGGAAGGGTTTGAACAAGAAAATCTCAAAAGGGGAACAAAAGAATGTTTTTATTAAAGAGGGGAGGCATTGAGAGGAAAATAAGGAGGGAAGGAGGAAAGAAATTTGTGTGGTGATTTCAAGCTTTCCATCTCTTATTTCTTTGAATTAAAAGGTAACAAATCTTTTACTCTCAATTAAATTGATATATTTAGTATGTTAAGATTTTGTTCAATTGTATTAGTGTATAATTATGGTATGAGTTGTGAGGTTGAATGGGTTAAATTATGAAATTATGATGAATTAATGTTTTAATAAATGAAATAATAGTGGGTAATGTTTCAATTTGTGAAATTGAAGAAAAAATAATTATGGGTTCTTTGGAGGAGAGGTTTCGGCCTAGAGAAAGAAAATGAATGAAAATGTTGGATCAATAATTAATTGTTGAGTTATGTGGTATTATTGATAATGAAGGAGTTATATTAGTGATGAGTTAATATTGTTGAGTGATAATTAAATGAGTTATGTGGTAATATTGATGATGAAGGAATTATATTAATGATGAGTTAATATTGTTGTTTGATAGTTAAATGAGTTATGTGCTAATATTGATGATGAAAGAATTATATTAGTGATGAGTTAATATTGTTGAGTGATAATTAAATGAGTTATGTGGTAATATTGATGATGAAGGAATTATGTTAGTGATGAGTTAATATTGTTATTTGATAGTTAAATGAGTTATATGATGATATTGATGATGAAAAAATTATATTAGTGATGAGTTAATATTGTTGAGTGATAATTAAATGAGTCATGTGGTAATATTGATGATGAAGAAATTATGTTAGTGATGAGTTGATATTGTTGTTGAAAATTAAATGAATTATATGGTGATGTGTTGATGAAGTAATTAAATTAACAATGAGTTGTTTTGCTGGTTTGATAAGTAAAGTGGCTTTGTGGTGATGTTGTTGATGAAATAATTAAATTGATGACAAGTTGATTTTGTTGAAAT